>CXWK01001620.1_pt1 | contig 15545 bp, 14 predicted proteins | sample 590851 | NCBI WGS metagenome assembly CXWK01 (sample SAMEA3498364, study PRJEB10139) | wastewater metagenome | biome: wastewater treatment plant; material: activated sludge | place: Denmark | collected 2014-08-01 | reverse complement strand
CCGCCCGTCATCTGACTCGTGGGATGTCACCCTCGCCGACTCCGGTGAGCCCTACCAAGTCACTTTCGCCACCCAGCCGTACCGGTGTGATTGAGTCGGCTTGCCTATTCGCAGTTGCAGCAGGGTTGTGGAACCGACGGAGGAGCCACCAAGCACAGCGATTTTTAACTCGTAGCAACTTTAGGGCGGAAGGAAATCAGGCACTGCTTGACGGTCGCCTCAAATCGACGTATCGTGCGCTTCTTCGCCACAGATGGCGGTTTTCCGAAAGGAGGTGAAGTTACCCAGAAAGAGTAGACCCAGGACGCGACAAAGCCACGCGAGGGAATCGCGTGGCCTGTCACCCAAAGTTGGCCCTTGGTGACAGGCACAGTAGCCGATTCCTCTGCTCCCCCTTCGGGCGCAGCCTTCGTTGAGCTCTCGTAGCGACCTACGGACGGCAGGTGCCTCCGTCGATCGGTGTGTCCGACCCAAATAGTCGGGCACACCCTTCGATCGGAGGCGACTGCCACTCTTTCCTCAACGCCATTATTCGGCGTTTTCTTGACAGCAGCTATTGATTCGCGCTGTCTTTTAACCACTTCACGCCCACTATCGGGCATTTACCCCAAAGGAATCTCTTCATGTCTCTTTCTGCCGACCGCCTCATTGCCGCCTGCGACGACCTCGGAACGGACGCTGGCATCTCCATTCGGACTCAACTTGAGCCCCTCGAGGGTCGAGGTGCGCCTGTCAAACCTGCGACCTACGCGGGCTCGATCTTCCAACGGGACCGACGCTGGCGCTCACCCGAAGACGACGCTCCAAAAGAAGCGATCATCATCGACAACATCCCCAGCCAGGCGAACCGTTTGGAACACGCGCTCAAGATCAGTCGGCCAGCGACCGGCCTGCCCGAGATCGTCCTTGACCTGAGCGGCGTGGGGTCTCTGCCCGCCCACCTCCCCACCCAGATCTCCAGTTTCGACCTGCCACACCGCAATGCGGACGCCTACTTGCGCGATGCCCAGCTCGACGGCGTGAGCTTCATGCGTACGGCGATCGGCCAGGCCATCTTCGCCGCAACACCCCAGAGTCCCAGCGCTCTCTTTGAGTGGATGCCTCAGGCGTTGCTTTATGGCTTTTGGCAGTCGCACCTAGGCAAGAAAGCTGCGCAGACAAAGTTGGCTCGCTCGGTGGTATCAGAGATCGTTGGTTACGAGCCGGCCACCGGACAAGAGTCCATCCGCATCAATGCGATGAAGGGCGACCCTCTCAACCTCAGCATCGCTGATGCTGTGCAGTTCGACGCCGAGAACACCGAAGGGTGGCTCTTGACCGAAGACGCGAAGAAGAAGACCGGCGGCGAGAAGCTCTCCGAGATCGGGCACGGTCAGGTGATCAACAGCGAGAACGAAGGTGCGCTGGCTGGTGTGTCGTTCGCATCCATTGAGCAGTCCTCGACGGTCTCATTCGCTGGCTTGCGCCGCATCTGGTCGGGTTCAGCAGAAGCGAACGCAACTGGGCGAGCGCTGCTGGTGTCGATTCACCTGGCGGCCCACGCCGTTGCCTTCGGTCGCAGTTTCTCGTTGCGTTCAGGCAGCGAACTGCGTCCTGTGAGCACAGCCTGGACCTGGCTCGGTGAGCAGAGCGACGAGGCAGTTGACGCTCTCACCCAGGAAGCAGCATTCGCGCTACTGAAGGAGTGCGCTCGGCGCGCCAACGCCGCGGGACTGCCGGTGGGCGACGCGTGGAGCGCCAACCCATTGGTCCTACTTCCCCAGGACAAACTTGCCAAGGTCATCCGCAAGTCCTACCCGCTCGGGGAGGACCTCTGATGCTCTCCGTAGTTGTCGACTACCTGATGGGCACGGTGCACGCAGGTCCGCACGACGATACGGGCCTCACGGGACAGCCAAACGATGTCGAGTGGCCACCAAGCCCGGCACGGCTCTACTCCGCGATGGTCGCTGCCGACGGGTCGGGCGAGCGGACCAAGATCGCACACGACACCACCGCGCTTTCGCTTCTTGAGGATCCACCAGTGATCTACGCGGAATCGGCCGACACGCTGGCGCGGACCGAGCTTGTTGAACGGTTCGCCATCGTTGAAGGCGCTGAGGCGGGATCGAACGTTCAGAACTATCCGCTTCGAAAAGCTCAAGCTGTCCGCGAAGGCGTCCGTGCCAGCATCCGACGACCGCTTGTGGCTTTCTGCTGGGACGCCGTGGATCCAACCGATAGCCAGCTCGAGCAGCTGCGATTGCGAGCGCGACGCATCGGCTACCTCGGACGGTCGACCAGCCCCGTACGAGTTGCCGTTCACCGCGAGTTGCCCGATCGGTTCGCCAGTCTTCCCAAGTGGCTACCTGATCCAGAAGGCAACACCGCAATCCCGGTCGCGTATGACGGGCTGCTCGACGACCTGGACTGGCTCTTTGACCTGTGGTCACAAGATTCCTTCGTCCGCCGAGACCAGGTGCCGCCACTGTTGGCCTGGTATCGCGACCCGAATCAAGTCGACCGGCCAGAACCACCTTTGGAGTGCGTTTGGGTCGATTTCTCTCGCAAGGTTCCCGGCAGGCTGGTCCTCGCCGTTGCCAAGGCTCTCCGAGATGCCACTCTCACTCGGTATGAAGAGGCGGTTGGCTCCCGCGATCTGGTCCCCGAAGTTCTTACTGGTCATCCGAGCGACGGGTCCCAGCGGTACTTCAACGCCCGATGGCTGCCCCTGCTGTGGGTTAGCTCGCAGGGCGGGGCGATCCGCCGCGAGGAGAGCGCGCCTCGACAAGGCAGCGACCACGCCGATGGAATGATCCGCGGTGCCTGCATCGCGCTGCCCCGCTCGACGGACCCGTCAATTATCACGTTGGTGCGCGCAATCGTCAGCGGCTTGAAGCTCCGTCTGGGCGCCGCAGGCGTGATCAACTGCTCGCTGCGGGGAAAGCGCGGGCTTCCGGTTTCAACGGCTCCGGGCACTTGGTCTCGACCATCGCGGCGCTACGTCTCGGTTACGCCCGTCCTATTTGAGCGGATGATCAAGGGACCGTTGACGCTAGAGGCGGTGGCGCAATGGTGTGAATACGCCCAGCTACCTCGACCGGTCGCGATGTTCCAGAGCAAGACCCCCCTGGTCAACGGCGGCGTGAACCTTCGCAACGCTGACCTCGGGGACAAACCGTATCTCCATCGACAACGCTGCCATCTGGAGCTTTGGTTCCAGGACCCGGTTGAGGGGCCGGTGTCAGTTGGCCGGGGTCGCAATCTCGGTATCGGACTGATGCTTCCAGTCCCCGATGCTCGCATTGATGAGGCAATCAAAGCTCTGACCGCTGAGGTGCGCGATGACTGACCCGTTACCGCAGATGCCGGAGTTCCCGCAGTATTTCCAGGAGGTCTTCGGCTACCCGCCGTTGCCATGGCAGAGCAGGTTGGCAGACCTAGCAACCAAGAACTTGTGGCCGGCCAACGTTGGTATCCAAACAGGTCTCGGCAAGACGGCGACCATCGCTATCGGGGTCTACGCCTTGGCCGCCCAGGCACACCTGCCCCCAGCTGAGCGAACGGCACCAACCCGGATCTACTACGTGGTCGATCGCAGGCTCTTGGTCGACGAGGCAACCAATCTGTCCGAACGAATCGCCCGCCAGCTCAGCGACGCGAGCGAAGCGGGGCCAAACGGACCGCACCCGGCTCTGTACAGCGTGTCTCAGCGGCTTCGTTGGATCGGCGGAGACTCGTCACGCCCGCTACATGTGGCTCGCCTTCGAGGGGGGAGCACGAACGGTGCTCGTAACGGAAGCGACCGCCGGACCTGGCGCCCAGTGAGCCCAATTCAGCCGTCCATCATTTGCTCGACCGTTGCGATGTTCGGTAGCCGCCTGCTATTTCGTGGTTACGGCTCCTCTCGGTGGATGTGGCCGATCGACGCAGCGTTGACGGGTTGCGATGTGTTGCTACTCCTCGATGAAGCCCACTTGGCGGAGCCCCTGCAGAAGCTGCTTGGCAACATTCAAGACTGCGACGCCAGGCCCGGCTCGTTGTTGTCGTCAGTTCCGCAGGCTGATCCTACGGAGCGCACTCCGCTGCTACCCGCCGGGCGGGATCGCGTTCGACTGGTGAACCTGTCTGCCACCGGCAACGACGAAGACGTCTTTCGCCTCGATACGACTGACTTGGCTCATCCACTAGTTCAGCGCCGGCTTGGCGCCTCCAAACCGACGGCGCTCGTGGAAACCACAGACGGCAAGTTGGCCGACGCCCTAGTTGAAGAGTTTTCGGCGGCGATGGACGTCGCTGCCAACGCGTCAGACGGTCATGGGTCTATGGCGGGTGCAATTTTCGTCAACCAGCCGAGCATTGCCAGGGCGGTCGAGAAGAAGTTGCGAAAGTGGGCGAAGGCCGCCGATGGTGAAGTTCTTCTCCTCACGGGACAGTTGCGGCCGTTCGACTCGGAGGCGGTGAAGACATCTCTGCTCGAAGGCGAAAGTTCTCTACGATCGGGGAACCCACGGAACCTCGCACGGCCTGTGGCAGTCGTCGCTACCCAGACGTTGGAGGTAGGCGCGGATCTCGACTTCGACGTCGTCGTCAGCCAATCAGCGAGCGCCCGGGCCATCACGCAGCGTTGGGGCCGACTTAACCGGTTAGGGGATCGACCCCATGCCCAAGGTGTGGTGGTCCACCCAGTTGGGAAAGAAGATCCGGTGTACGGATCCGCTGCAGAAACGGTGTGGACGTCACTGTGGAACGCCATCGACCACCCTCTCGAGATGGGTCCGCTGCACATCAACGAATTGGTGGGGACATCAGACGAGCTGGGAGCTGTAGTACCAGAACTTCTGCCAGCCCATTTGTGGCTCTGGGCAAAGACGTCTTTGGAATCGAGGCCCCAGCTCGACCCTTCGAAGTTCTTTTCGGGGATGCAGGAGGACCGCGGTTACGTGACCGTCGCCTGGCGCTCGTATGTTCCACCCGACAAGGAACGGATCGAGCCGCCGATCGAAGTTGCTGAGACGGTCGAGGTGTCGATTGCAAGCGTCCAAGCGTGGCTCAAGAAGCAGAATCGCGCTGGAGCGCTCGAATCCGTCGCGGTCTTGTCAGAAGACAACCGCCACGTGCAGTGGTTGACCACCGATCAGGTGACCCCGGGTAAAACGGTGATTCTCCCAACCACGGCAGGAGGGTACTCGGCCGCCACCGGCTGGGACCCTGGCAGCACCGAAGAAGTGCTCGACGTCTCGCCGATGATTGCAGGACTGCTCCCTCTGACCGGCGCGTCACTTGACAACCTCGAGGCTTGGGTGAGGCGGGACGTTCCAGACTTCGAGTTTAAGCCGACCGAAGACGGCAAGCCGGCGGATGAATCTCGGAAGGTACTGGCGACGTACGTCGCAGACCTCCGCAACGACAGCCCCGCTGTAGCCGACTCGCGAAGCGTCTTGGAAGAACGCCTGAGCGACATGCTGACGGCGTTGCAGGACGAAGCGGACGCTGCGATCAGCGTTCGGCTGGCGACTGCGCCACCGCGTCGCCGCCACGACTCGACGAACGGACACCCGACCACCGGGCATGTCGATCAAACGCCGGCGCCGACCAGCACCGATGAGCAGAATCAGGTGGTTTTGTTCGCAACCTGGAACTTGCCGAGCAGCAACGCGAGCGCTCGCGTTCTGCGGGACGACGTCAACGACGAGCTCAGCTGGTTGGACGAAGAACATCCGGATCAGGGCTCTGCCAGGCAGCTCCCGGTTCACTTGCGCCAGGTCAGGGATGTTGCCGGACGTAACGCCCAGCTTGTTGGGCTGTCCCAAGCAACCATCGACGCGGTCAGTTTGGCGGGCCACCTTCACGACGTCGGCAAAGCGGATCGGCGATTCCAGAGTTGGTTGGACATCACCGACGCGGACCTGCGGGATGTCCCGACTGAAGGGGATCCTCCCTCAGACGACGCACCGGCGGGCGCTGAAGGAGGCCCGCAGGCACGATCTGCGGGCGCGGCCGGAAACGTTGCGGACACCTCGACGCACACCCTGTCTGCTAAAGGGCAGAAGCTCAGTCGTGGGAACTGGCTCAAGGCGCTTCGTGCGTCGAGCTGGCCGCGGGGCGGACGGCACGAGCTACTCAGCCTTCAGCTCATCGGTCAGGTCCCAGAGTTGACCGCCAGCGCGAAAGACCGGCAGCTGGTCGAACACCTTGTGCTCGCTCATCACGGCCGGGGCCGGCCGATGGTCCCACCCAAATGCGACCCCGCTCCACTGCCTAGCACCGCCGGCCTACAGCAGCTCTTCGGACCACCAGCTGATTGGCCTCCCGGCGCCGAGGGAGTGGGACACGTCGAAATCAAGTTCGATCCCGGCCAGACCGATGCGTCTCAACCTGAGAGGTTCGCCGACCTGTCCGAGCGGTATGGCTTTTGGGGCGTTGCGTTTCTAGAAACGTTGCTCAGGCAAGCCGACCACCAGGTATCGAGCATTGTGGAGGTTCTGTGATGAGCGATGTTTCACACATGACGGTCACGACCCGAGGCCTGCCCGGGGACTGGCTCAACGGGTGGCTAGCTGCTGTAGGGACAACGGTCCTCCTACCTGACTTGAAGTTGCGTTGGACGTCCGACCCGGTGCCGATCCCGGTGTTCTCTAACGTCAACAGTGTGGACGATCTTGCCGACCGGTTGACAAACGCGCTCCCGACGGCCGACCAGGTCGGTCAAATGTCGATCGCCCGCCCTCCGAGCAACGCTGACCCTTTCAGGATGAACAATGAGTTTCCACGCGACCCGTCCCCGGCCGCATGGAGTGAGCGCGCCAAGCACGAACGCAATGTCCGAGACGGCACCCTCAGCGCGACGGTGACCGACCTGATACTCGCCAAGGGCAAGATCGAATACCGACACGCGCCGTTCGATGCGGCCGTCCCGAAAGGGATCACCCTATGGCAGCGTTATGCAGCATGCATTGACGCGTGGCGCGCCGACCCAGGACGGGTTCGCAGGACCCTCAACGGGCGCGGGGAACGCCTAAAGATGAACGGGCTCGGCTTTGACTACCGCCGTCTCAACTCCCCTCTCAACCCCAACGCGGGAAAGTACGCCGACCCCGTTGTCGAGGTTCTCGCGTTCCATGCCTGCACGCTGTTCCCAGTGTTCGGCGATGGCAGGCAGCGGCAGACCCGAGGGTGGCTGCGACGCCGCGGTTTGGCGGGAGAACATCGCCGACGCGAAACGTTCGCCTGGACGACCTGGGCTGAACCACTTGACCGTTTCGCGATCGACGCCTACCTCGACTCGCTCTTTTCGAGCGACAACCCCGACAGGTGGCGCACGTCGACGGCAGGCCGGGCGATCGGCGCCGACCGCCTCTACCTCACGCAGAGTTACAAACCACAGGGCACTTCGGATACGACGCGTGCGTTCGCAACGATTCGGCTGAAGTGAGCGAGCCATGGATGCCAGTCCCCCACCCATCGCCATATCGGCTCTAGAACACGCCGCTTACTGCCCGCGCCAGTGTGCACTGATTGTGGTAGACGGCGTGTGGGCAGACAATCGTCACACCGTGAGAGGCTCCGCTGGCCACCAGCGTGCCGATGATCGCGGCGAACGTAAGGTGCGAGGCGTTCGAACCTTACGTGCGGTCCCGTTGTTCTCTGATCGACACGGGTTGGTTGGGCGGGCCGACGTCGTCGAGGTCCACGACGACGGTTCGGTGGTGCCGGTGGAGTACAAGATGGGCCGCTGCCATCCCGCCACGAAGATCCAGCTCTGCGCCCAGGGACTTTGCCTGGAGGAGATGACGGGGCGAGCGGTAACCGCTGGATTCGTCTGGGAGGGTGAGCATCGCCGTCGGCTGAGAGTGCCCCTGTCACGAGCACTGCGATCCGAGACCGTCGACTGCATCGCGCAGGTGCGTTCCATCCTCGATGCCACCTGTCTGCCGTCAGCTCCAAACGACGAACGGTGCGTCCACTGCCAGTTGCGTTCTCATTGCCTGCCCGACGTGGTCTCGAGCGACTGGGTCGAGGGATACCTGAACGGGGTGTTTAGATGAAGCTCCTCAACACCGTCTACGTCTCCGAGCATCGTTACCGGGTGGCGGTCAGCCGCGACGCGCTCGAGATTCGGAACGGCCGACATTTGCAGGCGCGGTACCCACTAAATGCGGTGGACTCGATCGTCTTGCTCGGTAGCTCGACGGTAACTTCGCCCGCGTTGGCACGATGTGCCGCAAAGGGAATCCGGGTTTCAGCGCTTGATAGAGGCGGGCGACTCAAGTTTGTCGTGTCAGGTGCAGTGTCAGGCAACGTATTGCTGAGGCGAGCGCAATATGTCCAGAGCGCGGATGACGCTGCTGCCGACCAGCTGAGCCGAATGTTTGTGGCCGGAAAGGTCGCCAACTCCGCGCGAATGGTTCGACGGTGGCAGCGGTCCGCCGAGGGAATTTCAGCCCGAGCGATTGCTGGCATTGCCGAATCGCTGGGAGAACGGCTCGCAAAGCTCAGCAAACCGGTCGCTGGCGACACGATTCGGGGGATTGAGGGGGACGCAGCTCGGCTCTACTTCAAGGCGCTTCGCATGCATCTAGATCGTTGCGGCACCGCATTGGCTTTCGGTACACGGTCACGACGACCGCCCCGAGATGAGATCAACGCGTGCTTGAGCTTCGGTTACGGGTTGCTGTTGACCCGGGTTGTCGGGGCACTTGACGCTGTTGGCCTGGACCCTCAAGTGGGGTTCCTCCACAAGGTTCGTCCAGGGCGTCCAGCTCTGGCCCTAGATGCCATGGAAGAGATGCGGGTATGCATCGTTGACCGCTTCGTCGTGGGCTTGGCCGCCCGGCGCGTCATGCGCCCCGAACACTTTTGGCGAACTTCAGGCGGTGCCGTCTACATGACCGATCAAGGGCGCGCTGGGTTTGTTCAGGCGTGGGAGCGGTTCATGAGCGAAGAACTCACGCACCCTGTGGTTCGACAAGGAGTTCCACGGGCCATCATCCCATCGATCCAGTCGACCTTGCTGGCCAGGGTGCTGCGGGGAGACCTGGACGTCTATCCGCCGTACGTTATGGAGCATTGATGGATGCGGTCGTCGTCTACGACATTTGCACCGAAGATGCGCCAGGGCGGAGGCGTTTGGCGAGGGTTGCCAAAGTGTGCGAGGGCTTTGGCATTCGGGTCCAAAAGTCGGTGTTCGAATGCCGTCTGCCAGAGGCGTCGTTCGAAAAGCTGCTCCAGCAGCTTCGGAAGGAGATCAACCCCAGCTTCGACTCCGTCATCATCTACCGAATTCGCGGTGATGTTGACGACGTTCGAACCACCTTCGGTCGCCCGCCAGCGACCGATCTGGGTGGGGCCTGGTTGGTCTGAACTGGGTGCGCCCGTCGCGTACCATCAGTGATCCTTGACAACTGAACTGATTCTGGGTTCTGACATGTCGCTCCTTCGCGCTCGTAGTGGTTTTTCTTTTGTCGGTAACGACGTCATGGCACCATCCGTGTTCGGAGCGGTGCCGCTGTCGTCAGACACGGCACATTCGTTGAGCGCGCTCGCAGGTCGAAAACATGGCCAACAGCACGGGTGCTGGTGCCGCTGTCGTCAGACACGGCACATTCGTTGAGCGAGGATCTGCTCGCTTAAACCTTCCGTCGCCCGTCGCGCAGTTTCCGGTGCCGCTGTCGTCAGACACGGCACATTCGTTGAGCGCTCGACGACGAGGTGGACCGTTGACCGCTCCAGGTGCGCACGTGCCGCTGTCGTCAGACACGGCACATTCGTTGAGCGACGCCAGACGCCGGCTTCACCGGGACCGACGTAGCGACGTGCCGCTGTCGTCAGACACGGCACATTCGTTGAGCGTCGTCTGGAACCTGCGTCGTGTTCGGGTTGTCACCGTGTGCCGCTGTCGTCAGACACGGCACATTCGTTGAGCGGTCACCCCGGCCGGGCAGGCGTGGCACATCATGACCAGCGTGCCGCTGTCGTCAGACACGGCACATTCGTTGAGCGGCCGAGCAGACAGGGCAGGGCGACGTCGAGTGGCGGCCTTGTGCCGCTGTCGTCAGACACGGCACATTCGTTGAGCGGCCCGACGGCGCTCGGTTTGCGCGCAGAGGGTGACGCGTGCCGCTGTCGTCAGACACGGCACATTCGTTGAGCGCTCGGCTTGAGCGACGATTTCGAAACCAGCTTGCTCAGGTGCCGCTGTCGTCAGACACGGCACATTCGTTGAGCGGCCTCGGCTGGTGGTGCTAACACCGGTCGGGGCCGTTTCTGTGCCGCTGTCGTCAGACACGGCACATTCGTTGAGCGGACGCGGTAGCGGTCGGTGCGATCACCCGGCTGTGGCGTGTGCCGCTGTCGTCAGACACGGCACATTCGTTGAGCGTAGGCACACCCGCAATAATAGTGCTCATGCTAGTGCGTGCCGCTGTCGTCAGACACGGCACATTCGTTGAGCGGGGAAGAGGGCATGGCGTGAGTGTCGAGGATTGCGAGCGTGCCGCTGTCGTCAGACACGGCACATTCGTTGAGCGTTGATGTCCTTGCAGATCTCAACAGTTATCAAGGGGAGTGCCGCTGTCGTCAGACACGGCACATTCGTTGAGCGAGGTGTAGTATCGGCAGACTCGACCGCCTCAAGAGACTCCGGTGCCGCTGTCGTCAGACACGGCACATTCGTTGAGCGCGCAAATATTCGTGATGCCAATCCGTGTCTATTTCTTCGCTGGGTGCCGCTGTCGTCAGACACGGCACATTCGTTGAGCGTACTGACATTGACCGTTATTCGGACGGCCGCGTCGAGCGTGCCGCTGTCGTCAGACACGGCACATTCGTTGAGCGCTGCGGCGGAACGATCCCGCCCAAGACGCCGGATATCGGGTGCCGCTGTCGTCAGACACGGCACATTCGTTGAGCGATATGACCGGCGCATCCGCGAGGGGCTTGATCAGCAAACGTGCCGCTGTCGTCAGACACGGCACATTCGTTGAGCGGTTGCCGGGGTGGCAATCGTGGCGGGATGGGCGGCATGAGCCAGTGCCGCTGTCGTCAGACACGGCACATTCGTTGAGCGATCCCGCGGCCTTGGGTGACGGGTTCGGTGATTCGAGAGTGCCGCTGTCGTCAGACACGGCACATTCGTTGAGCGGCGGCATCGACCTCGGTCACGCCGACGGTCCAGGCAGGTGCCGCTGTCGTCAGACACGGCACATTCGTTGAGCGCTCTGGCGCCCTCGGGCGAGGCCTGAGCGGAAGCCTTAGCGTGCCGCTGTCGTCAGACACGGCACATTCGTTGAGCGATCAGCTTCGAAGTCGTCAATGGTTCCACTGTTTTCTTTTGTGCCGCTGTCGTCAGACACGGCACATTCGTTGAGCGCAGACGGCGCTTGCGGCGCCGGCGAAGTGTCCGCCAGCTGGCGACACGTGCCGCTGTCGTCAGACACGGCACATTCGTTGAGCGAACGGCTTGCTCGGGGTCGAATGGCGAGCCGCTGATCCGTCAGTGCCGCTGTCGTCAGACACGGCACATTCGTTGAGCGTTGCGAGCTGCGCGCTTGCTCTGGGTGCTCTGGTCGAGCTGGGTGCCGCTGTCGTCAGACACGGCACATTCGTTGAGCGCGCTCTGGGGGCCTTGCGCCTTTGTGGCGTCCAGTCTGGCACAGTGCCGCTGTCGTCAGACACGGCACATTCGTTGAGCGAGGATCAAGAGTGCAACTAAAACAGACTTCTTGGCAAAAGTGCCGCTGTCGTCAGACACGGCACATTCGTTGAGCGGCAGCGTGAACCAAGCGTGACTTTGATCCGGAGCTAGTGGTGCCGCTGTCGTCAGACACGGCACATTCGTTGAGCGGTCGCTTGGCCATCGGTCGCCCCACCGGCCGCCCATCGCGTGCCGCTGTCGTCAGACACGGCACATTCGTTGAGCGGTCTGCCGCTTCGTCTGCTGCTTGGTCTGCCGCTTGGGATGCGTGCCGCTGTCGTCAGACACGGCACATTCGTTGAGCGCGACGGCTAAAGGGATCGCCATGCAACGTTCGAACAGGTCTGGTGCCGCTGTCGTCAGACACGGCACATTCGTTGAGCGTGCAGAACGTCACCGCGAAGCAGGCACGCAACGCACCGGTCCGGTGCCGCTGTCGTCAGACACGGCACATTCGTTGAGCGTGGCCACACGGGAAGGTGTCAAGACGACCGAATTCTGTGCCGCTGTCGTCAGACACGGCACATTCGTTGAGCGTGCGACATGATCGCCGAACGCTTCGACCTGAACTACCAGTGCCGCTGTCGTCAGACACGGCACATTCGTTGAGCGGGAGCGATGGCGGGGCCGAGCGTCTGATCGGGATGGGCGCGTGCCGCTGTCGTCAGACACGGCACATTCGTTGAGCGCTGCGACGAAGTCAACAGTTTGATAGTCCAATTTCGGGTGCCGCTGTCGTCAGACACGGCACATTCGTTGAGCGGACCGTTATCTTGAACAAGAGGTCCTCGTCGCGGAAGACGTGCCGCTGTCGTCAGACACGGCACATTCGTTGAGCGCAGGGTCTCGGCAAGTGCGCAAGTCTCGGCGGAAAAAAAGTGCCGCTGTCGTCAGACACGGCACATTCGTTGAGCGAGGTGCTTGCGGATGATAGGCAACTTTTGTCTTCTCTTTCGCAGTGCCGCTGTCGTCAGACACGGCACATTCGTTGAGCGTCGACCGTGCCCATCGGGATCCACGCCGTCGCATGGACAGTGCCGCTGTCGTCAGACACGGCACATTCGTTGAGCGCCGGGCCTTTTCGCAATAGACTTTCATTGCTTCCGAAGTGCCGCTGTCGTCAGACACGGCACATTCGTTGAGCGCACAAATGAAGATGTGGAATACCGGCCAGCTCTTTGGGGGTGCCGCTGTCGTCAGACACGGCACATTCGTTGAGCGAATCGGTCGATCGGTGGGGCCACGAGGTCGCAGCACGTCTAGTGCCGCTGTCGTCAGACACGGCACATTCGTTGAGCGCGGCCACGTGAGCGCGAATGATTCAGTCGCAACCGTCGTGCCGCTGTCGTAAGACACGGCACATTCGTTGAGCGCGCGGCGAACTCGAAGCGCGGAAAAAAGCCGAAGTGGACACGTGCCGCTGTCGTCAGACACGGCACATTCGTTGAGCGTGCCGCATTCGACGACGACGCCGCGTGTGAGAGATGCGGAAGTGCCGCTGTCGTCAGACACGGCACATTCGTTGAGCGGCCGATGCACCCGGACTGGGTGCGCGATATTCGCTATCGCTGCCTGTGCCGCTGTCGTCAGACACGGCACATTCGTTGAGCGTGGGAGCACCCAACCAAGCTCTCGCCAAGCCGGTCCACGATGTGCCGCTGTCGTCAGACACGGCACATTCGTTGAGCGCTCTGGCAGACCTGCGAAGGGCAGACCTGCGAGGGGCCGTGCCGCTGTCGTCAGACACGGCACATTCGTTGAGCGGTGTGGACCGGCGTCCCGGTCGCTGTGAGAGAGATGTGCCGCTGTCGTCAGACACGGCACATTCGTTGAGCGGGGCGGGCCTGCGACCCCATCTTTCGTCGCCGCTGGCTGGTGCCGCTGTCGTCAGACACGGCACATTCGTTGAGCGCGGGTCTGGCTCCACGACAGCGAACGTGAGCCGCGCTCCCGTGTGCCGCTGTCGTCAGACACGGCACATTCGTTGAGCGTGAATGAGGCGAAGTCGCTGGCGAGCCCCACGAGGCTCGTGTGCCGCTGTCGTCAGACACGGCACATTCGTTGAGCGGTTGACGATTGCGTCGTCGCTGGTTGGGCTGGCCCGATCGCGTGCCGCTGTCGTCAGACACGGCACATTCGTTGAGCGGTCGGACGCATCGACGACAGGAACCGCGATTCGAACTCGAGTGCCGCTGTCGTCAGACACGGCACATTCGTTGAGCGATCATCACATATGCAAGGGGTCGGCCGAAAGGGTCGGCCGTGCCGCTGTCGTCAGACACGGCACATTCTTTGAGCGGTCTAGCCGCTCGTCGGTGGCCCGGGCGAGGCTCGCCGGTGCCGCTGTCGTCAGACACGGCACATTCGTTGAGCGCGCGCTGAGTCGATCAGTTGGCGTTCAGTCGGGTCGTGGGTGCCGCTGTCGTCAGACACGGCACATTCGTTGAGCGACACTCGGCGAATCGCAACACGTCACAGCGGTCTCCTCTGGTGCCGCTGTCGTCAGACACGGCACATTCGTTGAGCGATGCTCCCGAATGGAGCCCGGAAGCGCGGGAACGATTCCGCGTGCCGCTGTCGTCAGACACGGCACATTCGTTGAGCGCCCGAAGCGATGGACACGGGGCCGGTCACCTCGCGGAGCGTGCCGCTGTCGTCAGACACGGCACATTCGTTGAGCGGGGCCGGTGCAGCGTCCAGCAGTCGGTGCGGGTTGCTGCTTGTGTGCCGCTGTCGTCAGACACGGCACATTCGTTGAGCGTGGGACGCTGGCCATCACGCAAGTGTTGCCGTGGCCTGCCATTCCGGCGTGCCGCTGTCGTCAGACACGGCACATTCGTTGAGCGACCGTAAAGGCACCAGCGATGCGATCGCCGACCTGCGCCCCGGTGCCGCTGTCGTCAGACACGGCACATTCGTTGAGCGACACTCGGCGAATCGCAACACGTCACAGCGGTCTCCTCTGGTGCCGCTGTCGTCAGACACGGCACATTCGTTGAGCGTGAGAAGTCGAGGGGGAAGAGTGATGAGTGAGCAGGTCCGGTGCCGCTGTCGTCAGACACGGCACATTCGTTGAGCGATGCTCCCGAATGGAGCCCGGAAGCGCGGGAACGATTCCGCGTGCCGCTGTCGTCAGACACGGCACATTCGTTGAGCGCCCGAAGCGATGGACACGGGGCCGGTCACCTCGCGGAGCGTGCCGCTGTCGTCAGACACGGCACATTCGTTGAGCGGGGCCGGTGCAGCGTCCAGCAGTCGGTGCGGGTTGCTGCTTGTGTGCCGCTGTCGTCAGACACGGCACATTCGTTGAGCGCTCACCTCTGGCAGCGCTCAGCGTGAGAGCCGCTAGGCGTCGTGCCGCTGTCGTCAGACACGGCACATTCGTTGAGCGATGCCGCTCTCCGGCGGCGGTTCCCATGTGAGTTCGTCCAGTGCCGCTGTCGTCAGACACGGCACATTCGTTGAGCGTGCGACGAGTGCGGAGAGAGGAGCTGGCCTGGCTCCATATGCGTGCCGCTGTCGTCAGACACGGCACATTCGTTGAGCGAGCCCGATCAGCGAACCCAACCCCTCAACTGCGGCGCGCGTGCCGCTGTCGTCAGACACGGCACATTCGTTGAGCGGGCAGATCAGCAAGTAACCACATGGGGCAAACGCAGTGCCGCTGTCGTCAGACACGGCACATTCGTTGAGCGCAACCGGCATCTGCAGCGCCTCCAGCGGCCGAGTCGAAACCGGGGGTGCCGCTGTCGTCAGACACGGCACATTGGTTGAGCACCGAACACATCACGACAAGGGATCCGGCCCCGCGTTAAACGGGTCCGTTGGAGTGAGACTCGGGTTGTAGCGTCTCAACCTTCGTTCTGAAGGA
>CXWK01018126.1_pt1 | contig 15558 bp, 15 predicted proteins | sample 590851 | NCBI WGS metagenome assembly CXWK01 (sample SAMEA3498364, study PRJEB10139) | wastewater metagenome | biome: wastewater treatment plant; material: activated sludge | place: Denmark | collected 2014-08-01 | reverse complement strand
AAAATGAAAGTTCCATCGAATCCAGAGAAATAAGTTTTATGAAAAGTCCACCTGAACTCCATAAAATTGCTGTAAGAAAAACTGCTAAAATTCCTTTGTTATGATCTGATATATTTTGCATTGCTTTGTTTAATTGGTGAAATTCGTGAAAATTAGTGGCAGAAAATTTAGCCACGAATTATCACTAATTTAACACGAATTTTATTATAACTATAATTAAATTGCATTAATGATATAATAAAAAGGCTAATTAATTATGGAAGATAATCCGGAAATTATAACAGGTGTGTACGCATTATTTGATAACGCAAAAAGAATGTATGGTGATGTTGTAGAAAATTATTGGTTTTATGATAGTGAAAACTGTCCGGCTTGTTCAAGAAAAAGAGACACATTGCAATTAGGAGAAAAATCAGCAATTTCTTTAAACTCATTTATCTATCGTGATTTGAATACTTTGATTGCATATTTTCTTTGCGGTCGCTGTGCAAAAGAGATATTTAGAAAAAGTAAACAATCAAAAATTATCTATCCAAAACTTGAAGAGAACTTAAAGAAAGCATATACAGAGTTTATAAAAGGTTCCGCATCTTAGCATTAACTAATTATAGAATAGCTATCACTAAATTATTAAAATGGAATTAATTTGAAATACCTCTACAATCCGCCAATACTATTAAAGAAGATCTTTAGTGATTTTAGCTGGAATACAAATAATGGAAAAGTTCTATTAACTTTTGATGATGGACCAAACCCAAGCACGACAGAACTAATCTTAAAAAAACTTTCTGAAGAAAAAATAAAAGCATTATTTTTTTGCGTTGGTGAGAATGTTCAAAAATATTCGGAATTAATTAAGCAGATTAAAGATGAAGGTCATTCTTTCGGTAATCATACTTTTAATCATAAAATACTCAGTAAAATCTCTAATGAGGAAAAAGATTATCAGATATCAACGGTTAATAAAATCTTTAATGATCAATTTGATATCAAACTAAAATATTTTCGTCCATCGCATGGCAGATTTCAATTATCAACTTCATCGTTAATGAAAATGTATCAGTTAAAAAATATTATGTGGTCATTACTCACATACGATTATAAAAATGACTTATCAATCGTTAAATTTGCTGTTGAAAAATATCTTAAACCAGATTCAATTATAGTTTTGCACGATAGCAACAAATCAAAAAATATTATCTCAGATTCAATCAGTTTTATAGCAGATGAATTGGAAAAAAGGAATTATCAGTTTGGAGAAGCCGAAGAATGTTTGAACTGATATTTCTGTTTATAATGATTGGATATTTCTTTCAATCATTCATTTTTATTATTGGCGCAAGAAAAAAGTTTCCAAGAATATCCGATGATAAACTGCCGACTGCAACTATCATTGTTGCCGCAAGAAATGAAGAAGAAAAAATTCTTCGCACACTTCAATCACTTGATAAACTTGAATATCCTGATGGCAAACTTCAGATTATGATCGTTGATGACCAATCAACTGATTCAACTGGAAAAATTATAGATGGTTTTATTGCAGGCAAACCCAGATTTCAAAAAATCACAACAGAAGAACATCACACAAAGCTTATCGGCAAAATGCGCGCACTGGCTTACGCAATTAAAGAAGCAACCGGAGAAATTATTCTAACCACTGATGCGGATTGTGAAGTTAAACCACTTTGGGTTAAAACTATTTGTTCGCATTACGAAAAGGATGTTGCGCTTGTAAGCGGAGTAACAACTCAGACTTCAGAAAAATGGTTTCATGGAATGCAAGCAATCGATTTTGTTTATTTACTTACAGCCGGTGCAGGAACTACAAATCTGAATGTTCCAATTTCGTGTATTGGTAATAATATGTCTTTCAGAAAATCTGCATACGATGAAGTCGGGGGATATGAAAAACTTCCGCACAGCGTTACAGAAGATTTTACTTTGATGAATGCAATCTACAATCTTAAAAAATACAAAGTAATTTTTCCTGTAGAGTCAGATTCACTGATCACATCAATTCCGTGCCGCTCATTAAAAAGTTTGGTACATCAAAAAAAACGGTGGGGAGTGGGTGGACTCGGAGTTCCATTCCGCGGCTTTATAATAATGTTTTGGGGTTTTACAGCAAATCTACTTGTATTGTTAACGCCTTTCTTTTTCTCGCCTACATGGTTAACTTTGGTTGTGTTTAAAGTAGCTTTAGATTTTTTCCTACTGTATCCAGTTCACGTTAAACTTGGAATTGCAAAAAATCTAAAATACTTCTTCCACTTTGAAGTTTACTATTTAATTTATGTAATACTTCTTCCGTTTATTGTTTTACCAAATAAAAAAGTGATCTGGAAGGGTCGAGAATATTAATGCTGCTTCTCTGCAATTATTACGTTACATATCGATGCAATGCTTATTGTGAGTTTTGCCATTTTGGTGATCATAGCAATTTTAAAGACACACCTTATGCAAGCTTAGAAGATTTTAAAAACAATGTAACTCAACTTGCAGAACTAGGTGTTAAGTTTATTGATCTCACGGGAGGCGAACCTTTACTTCATAAAGATATTGCAGAGATGGCTAAGTTTGCACACGATTTGAAGATGCAAACAAGTATTACAAGTAACGGACTATTATATCATAAGTTTGCAGAAAAGCTTTTGGGAAATATTAATCTTCTTCACTTTTCATTGGATTCTCCGGATGAAGACGAACATAATAAGATCAGAAAAGTTGATTGCTACAAATCGGTTTTTAAAAGTATTGAAATTGCAAAATCACTTGGTGAATACCCGGATATACTTTTTACAATAACAAATGATACTTATAAAAAACTTCCCCGAATGCACGAGATTGCTCAGAAGCACGATTTGGTGTTATTGGTTAATCCGGTTTTCTCTTATTTCGGAAATCCTGGACTAAGTGATGAAGCAACAGATTATGTTGACCAATATTGCGACGGCAAAATGGATATCTATCTTAACAAAGGATTTATGAAGTTAAGAAAAGATGGCGGAAATGATATCAACAATCCAAGCTGCAAAGCCGTTTCTCGCGTTATAGTAATTTCTCCGACTAACGAAATAATTTTACCATGTTATCATTTTGCTAACGATAAAATTCCAATTGATAAACCGATAAAAGAAATTCGAAATTCAGAAAAGATAAAACATTTTATGAAGATGGAAGGTAGATTTGATTTTTGCCAGGGCTGCACAGTTAATTGTTATTTTGAACCATCATTTGCTTTCCCTACAAATCTTTATGCGATATCCAGTTTAACATCAAAATTCAAGTACAGTTACAATAAGCTTATCAAACAAAAAATTAAAAAGAAATTTATTCAATCATCCAACACAGACTAATGCAGAAGAAAAATATTTTATTGTTTGTCCTTTTATTCTCAAGCATATCGATTGCCCAATGGAAGAACGAATTATTCCCATCTGATTTAAATATCCAACCATTTACCGCAAATTTTCTTGAACCAAAAGCCGGATTTTTAATCTCAACTGATAACAATAAATTAAGATTAGATATTTCAACTTCAAGAGACATCATACGTTGGAGCGACTACAATTCAACAATTTCAATCGGTGCAGATGTTTTTACTTTTACAAGATTACGAAGTACTGATGATTTTAAATTTCCTGTTGAAACAATCGATTATCTTTTTGGTATTAATGCAGGATACAAAAAGTATCTTGCAGATAATCAGGAATATGGTTTAAGGTTTCGTTTGAGTCATATCAGCACACACTTAGTTGATGGACAATATGATGCTCAATCACAAAAATGGAGAGAGGGAAGAAATCCTTTTGTTTATAGTAAAGAGTTTGTTGAGTTGTTTCCATATTATCGATATCAAACTTTAAGAACTTATGTTGGATTTACTTATATATTTCACATAATTCCTGATGAATTGAAAAAAGTAAATCTACAGTTTGGCATTGATTATTTTGCTCCACAATTTGGTACTGATAATTTAACTCCATTTGTAGCCTACGATTTTAAACTAAGTGGCGATTTAAAATTTTTAGGCAATAATATTGTTTCAGTAGGAGTCAAACTTGGAAATTGGAAACAAAAAGGTTTAAGTTTTTACTATAGTTACATCTCAGGAAAAAGTATTCACGGACAATTGTACGATTTAACAGAAAATTATTCTAACATTGGATTTAATTTTGAGTTATGATGCCTGATCCAATTTTTAACGAGCCAAAAGTTTATACAACAACTGCTGCAAAAGAAAAACAGAAAAAAATTAAAAGTTATTTAATCCACATTGGATTATTTATTTTTACTTTTATCACTACAACTATTGCTGGTGTTGAATGGACAACTGGACAATTTCCGCCTTATGAATTTTCTTTACTCGCTAAAGGTTTACCTTACTCAATAAGCATTCTACTTATAATAACTTTTCACGAATTTGGACATTACTTTGCTGCAAAATATCATAAAGTGCGTGCAACATTACCTTACTATATACCATTTCCACCCATCCCACTTTTTCCAATAAACTTTGGTACGATGGGTGCGGTAATCAGAACTAAATCGCTAATCTATTCAAAGAAGGCTATGTTTGATATAGGAATTGCTGGGCCACTTTCAGGATTTGTAATTTGTCTCGGAATTTTGATATATGGTTTTACTCATGTCCCTTCAATTGATTACCTATTAAACATTCATCCGGATTATTTTTCACCAGATTATGGAAAAACAGGAATACAGTTAATTATTGGTGATTCAATTCTTTTCTCATTTTTAAAATATTTGTTTGTAAATCCAAATTCATTTTTTCCACCGATGAGTGAAGTTTATCATTATCCATATTTATTGGCCGGATGGTTTGGATTGCTTGTAACATCAATGAATATGATTCCAGTCGGGCAATTAGACGGTGGGCATATTTTTTACACGATGTTCGGGAATGATAAACATATAAAGGTATCATCAGTTGCTACTGTTATACTTGCTATATTAGGATTTATTGGTGTTTTAGATGCTTTGCTTGAACTTAATTATGGATATGGCTGGAGCGGTTGGTTGCTTTGGGCACTTTTACTTTATTTTGTTGTAAAACTAAAACATCCTCCGGTTGCTGATGTTTTGCCCTTAGATAAAAAAAGAATATTCTTAGGTTATGTAAGTTTCTTTATCTTTGTAATATCATTTGCGCCTTCACCGCTGATATTAAAATAAGTTTATGTAGTCATTTTATTTTACCTTTTAGAAGTAGCTCTTAATCAAAATATTTAAGTATATGAAAACAAAAATTTTATTTTCTGGTTTAGTTATAATTATTCTATCAATCTTTTTAGGTTGCGAAAAAGAATATGATAATGTAATTGAGAATCAAAATATTGATTATCAGGTAATTAATGTTTTGGTCAAAGATTCACTTCAATATCCATTTGATTTGAATGCTATTTTTAGCATTGAGTTTAATAAAAGTGATGACATTAGTAGTGTATCTTTAGATTTATATTCACCTGAAAGCGTAAAGTTAAATTCAGGGATTCAACTTCTAGATAATGGAAAGACTGCAAATGGGGACGTTACAGCAAACGATGATATATATTCTGTAATCATTAACCTTGATTCTAATATGATTAACGGTGAATATGAATTAAAATTATTTGTAACAGATAGACTTGATTTCACTAAACAGGTTGCGACATCTAAATACTTTTATAATAATGGTAAATCAAATATTGCACCGCTTATTTCTGATGATAATATTGATCCTGATACTGTTATTGTTGATACTACTGTTGTAATCTGGACTAGAATAAAAGCAACCGATCAAAATGGTAAGAATGATATTACTAAGGTTTACTTTGTTGTTTACAAACCTGATGGATCTTCAAATAATTCTCAATTAGAACTTTATGATGACGGAGATATTACTAATCATGGTGATTTAGTTGCAAACGATGGAGTTTACTCTCTTTTAGTTTCAGTAAATGAAAATAATGATAAAGGGCTCTATAATTTCGAATTCAGAGCCAAAGACCGCAGTAATAAATTAAGTAACATTATTAATCACTCAGTATTGATCCAATAAAATGAAAACTTTTTTAATATTAAACTTTTTACTTATTAATTTCACTATTGCTTTTGCACAGTTTGCGCCGGATCATTACAACTTGTTTAATAAAAAATACAATTTGAATAAAATTAATTCTGCAAGCCCATTAAGCAATACAATTACTGACATAATCATTATTGGTGATACTGTTTGGTTGGGTACAAGCCGAGGCATAAGTTTATCGATCGATAATGGAACCACCTGGACTAACTTTTATGGTAGTCCGGATTTTGGAACAGATAATATTGCTTCGATTGGTTACTATAATGGAATTTTTTGGTGTGCAACTGCAAAGTCAACAGATGTTTCCGGGGAAACTTATCCTGAAGGTACTGGCTTAAAGTTTACTACCGATTTAGGTCTAACCTGGAAATCAATTCCTCAATCCTTAGATGCTGATTCTGATACTCTTGAGCAATATGGAATTAATCAAATTGATGCATTGCCTGTTACAGTTGGTATTAATAATTTAGCTTATGATATGGCTTTTACACCAAACACAATTTGGATTACAACTTTTGCTGGCGGATTAAGAAAAGTAAGTATTTCAGCTTTGATGATTGATCAAAATACTAAATGGCAGAGAGTTGTTATCCCGCCAGATTTTTTAAATTCAATTTCACCAGACGATACTTTGAGTTTTTGTCTTTCTCCTGTTGGTGGAAATTTTTGTTCAAGCGGAAATTTAAATCATCGTGTTTTTTCTGTTGTTGCAGCTAATGATAGCACAGTATATGTTGGAACTGCAAATGGAATTAACAAATCATCAAATGCAAATGATCAATATCCTGAGTGGGTAAAATTTAATGCAACAAATCAGAATCAACCTATAAGTGGAAATTTTATTACTGCACTTGGTTATAATCAACTTACACAGACAGTTTGGGCTTCTACTTGGAAAGCCGACGGCGAAACAGAATTTTATGGTGTTAGTTCATCTGAGGATGGCGGAATAACCTGGAATACCTTCCTTCATGATGAACGGCCTCATAATTTTGGTTTTATTAACGACGATGTTATGGTTGCAACTGATAATGGAATTTTTCGTTCTTCAGATTTAGGCCATTCATGGCTATTACCTGGTGCTATTATAGATGCTGAAACTGGACTTAAACTAAATGCAACTTCTTTTTATTCTGCCGGCTCTTTTCATAATAATATCTGGATTGGATCTACAAATGGATTAGCAAGATTGCAAGAAACTCCAGGCAGAATCTGGCAAGGCACATGGAAAATTTATCTGGCTTCTCAACCAGTTGAATCAAATAGTGAAACTTACTGTAGCCCAAATCCATTCAATCCACATGTAGATGATCCAATAAAGTTTAGTTACAGTACATCTGGTATAGTTGAAAATGTAACAATTAGAATTTTCGATTTTGGATTTAACTATTTGCGGACTGTAATTCAAAATGCGGTTAGAAATTTAGATATCGACAGTCCGCCAATTGATTACTGGGATGGAAGGGATGATAGTGGAGTTTACGTACCCAATGGTGTATATTTTTATAGAATAGATGTTGGGGATAAAGATCCAGTTTACGGAAAGATTTTGGTGATGCAATGAAAAATATTAATAAATTCGTCTTAGTAATTATATTTCTGATTTCAGTTGTTGCATATTCTCAACCAAAATTTACAGAGCTTAGTTCTAAAACTGGGGCTTTTAGTAGAATCGGATTTGGTGCACGAGGAATTGGAATGGGAAATGCAATGTCATCAGTTACAACAGGTAATTTAGTTTCTTATTACAATCCGGCTCTCTCGCCATTTCAACAAAATAATTTTGCGCAAGTTGGATATTCATTTTTATCTCTTGATAGATCATTAAATTTTATAAATTTTACAAGAAAATTTGATTTCTATTCTGTTAAAGATACTTCTTCAAATAAAAAACCTTCACGTACCGCAGGAATTAGTGCGGGAATTATTAACGCTGGTGTAAGTGGAATTGACGGTCGTGATAATAATGGAATACATACTGAAGAACTTTCAACATCAGAAAACCAGTTTTTTATTGGTGTAGCAAATAGATTTTCAGAAAAACTATCAATCGGTTTATCCGTAAAGTTTTATTATTATTCATTGTATGAAGAAATTTCATCAAGCGCACTAGGTCTTGATCTTGGCGCTTTGTATAAAATAAATGATAATTGGAATATCTCAGCTGTGATCTCAGATATCAATAGTAAATACGAATGGGATACAACGCCAATTTATGATCAGGAAGGATTATCAACTACTGATGAATTTCCATTACTATATAAGATCGGAATCTCATATAATAATCCTGAACAGAAATTACTTACTGCACTAGAATATGAAAGAAGTAATTTTGGTACAAATATTATTCGTTTTGGAGCAGAGTATAATTTATATGAAAATCTTTATCTTCGCGGCGGATTAGATCAATTTAACTTAAGTAATACAGAAGCAGGTGTTAAACCATCATTTGGATTTTCTTATTACAAATCATTTGGTGATTTAATAGTTGGTGTAGATTACGCTTTTATGATAGAAAAGTATTCTCCAACAGATAGACACATAATTGGTGTTAACTTTGTATTTTAAAATAACATTTTAACAATTGAACGATGAAACAATTCAGCAATAAAGCAATCGTAGCTTTTATTATAGTACTTTCTACAATTTCGGTTTATTCCCAAACGGCGGGCAATTCTGGTTTATCCTTTCTTAAATTTGGATTTGGTGCACGAAATATTTCAATGGGCGATGCTGGCACTGCTCTATCAAATGATTTAACCAGTCTTTTTTATAATCCGGCAAAATTAGTTTTTACAGATGAATCCGAAGTAATGTTTATGCATAATGAATGGATACAAGATGCAAGTAGTGAAGTTATTGGAGTTAAAGCAGAGTTTTGGGATATTCCTTTTGCCATCGGACTTAATGTTACAAGTGTCGGTGAAATTGAGTTAAGGGAAATTCCAAGCGAAGAACCTTTATCTACTTTTGATGCAAATTATTTTTTTGGAAGTATTTCCACTGGATTTTTAATTTCGGAAGAAATTTCTTTTGGTGTAGGTATAAAATATTTGTATGAAGGAATGCTGGATAATGAAGCTTCTGGTTTTGGGTTTGATTTTGGAGTTCATTACCAACTACCATATAAAGGATTAACTGCTTCTACCGTGTTAAAAAATATTGGTTCAATGAATGAGTTTAGAAATGAATCAACAAAATTACCTACTGAGTTTAGAATTGGTACAGCTTATACATATGATATTGAAAGCTCTAAACTTGATTGTACTGGAGGAATAGAATATCAAAAATACTTTGGCTCAGATGTAAATCATTTAAACTTTGGTGCTGAAGTTTTGTATAATAAACTAATCGCTGCTCGTGCTGGTTACCAAACCGGTTACGAAAGTGAAAGCCGCGGATTTACGGCAGGAATTGGTTTAATGTGGGGCAACTTAAAATTTGATTATGCATTCCTTCCTTTTTCAACAGGGTTAGGAAGTGCAAATTTATTTTCACTTCAATTTAAGTTTTAACATTTATTTAAAATGAAAATTCGAACCCAGTTTATCAAAGAAACTGGGTTTTTAGTTTTATATCTATTTCCTTACACTTATTTTTATTGTATAAAATAATATTCACTTTATAAGAAAAATTATGTTAGAATATTTTCAATTCGATAACAAAAAAGTTACCTCAGAAGAATGGGATGAATTTGTGGAGAACTCAGATAACGGAACAATGTTCAGTAAAAGAAGATTTCTTTCTTATCACGCAAAAGATAAATTTAAAGATAAATCATTATGTATAACCAAAGACGGAAAGTTGCATTCAATATTTACTGCAGCATTAATTGAACGTGATGGAAAGAAAATACTATCCTCTCATCCCGGTGCATCCTATGGTGGATTTGTGCACAACAGCGATCTTAATTTTCGCGAAGCTCACGATTTAATTGATATTATGATTGAGCACGCAAAATCGATTAAGGCTGATAGGATTCAATTAACAATGGCTCCTATGATTTATCAAACCAAATATTCTAATTATTTGGATTTTGCTTTAGTGAGAAATGACTTTCAATATCTTAAAAGGGAAGTATCAAGTGTAGTTCAATTAGATTTTGAACCGGATCAATTATTAAATACATATCGTGCAGAGGCAAGAACTGCTACGAAAAAGGCACTTAAAAAAGGAGTGGAAATTGTAGAGACAGAAAGATTTGATGAATATTACGAAATCCTAAAAAAGAATTTGAAGTTAAGACACGGTGTAAATCCAGCCCACACTTTAGATGAACTAAAAAAAGTTAAAGAACTTTTTCCATCAAAAGTTAGATTGTGGGGAGCTTTCTTAAACAACGAAATGCTTGCAGGTGTTTGCAATTTTTCTGTTAACAAAAATGTTGTGCTAGCATTTTATATCAGCCACGATGAAGCATTTCAAGAATATCGTCCTGTTAATTTACTTTTCTATGAGATCATGAAAAGATATCAATCAGAAGGATTTAAGTTTTTAGATTTTGGAATCTTTACTGTAATTATGGAACCAAATTGGGGACTTGGAAGATTTAAAGAAAACTTTGGTGCAAGAGGAATTTTTAGAGATACTTTTTATAAAGATCTTTAATTACAAAATATAAAATGTTAAAAATTCTTCACATCGCTCCTTTAAACTTTGCCGGTGTGCCTTATGATTTTTATAAAATGCACAACGCTGTTGGCGATCAATCAAGAATTGTAACGCTACATAAAAACGAAAGAATCTTTCCTGAAGATATTTGTTTAAACCTTCCTTTACCATATCAATATTTAGCAAAAAAACTTCGCAGAAAAAAAGTTTTATCGTTGGAACAAATTGATAGAACAACTGTCCATTATTTTAATACAAGAAATATCCTTGATAAAACTTATTATACATTGTTTGATCTTTTAGCCTCGCCTAAAATTGAAAAGGCGATTAATGTTTATAACTTAAATGAATTCGATATTATTCACTACGACGGAGGTCTGGATTTTTATAGAAACTCTCAGCAAGCTTTGAAATGGAAAAAACAAGGAAAGAAAATAGTTTGCTGTTATTATGGAAGTGATTTAAGAATCCGTGGATTGATTAAAGAAATGGATCAAATCAGTGATCTAAATTTAACTAGTGAATATGATCATCTTGCCCTTAAAAAAGATTTGAATTATCTGTTTTATCCATATGATACTTCCGAACTTCCAATTAGGAAAGAAAAAAATAACAATACAATAAAAATTGTTCATTCTCCAACTAACAGAAAATATAAAGGTACTGAATTAATAGTTTCTGTAATTGATAAGATTAAAAAGGAAAGAAAGATAGAATTCCTTTTACTAGAAAATATTGATCGCACTAAATTACTTGAAATAAAAAGTGAATGCGATATTTCAATCGATCAGGTTGGCGGCACAATGGGTGGAACTGGTTATGGTAAAGCAGGACTTGAAACTCTTGCGATGTCCATTCCAACTATTACAAATATGACAAAAGATTATGCAGATTGGCTTCCAGAAAATCCTTTTGTTGTTGCAAACAATTTTAATGAATTATATAAATCATTAATCGAACTGATTGACAATGAAAGTTATAGAGTTGAAAATGGTAAAAAGGGAATTGCGTGGGTGGAGAAATATCATAGTTTTAAAAGTGTGAACGAAAATCTTATGAAACTCTATCAGGAAAAAGGAATTATTTCACACTAAAAGTTTGTTTACCAAATCAATCAACTTCTTCGATTCACTTTCCCAATTCTTATTTGCTTCAATTAATCTTCTTGCATTTACAGAATGCTCATCCGCCAGTTTAGGACTATTTAAGTAAGATTCAATTGTCTTAACGATTTCAGATTCATCATCTGGATTAACAAGAAAACCATATTTCTCGTAATCAATATCATCTCTTATAGGTTTTATATCAGAATATATAAACGGTTTGCCGCAAGCCATATACTCAAATATTTTTATAGGAAGAGAATTGCTGTAAATAAAATTTCTTTCACGTAAATCAAAACAAATGTCCATTCGTTCGATAACTAAACTCATTTTATCGTACTCAGTCCATTCAGCAAATTCCACTTCAAGATTATTTATGGTAGAAACTTTTTGCTTAAATTCATTTTCTTCACTCTGATAAGTGAATCTTCCAAACAATAATAATATAAATTTCTTCTGTGGAAATTTATCTGCAATTGAAATAGATACTTGAAGAAGTTTATTGATTCCACGTTCAAAAGTAATTACACCAGCATATCCAAAAATTATTTCTTCTTTGGATAAATCCGGTTTTTTGTAATTGAAATATTTTAATACCGGATAATATCCAACAACACTTTTGTGTTTTGATCTTGCGAGCAGGTTGTATCGTTTCTTTTTAGATATTTCACCAACAATTAAATGATCAACTTTTTGTAAAACATAGAAGTAAGGGAGGAGCAATTGAAAATATTTAATCCAGCGATTCACTCCGTTGAATTTATAAGCAACATTTTCCGGAAACCATTCAGTAATATCAAGTATAATTTTAGCATTGCTACTTTTTTTCTTGAATTTTAAAGCGGCAAATACTGGAAGCATTTCTGAACAAATAATAATATCAGGGTCGGATTTAGTTATTAAATCATAAAATGAATCAATCTTTTTCTTTTTGTTATAGGAATATCCATCAAAACCTTTAATGGTAATTTCATCGATGGTTTTGTTTATTTGTTCAGTTGAGCAAATAATGGAAACGGAAAATCCATTCTCGTTGAATGATTGCCCAAATTTCCAGAAAATCCTTTCATCAAAAGGCGGGTGACCAGAAGTAAGTATGCAAATTTTTTTCTTACTCAACAACTTTACTCTTATTTTATTAAATTTGATATAACAATTGAATACTTGAAAATTCCATATGCAAAATAAAGTTTCCGTAATCATTATAACAGGTAATGAAGAAAATAATATACGGGCATGCCTAGAATCTGTTACTTGGGCTGATGAAATAATTGTTGTTGATTCAGAAAGTAATGATAGCACAGTAAAGATTGCTAAAGAGTTTACTGAAAAGGTATTCATCAAAAAGTGGGAAGGGTATGCTAAACAAAAAACTTTCGCATTATCACTCACAAAAAATGCATGGGTTTTAAGTTTAGATGCAGATGAAAAAGTTACGATAAATCTAGCTGATGAAATTCTCTCCAGGGATTTATCACAAAGTAATGGTTTTCTGATCAAAAGGGACAATTATTTTTTAGGAAAACAAATTAAGGGATGTGGATGGGGAAATGATTGGCAACTAAGATTGGTTAATAAAAATTACTCCAAACTTTCTGATAGACTTGTACATGAAAAATTTCTTATAGAAGGAAAAATTAAAAAGCTTAACAACAGTTTTTCTCATTATTCTTATAGTAGTATTAAAGATGCGCTTGCCAAAATAAACAACTATTCAACTCTTGAGGCAATTGAGAAAGTAGATAAAAAAAAAGTAAACATTTTCACAATTATATTCAGTCCATCATTCTATTTTTTGCATCACTTTATAATTAGAAAAGGTTTTTTGGATGGTTTACATGGAGTTATTATTTCATATCTTCATATGATGACAAAGCTTCAAGTACAATTAAAAATCCTAGAAATTAAAAAATCTTCATTAAATGATAACTAATCAGCTTTAAAGATGAATATCTTAATTGCTCCCAATAGTTACAAAGAGTGCATTGATTCTGTTAAAATTGCTCAGATCATATACCAAAGACTTAACGAAAAAAATAAACGTAAGCTTATTCTAAAACCATTATCAGATGGTGGAGATGGGTTCCGATCAGTTTGCAGTTTTATTTTAGCAGTAAATCCATTAACTAACTATAAAATAATAGAATATAGAAATCAATTATCTAATATTTTACTTCTTTATTCTGAAAAAGAGCGAGTTGTTTTCTTGGAATCTGCTGATTTATTTGGTTTGAAAACTGTTCCCACATTGGAGAGAAATCCTTTAAAACTCAACTCAGCATTAATTGGGAAAATCATTGAGTTTTTAGCCATTGAGGTACACGAAAATCATTTAAAGATAAATGAGATTTATATTGGTGTTGGTGGCACGGCAACAATCGATTTTGGAATTGGCGCGTGCTCCCAATTGGGTTTAATTTTATATGATGAAAATGATGAAGAAATTGAACCTCTAACATTAAACTTTAGTAAAGCAAAAAAAATTACTTTTACTAAAAAGCAACTTCCGTTTAAGATTAAATGTATTGTTGATGTTGAGACTGAATTGATCGGAAATCCGGGAGCAATTGAGATTTATGGTAAGCAAAAAGGTGCTATTGAAAATGATTTAGCAATCATTAAAAAAGGAATTAAAAACATTCTGGTACTAATTCAAAGTGACTTAGGAATTAAAATTCTTGAAAAACTTAATGGTGCTGGTGGAGGATTAGCCGCTGGATTAAATCTTTTTTATGATGCTGAAATTATTCCCGCCAAAGTGTTTATTGAAAATAATTTATTAGCAGATATTGATCTTGATAAAATTGATGTCGTTATCACTGGTGAGGGCAGCTTTGATAATCAATCTTTTGAAGGAAAAGGAGCTGGAGTAATTTTAGACTTATTTAAAGATAAACATGCAATGATCTTTTTAGTAAATGGATCAACAAATTTGCAAAGGGTTTATAAACTATCTAAAAATGTTCAAGTTATTAATCTTGTGGATTTTTTTGAAAGTAAAACTGAATCAATGAAAAATGTAGAATCGGGCTTAAAAAAAGCTTGTGAAATTATCCTGAATCAACTCTGTAAATAACCTTTTCCCACTTCAGCTTTTTTTAGTAAATTCATACGAAAATTATTTACAATTCTAAGAAATTATAGAGCTTTTTTAATGAAAGAATACCTCGATTTAGTAAAAACGGTTATTGAAAACGGAACTCATAAAAAATCCAGAACTGGCGTTGATACAATATCCTATTTTGGCGCTTTTTATAAAGTTGATTTGCAAAAAGGATTTCCTCTTTTAACTACAAAAAAAGTTGAATGGAAATCATTACTTAAAGAAGTTCTCTGGTATCTATCTGGTGAAAATCATATAAGAAATTTAAGACAGCACACAAAAATATGGGATGCCTGGGCAGATGCAGATGGAAGATTACAAACTGCCTATGGAAGATTCTGGAGAAGATTTCCAGTTCCAGCAGCGAATGCGTATTTAGAAGGAGAAGTTTTTGTTGATGAAAGAAATCCTTTCGTAAGAAAAGAAGAAAATGGATCACTTACATTGGATCAAGTAGGTTGGGTGATAAACGAAATCAAACACAATCCAAATTCACGTAGATTAGTGATTTCAGCCTGGCATCCTGCTAATGCTGTAATAAGTAAATTGCCACCTTGTCACTACACTTTTACATTCAATGTTAATGATGGAAAACTTAACTGTCATTTAACGCAGCGTTCTGGTGATATCGCGCTTGGAATTCCATTTAATCC
>CXWK01002068.1_pt5 | contig 15574 bp, 6 predicted proteins | sample 590851 | NCBI WGS metagenome assembly CXWK01 (sample SAMEA3498364, study PRJEB10139) | wastewater metagenome | biome: wastewater treatment plant; material: activated sludge | place: Denmark | collected 2014-08-01 | reverse complement strand
TAGTACTACAGTTGTAGATAACAGAAAGATGCGCCTCGTGTTCTGTAATGATGGAATCTGGCAACGGCCTGGTGGTGGCGACGCCATCGCGACCAGGACAATACGTGTTGCGCAGAACTTTGCACCACCAGCACCAGTCGCCAGAACAAGCGGCGAATCTCAGCGACGCTCAGGCGGACAAGAGGCCGCGACTCTGCTTGAACTTGGTCAGACTGTTGCTCTTGAGAGGCAGGGAGATTCTTTTTTTCAACCTCTCCTCTTCACCGGCGCCAGCCCGCAACACAGTCAGCAGCGCGTGTGCCCACATGGCCAGGGTGACATGACGGTACCAGCCAGTCCAACTGCGAACTTCATACTCATCCAGGCCGACTTCACCTTTGGCCTCTTCAAAGATCACCTCAATGGTCCAGCGACTGCCGGCGATACGCACCATCGCCTCCAGGTCGGTGGCTGCTGGGGCAAATACCGCAAAGGCCGCCACTTCGGTAGGGTCCTCCAGCTTGCGTCGCACCAACACCCAGCGCCGCCATCCCTGTTGAGGTGGTCTGTTGACCGGAATCAGCAACCAGTCGTACCAGCGGGGTCCTTTGGCGCCATCGCCGGCGCTGAGCCGCGTCCAACCGTTGGCCGGCAACTCGGCCAGCAGTTGGCTGATGCGATATTGTTTGAGATTGATCCAGACATATTCTTTGCCGGAGATGGCCATGACATGCGCCTGTTTTTGCTCTTCAAGCCACAGGCGCAAGCCGCGGACATCACCATAAACGCTATCGCCGGTAACCCAGGCAGGTTGCAGACCGGCCTCAAAGGCGCGCTCCAGCATCAGGCGCGCCAGCTTGGGTTTGGTGGCAAAGGCGCGGTCAGCCGGCACGCCGACGCCGGCGCTGCGCTCCGGGTCATCAGTCCATTCTTGTGGCAGATAGAGTTCCCGGTCAATCAACGTGTGCCCGTGACGGCTGACGTAAGCCAGGAAAACGCCCACCTGGCTATTCTCGACCCGCCCAGCGGCGCCGCTGTATTGGCGGGCAACTCCTGCCGACTGCCGGCCCTTCTTCAGAAAGCCGGTCTCATCCACAACCAGGATTGCCCCTTCATCCGCCAAGTGGTCAACCACGTACCGGCACAACTCATCCCGGACCACATCCACATTCCAGAGGGCACGGCCCAGCAGATGTTGAATCCCATAAGGAGTCGATCCCCCGAGGACTTCGGCCAACTGCCAGCTGTTCTTCCGCTCAACCTGGCTCATCAAACCACGCAGGTAGTCCATTGCTCGACTTCGTGCTTCAGCGCGAGCAAAATGCTGGCCAATACGTTGCTCAACCTCGGCCAACAAATTGTTCCAACTCCGAATAGCTGCCAGTTCCTGTTCATTATTGTCTTGGTGTGTCTTCCATCGGTATCATCGCTCCTCTTTGACGGGAGTAATGATACCCTGTTAATTACAACTGTAGTATTAGTCCCAGGGCGGGTGTGGCTGAGCGGCCGCGCCCATTTTCTGCTACCGATCGCCTAGAGGCGCGGGTCTGCCGGCCCGCGCCTTTGCTGTTTCTTAGAGAGAACATAAGTAAAACTACGTATAGTGTTGCCATGAACCATTCGTTTACACTAATGGCGTTCCATAAGTATCCCGTCTACGCTGGGGTATTCATCGCTCTCCAGGCCGAACCAAGTTGTTGTCACAATCTTATCGATGCGACGTCGCCATGCGCGCCGCTCGCGCCCCTGACCGGTTAGAGGGCGCATCGTTTTGGCGTCAATGGGCAAAGAATTGGCAGGAGGTTATTTCCTTATGAACCGTAGGCTGTTTGTTGCGTTTCTACTGTTGGTGGTGCTATTGGTGAGCGCGTCGGCCGTTCTGGGCGCGCCCGTTCGTCAGGACAACGGCGAGCAGCTCGAGAACTTGCCCTACAGTGTGGGCGGCAACGATGACCTGATGCATCCATTGGGCAAGGAACGGCGCGCGCTGCGCCAGTTGGCCATGCAACAGCGCTTGCAGGGGATTGGCTCCGGCGCGGTCCAACAACTGGGTCCGGGTCAATACGTCCAACTGGAGCTGGAGAACGAAGACCTGATCTTCACTATCCTGGGCGAGTTTGGCAACCAAGCCCACCCCGCCATCGGCGGCAAGCGCGGCCCGCGACACAACCAGATCCCCGAACCCGATCGCAGTGTCAACAACTGGACGTTGTGGGTTCCCGACTTTAACCAGGCCTACTACGAAGACCTGCTGTTCAACGGCGCGCCCGGGGCCAACTCCATGCGCAACTACTACCTGGAGCAGTCATCCGGCGTCTATACGGTGGATGGCGATGTGAGCGACTGGGTGCGCGTGCCCTACAACGCCGCCCGCTATGGCAGCAACCGCTGCGGCGGCGGCGATTGCGGCGCGGACATTTGGCTCTTCCTGCGCCACTCGGCCAACGCCTGGTTCAACAGCCGGCGCGACGCGGGCATGTCCACGGCCCAGATCAACGCCTACCTGAGCCAGTTCGACGTCTGGGATCGCTACGATTACGACGGCGACGGCGACTTCGATGAGCCGGACGGCTACATCGACCACTTCCAGGCCGTCCACGCCGGGATGGGCGAGGACGCCGGCGGCGGCGAGCAGGGCAGCGACGCCATCTGGAGCCATCGCTGGTATGCCTACATCAACAACATCGGCAGCGACGGCCCCGACTTCAATCCCGTCGGCGGCACGCGCCTCGGCAACTCCAACTACTGGATCGGCGACTACACCATCGAAGGCGAGAACGGCGGCGTCGGCGTCTTCGCCCACGAGTTCGGCCACGACCTCGACCTGCCCGACCTGTATGACACGTCCGGTGGCGACAACTCCACCGGCTTCTGGACGCTGATGTCGGTCGGTTCCTGGCTCGACGACGGCCAGGAGAGCATCGGCAACAAGCCGGGCCACATGGGCAACTGGGAGAAGTTCCAGCTGGGCTGGCTCGACTACGAAGTCGCTATAGCCGGCGAGCGCAGCACTCACCGGCTGAACCCGGCTGAGTACGTCGGCGACCACGCCCAGGGCCTCTTTGTCCTTTTGCCCGATAAGGAAGTGGTCTTCGATCTGGGCGACCCCTACGCCGGCGAGCACTTCTATTACAGCGACAACGGCAACGAGTTAGACAACCGCATGTACCGCGAGTTCGATCTTCCGGCCAATGCGACGCTAACGGCGCAGGTGCGCTACGAGATCGAACTGGACTGGGACTACGCCTACGTCATCGCCTCCGACGACGGTGGCGCGACCTGGACGACTGTTGCGACGAACCTGAGCACGGACGAAAACCCCAACGGCCAGAACGAGGGCCACGGCATCACCGGCTCCTCCGGCGGCAACTGGGCGGCGTTGACAGCCGACCTTTCCAACTTCACCGGCCCAACGCTGCTCGGCTTCCGTTACTGGACCGACCCGTTTGTGGTCGGGATGGGCTTCCAGGTGGACGAGATCGCCGTCAGCGGTTCGCCCATCGATGGCGCGGAGAGCGACGCCGGCTGGACGTATGACCCCGAAGATGGCTTCCACGTGACCACGGGCATGGAAAGCTCCACGCACTTCAACGCCTACGTGGCCGAGTGGCGTACCTACTGGGGCTACGACGAGAGCCTGCGCGACGGCCCCTATAACTTCGGCTATTGGGCCCCGCCGCTGTCGGACTGGGTCGACCACTTTGCCTATCAGGACGGCCTGCTCATCAGCTACTGGGACGACTCCCAGAGTGACAACGACACCAGCCAGCACCCCGGTCGCGGGTTGATTCTGCCCATCGACGCCCATCCGCAGCCGGTGGTCTTCCCCACTGGGGATGTGGCCTGGGGCCGCTTCCAGTCGTATGACTCGACGTTCGGCAAGCAGCGCACCGACGGCTTCCAGTTGCACTACAATGGCGCACCGTGGCGCGAAAAGAGCCGCCCGGCGGTTGCCGTCTTCAACGACAACAAGCAGTACTGGAACCCGGCGACGCCGCAGGCCGGCGTCATGAACCCGGACACCAATACGCGCATCATCGTCAAGAGCGTTACCAACAGCGGGGTTATGACGGTCGAGGTGCGGCCGACCAAGTAACGACTTGCGGCCGGCTAGTCGCGCGGGTTGGCGACCGGCGTCTTTCTGTCAAGGCAGAAGACGCCGGTTGCTGGCCCGCGCTTCAGGGCTACGGACACGGCGTATTTTGCCGCAATAGCCCCATCACCGCGGCCACGCCCTCGGCCCAATTTGGATTCTTGGAGTAGATCGCCTCCATACCGGCCAGTGTACCGGTGGTGTAGAAGCGGCCGCCCGGCGTCAGGTAGTCGGTCTTCACCAGCTTTGTGATGAAATCGATTGACTCGCCCTGGCTGGCGAAGGTCGCAGCGCAGTCGAAGGGGCAGGTGGGTGTGACGCCATAGCCGAACAGATTGTTCTTGCGCGTCGCCAGCGGACTGGTGCCCCAGGCGGAGTCATAGGCGGCGTGGGCGGCGACGTAGTAGGTGTTGATGCCCTGTTGGCGGGCGGCGCGGACAAAGGCGCTGCCCAGGCCGGTCAGAGGACTGCCGGGCACCGTGGCGGCGATGGCCGCGTCGAGTTGTTCGCCGCTGATGTCGGCGATGCTATTCAGATCGGTGTCGATGGTGTAGGCCACCTGTGGGCACTGGTAGAACGGCTCGGCCGCCTGCCGCGTCTCCACGGCGCGCACGCCCAGGGAGACGGCTGTGCCCGCCAGCGGTCGGCCAGTGGTGATGATCTCCGCGCCCATCGTGCCGGCCAGATCGATCGAGTCGTTGACCAGCGTCCCGGCGATGGGGATGCCGGTGCGGATTGCGGCCGCGCCGGCCGTCTCGGCGATGGGCACGTTGGTCTGGGCCGCCTCAACGGCCACGGTGCGCAGGGCGACGCCGCCTTCGGCCGCGGCCGTGCCCATGACGGGTAGCACGCGCGTGGCGATGGACGAGCGCGTCTGTTCAGAGCAAGCCGCCAGCAGGAGCGCCGCGAAAAGGAGAACGAGAGCGACCAGAGAACGCTTCATGCGACCCATTATACGCCATTTTGACAGCTTGAAGATTAAGATGCGGCCTCTGACCAAGACCTCACGCCAGGATCGCCAAGAGCGCAAAGAAGACCGATTCTTCTTTGCGCTCTTGGCGTTCTCCGCGCTCTTGGCGTGAGGGTCTACCTTCTACGGGAAGTTCACCGCGCCGGGCGTGCCGTTGGCCGCTGTGCTGGCCGCCCAACTGGCGACGGCGTTGTTGTCGAGGTTCGTTGCCAGCAGTGACAGCGACGGGCCGCCGCCATCTGGCGTGGCCGGCCAGGTGAGCGGGTCGTCGTCGTAGGCCACGCGGTCGATCTCGTTGGCGTTGTCGTCCAGCAGAGTCACCGTCTCGCCGCCGTTATCGAGGCTGCCGCTTGTCCACTGGAACACCTGGATGCCGGGTAGCGCCGCGCTATAGCTACCGGCGGCCTTGGCCACGACGATGATCTCGCCCGCGGCGATGGAAGTGCCGTCGGGGAAGGTGTACGTGATCCCCTGGCTAAACGTGAAGCCGGACAGATCGACGGTGTGGTTGTCGGCGTTGACCAGTTCGAGGAACTCGTACAGGTCGTCGCTGCCCTGGGCGTCGGCGGGGTTGTAGTGGATCTCGTTGATGACGATGATCGGCAGCGGCTCCGGCTCGAAGACGGCCGTGCGCGTGGCGTTGCCGCTCAGGTTCAGGGTGATAGCCGGGTTGGTCTCGCCCGTCTCCTGCCACTGGACGAAGCGATAGCCGGCCGCCGGCTTGGCCTCCAGCGTCAGCGGCAGTGTGCGGTAGTACGGGCCGGTGAACGGGTAAGCGAACGGCTGGACGTCGGCGATACTGACTGCGCCGTCGCCGACGACCGCCACCGTCAGGTTGGCCAGGCCCGGCGAGCCGACATAGAGGTTCAGGTGTTGGCGCATCTTCTCCGGCCGTTGCGCGGCGAAGGTGCGCATCTTGGTCACCTCGGCCTCCCAGACGGTCATGGTCTTGGGCTTCTTCCAGCGGACGATGTGGGCCGGCATCTCCGGCTCGATCTCGTCGTGCATGACGTTGATGGTGGCCGTGACGCGCGCCGGGGCGTAGGTGATGTTCAGGTGGCTGGCCGCGCGCTGCACAAAGGCGTCGCGGAATGGGATGCTGGTCAGCATTCGTTTCAGCGGCTGGATGGCGTAGACGTCCTGCTTCAGGGCGTTCTTCAGCGAGTCGGAGTTGATCTGTCCCGGTTGGAAGCTGTTGTCCAGGTCGGCGAAGACCCAGCGCCAGACGCTGCCCGGCTCATAGGCGCGCCAGTAGCGGAACTCACCGCCGCGCAGGTTGCCGCTGTAGGTGTGGGCGATGAAGAAATCCATGAACTCGTCCACGTCCATCTGGGCCACCACAGCGGCGTAGTTGGTCGGGTTGGTCAGGTCTTTCTGCAGGTCGGCCATGAACGCGTTCCAGGCGGCGGTGTTGCCGGCGTCGATCTCTTGATTGTTGAGTTCGGCGCGCATCATGTCGAACTCGTCGTCGGCGTCCAGGCCGTAGTTCTGTTCGATGAGCGACTCGTCGGCCTTGTCGCGCAGGTTGTGGATGCCCCAGTAGGCGCCGTTGATGAAGACGGCCGTCGGCCGGTACTGCTGCTGGTCGAGGTCCATCGTGTCCCAGTGCAGCTCGTGGGCCAGCGGCTCGCGGAACATGCTCAGGTACGCCTCATGGTTGCCGCCGCCACGCAGCACCAGCCGTTCGTACTCATCCAGCGGGTTGCCGGGGAAGATGGCGTAATCGATGTCGTTGTCGCCATACCGGCGGCGGGTCTTGATCTCCAACGACTTCTGCGGCATGGCGCGCGTGCAGTCGCCCTGAATCTCGAAGCCGACGTCTTGCTGGAAGGCCAGGCTGCCGTCGGTCTCATACAGTTCCATGCTGACCGGGCGCTCCCACGGCTGGTTGTAGTTGGCCTTGGGACCACAACGCCCCTTCGCGCCGTTCTTGCCGACGACGTAGATGCCGATCATCTTGTCGAACAGGTGGGCCGGGTCGGTGGCCAGCGAGACGACGGGCAGTTCCTTGTCTACGCCGATCAGGTAAGTGGCTGTGGCGGCCATGCTGCTGAGCACGCCCGGGACGAAGGCGCGGGCGCGGATGACGGTCGGCGCATTGACAGCGATGGGGCCGCTATAGAGGGCCGAGTTGGCCGTCGGCTTGCTGCCGTCAGTGGTGTAGCGGATGACCGCGCCGGGGTCGGCGTTGAGGGTCACTGACTGGCCCCCGGCATAGATGCCACCGGGCGGGCTGAATGTCGGCCGCGCCGCCCGCGCCGCGCCGGCCAGCCCGCCACTGTTGGCCGTGCCGTGCGTGGGCTGGTCGGAGTAGGCCCACGTGCCCGCGCCGTCGGTCGTCCGGCCATAGGACACGTCAACAAGTTGCGCGCCGAAGGTCAGCGAATCGACCAGCGTGCCGTCGGGCATGAACAGGGCGATGGTGTCGCCACGCATGTCGAGCGAGTAGGACGTGTGGACGCCGGTGGCCAGCTCATCATACCACAGGACGAGACGGCCGCCGGCGGCGATGGTCGTGTTGTTCGGCAGGGTGTAGCCGGCCGGGTTGGCCACGTCGTCGGACAGCCGGTAGCCGCCCAGATTGACGGCCGCGCCCCCGGCGTTGTATAGCTCGACCCAGGGGGAGTAGTTGGTGTAGGCCATGTCCATGTTGGTCGTGGCATTGCCGGCCAACACTTCATTGATGACCACCGGCGGCGCGACGGCGTAACTGCGCGCGCTCACCAGGGCCAGGCCGAGCAAGGCGGCCACCAGGGCCAGGACGATGAGACGAAAACGATTCATGTCTATGTGTTCCTCCAATACCATGCGAGAAGCGGCACAAGGCGCGACGGTTTAGGGCGACGGCTCGAAAACGGCGGTCAGCGTCCGTGGGCCGGACAGCACGAGGGTCGGGGTGGGATCGGTGTCGCCCGTCTCGGCCCACTCGACGAAGACGTAGCCGGGCAGCGGTTCGGCGGCCAACTGGAGCGGCAGGGTGCGGAAGTGGGCGCCCTGGTAATGGGCCGGCGCGGCCACCCCCTCGACGGTGACGTGGCCGCGGGCGGCGTTGTGATTCACGGTCAGCGTGACCATGCCCGGCGTGCCCAGGAAGGTGTTCAGGTAGCCCCACAGGTGGCCGGGGCGCAGGCTGGCGTAGGTACGCAGGCGGCCGACTTCGCTCTGCCAGTAGGCCAGCGACTTGGGTTTGTTCCAGCGGGCGATGTGGTTGGGCATCTGCGGCGCGATGGTGTCGGCCATGTCGTCGATGACGCCGATGACGCGCTCAGACTGGTAGGTAGTGTTCAGATGGGCGGCGAAGCGCTGGCCGAATTGGGCCTTGAAGGTCGGGTTGAGCATCAGCCGGCGCAGGATGAGCGCGTTGTGGGCGCGTTCCCCCTTGGCGGCGGCGGCGAACTTGAAGGTGTTGTTGTTATACCCCTTCGTGCCCCGGCCGAAGGCGGCGTCCATGTCGTAGACCATCCAGCGCCACTGGCCGTCGTCGTGGGCGCGCCACCAGCGGATGTTGTTGTGGGGCCAGTCGATGTTGTCGGAGTAAATCTCCAGGATTTGGTAGTTGATGAATTCGTCGATGTCGATCTGCGTCTGGAGGTAACTGTAAACAGACGGGGTGGCCGGGCTATTATTGGAGATGTAGCTGTAGAGCGTGTTCCAGTTGGTGATGGAGCCGGCCAGCACCAGACTCTTTTTCTCGATCAGGTCGAATTCGTCCAGCCCCAGGCCGTAATTGCTGGTGACGAAGTACTCGTCCATGCGCTCGCGAATGCCATAGACGCCCCAGAACGCGCCGTTGATGAAGACCACCGCCGGCCGGTAGGCTTGCCGGTCGATGTCCATCTGACCGACGACCAACTGCTGCCCCAGCGCGTCGCGCAACAGCGTGTTGGCCGCATCCTGGCCGGCGGCGCGCAGGATGATGCGCTCATAGGCGTCGAACGGCTTGTCGGCAAAGAGGGCCGCGCTGAAGTCGTCGTCGCCATAGCCGGGCCGGGCAAAGAGTTGCAACTGCTTCTGCGGGTCCTTGCGCGTGCAACTGCCGGCGATGGCCACGCCGCTGTCTTGCTGGAACACGAGGCCGTCAGCCGCAAACAGTTCGACGCTGACCGGCCGCTCCCAGGGCTGATTCCAGTTGGCGACCTTCTTGCCGCATTTGGGGTTGGCCACGCCCGCCTTGCCGTCGACGTAGATGCCGATGAAGTCGTCGAAGAAGAAGGCCGGGTCGGTGACCAGCGACACCACGTCGAGGTTGGGATTGACGCCAACGAGGTAAGTGCTGGTGGCCGCCGGGCTGGGCAGACTGTCGGCGGCGAAGGCGCGGGCGCGCACGGCCGTCGGCCCGTTGACGGCGATGGGCACGCTGTAGACGGGCGAGTTGGCCGTGGGGCGGCTGCCGTCGATGGTGTAGCGGATGGTCGCGCCGGGCGCGGCGCTGAGCGTCACCGCTTGGGCCGAGCCATAGAAGCCGCCGGGCGGGCTGAGGGTGGGCGGCGCGGCCTGGGCGGCCGTGGCCTGGCCGCTGCCGTTGGCCGCGCCGGGCGTGGCCGGGTCATAGTAGCGCCAGTCGCCGCTGCCGTTGCGGCCGTAGGCCACGTCGGACAGTTGCGGGCCGAAGGTCAGCGTGTCCACCGGCGTGCCGTCGGGCATAAACAGGCCCAGTTCGCCGCTCATGCCCAGCACGTAGGGGGCGTGGCGGCCGCTGCCCTGGCCGTCGAGCCACAGGATGAGGTAGCCGCCGGCGGGGATGGTGACGCCGCTGGGAATTATCCAGCGCGTCGGGGTGTCTAGGTCGTCGGTCAGCCGGTAGCCGCCCAGATTGACGGCCGAACCGCCGGTGTTGTGCAGCTCGACCCAGGGCACGAAGTTCTTATAGTCGGGGTCGAGCGTCGCCGAGGCGTTGCCGGCCAGCAGTTCGTTGATGACCACCGGCGGGGCGTCGGCGCGCAGGCGGCTGACCCCCACCACGGCGCTCAACAGAGCCACCAGCGCGACCACGAGCAGCAAGCGATGTCGTTTCATCCTTTCCTCTCCTGACTGTGCTTAGTTGGCCGCGCCGGGCGTGCCGCCCGGTGTGGCCGACGCGGCCCAATTGGCCGGGTCGCTGTTGTCTGTGGCCGGGTTGACCAGGGTCAGGGATGGGCTGCCGCCGGCCGGGTCGGCCGGCCAGGGGGCGGTGTCGTCGTAGGTCACTTCGTCCACCAGTTGCCCGAAGGCGTCGCGCAGGGTCAGCGTTTCGCCGCCGTCGTCGAGGTCGCCCGACGCCCACTGGAAGGTCTGGTAAGAGCCGGCGTAGTTGGCGGCGTTGGCGGCGATGACGATGTGCTCGCCGGCGGCGATGGTCGCCCCGGCCGGGAAGGTGTAGGCAATACCCTGGAGGGTGAAACCTTCCAGGTTGACCGCCTCCGGGCCAGTGTTGACGATCTCGATGAACTCGAAGTCGGCGTCGGCCCCCTGCGCGTCGGCCGGGTTGTAGTGGATCTCGTTGATGACCAGCGACGGCGGGGGCGGCAGGGGCGGGAAGTTCTCGGCGCAGGGCGTGCCGCCCGTCTCGCGGCTGGCGTCCCAGTTGGCCGGATCGCCGTTGTTCAGCGCCTCGTCGAGCAGGGCCAGTGTGGGGCCGCCGCCGTTGGGTGTGGCCGGCCAGGGGGCAGCCGTGCCGTAGGCGAAGGACAACACCGTCATGCCGAAGCGATTCTTGAACGACAGCGTCTCGCCGCTGCTGCTGAGGCCGCCGGAGGCCCACTCGTAGACCGTGCAGCCGGCGGCGGCATAGCTGGCGGCGTTGTTGGCCACGACGATGGTCTCGCCGGCGGCGATGCTCGTGCCGTTGGCGAAGGCGGCGGTGACGCCAGTCGTCGTGTAGCCGCTCAGGTCGAAGGCGCGGTTGCCGGCGTTGGTCAGTTCAAAGAACTCCCAGACATCGTCGCCGCCGGGTTGCAGCGTCTCGTTGACCTTGTAGTGCACCTCCGTGACGACCAGCGGTAGAGCGGGCCAGTTGGCCGCGCCGGGCGTGCCGCCGGCGAAGTCGCTGGCCGCCCAACTGGCGGGCAGGCTGTTGTCCAGCGCCGGTGTGCCCAGGGAGAGGGTCGGGCCGTCACCGTTGGGCGTGGTCGGCCAGGGCGCTGCGTCGTCGTAGGTCACTTCGTCGGCCACCTGGGCAAAGGCGTCGCGCAAGGTTAGCGTTTCGCCGGCGTCGTCCAGGTTGCCGCTCGTCCACTGGTAAGTGTCGTAGCTGCCGTTATAGCTGGCAGCGTTGGCGGCGATGACGATGATCTCGTTCGGCTCAATACTCGTGCCGGCCGGGAAGGTGAAGGTGACGCCTTCGAGGGTGAAGCCTTCCAGATTGACCGCCGCCGCGCCGGTGTTGACGATCTCGATGAACTCGTAGTCGCCATCACTGCCCTGCGCGTCGGCCGGGTTGTAGTGGATCTCGTTGATGACCAGCGGCGGCGTGGGCGGCAGGGGCGGGAAGTTCTCCGCGCCGGGCGAACCACCCATTTGGCGACTGGCCGCCCAGTTGGCGGCGACGCTGTTGTCGAGCGCCGGCTCCAGCAGCGACAGCGACGGGCCGCCGGCGTTGGGCGTGCTGGGCCACGGGTCAACGACGCCATAGGTCACGTCATCGACGACGTTGCCGAAGCGGTCGGAGACGGTGACGCGCTCGCCGCTGCCGCTGAGGCCGCCGTCGAAGTTAAAGACCTGGTAGCCGTTGCCGCTGTAGGTCGCCGGGTTATCGGCCACGACGACGTACTCGCCGGGGGCGATAGACGCGGCCGGCAGTGTGGCATCGACGCCGAGGAAGATGTAGCCGGTCAGGTCGATGGGTGTCGGCCCGGCGTTAACTAGCTCCAGGAACTCGTAGTCGCTGTCGGCCGCGGCGGGCGTGTGGTGCAGCTCATTGATGACCAGCGGCAGGGCCGGGAAGTTGGCCGCGCCGGGCGTGCCGCCCTGTTCGCGGCTGGCCCCCCAGTTGGCGGGCAGGCTGTTGTCGAGCGCCGTGCGGCCGAGGGCCAGCGTTGGCCCGTCGCCGTTGGGCGTGGCCGGCCAGGGCGCGGCGTCGTCGTAGGTCACTTCGTCGGCCACCTGGGCGAAGGCGTCGAGCAGGGCGATGCGCTCGCCGGCGTCGTCGAGGTCGCCGCTCGTCCACTGGTAGGCGTCGTAGCTGCCGTTGTAGTTGGCGGCGTTGGCGGCGATGACGATGAACTCGCCGGGGTCGATGCTCGCGCCGGCCGGGAAGGTGAACTCCACACCGACCAGCGTGAAGCCTTCCAGGTTGACGGCTTCGTCGCCGGTGTTGACGACTTCGATGAACTCGTAGTCGGCGTCGCTGCCCTGGGCGGCGGCCGGGTTGTAGTGGATTTCGTTGATGACCAGCGGCGGCGCCGGCGGCAGGGGCGGGAAGTTCTCCGCGCCGGGCGAACCGCCCGGCTGGCGGCTGGCGGCCCAGTTGGTCGGGTCGGTCTTGTCAAGGTGCTCGTCGAGCAGCGACAGAGATGGGCCGCTGCCGTCGGCCGGCTTGGGCCAGGGCGGGTCGTCCTCATAGGTGACGGTGTCCACCACGCGGCCGTCACTGTGGCGCAGCGTGACCGCCTCGCTGCTGTTGCTCAGCTTCTGGTTGTCGGGGCTGCCCCACACCCAGTCGAAAACGTCGTCGGCGTCGAGGGCGGCGTAGGCCGGGTCGCCGCTGTTGGCGGCCACGACGACGTATTCGCCCGGCTCGACCAGCGCGCCGCTGGGGAAGGTGTAGCTGATGGCGCTGATGGTGTAGCCGCTCAGGTCGGCCGTGGTCGCGCCGGCGTGATACAGTTCGATGAACTCCTTGTTCGGCTCGTCGGATTCGGGGTTGGGGCGATAGTGAATCTCGTTGATGACGATAGCGGGCAGGGGGGGCGGCGGCGGCTCCTCGCCGAAGACGGCTGTGCGCGTCTGCGCGCCGCTCAGAGTGACGGTGATTACCGGGTTGGTGCTGCCCGTTTCCAGCCAGTGGCTAAAGTCCTGGCCCGCGGCGGGCAGGGCTTCGAGGGTGATGGGCAGGTTGACGAAGTGCGGCCCGCTGTAGCCGCCAGCGACGGGCACGCCGGCCACGCTGACCTGGCCCTGACCGGTGACGTGGATCGTCAGGTCGGCCGTGCCGGAGACGCCAAGTTGGGTCTTCAAGTGGGTGCGCATGAAGCCGGGACGCTTGGTGGCGAAGGTGCGCAGCTTGGTCAACTCGGTTTGCCACAGTTTCAGCGATTTGGGTGCGACCCAGCGCTGACTCTGGGCCGGTATCTCCGTGGCAATGGCCGCCGACAGGCTGTTGATGTGGTCGGTGACGCGGGCCGGGGTGTAGGTGGTGTTCAGATGGGCGGCGAAGCGCTGGGCGAACAGGGCGCGAAACTCGGTGTTGGTCCAGAGTTTGCGCAGGATCAGGCTGTGGTAGGCGTTGTCCGCCTTGGTTGATAAGGCCTGGCGCAGCGTGTTGTGGCTGGGGGCGGCATTGAGCGAGAAGGCGTAGTCCAGGTCGAAGAGCATCCAGCGCCAGCGGCTACCGGGGGCATAGGCGCGCCAGAAACGAACGTTGCTGTGGGGCCAATCGGCGTTGGCGGCGTAGATTTCGGCGATCTGGTAGTTGATGAACTCATCCACGTCCATCTGCGTTTTAATGTAGGCGTAGATGGCGGGGTCGGCCGGGTTGTGGGTCGAGACGTAGGTATAGAACTCGTTCCAGCGGGTGATCGAGCCGGCCATCGGTGTCAGATTCTCGTCGATGGTGTCGAAGTCAGTCTCCTCGTCCAGCCCATAAGTGTTCTCGACAAAGTCCTCGTCCATCTTCTCGCGCAGGCCATAGATGCCCCAGAACTGGCCGTTGATGTAGACCAGCGCCGGGCGATAGGCCTGGCGGTCGATGTCCATGCGGCCGATGAGCAACTGCTGTCCCAATACGTCGCGCAGCAGGCTCTTGGTGTCCTGGCCGCCGGCCCGCAGCAACAGCCGCCGGTAGGAGTTGAGCGGCTTGTCGCTGAAGAAGGCGTAGCTGAAATCGTTGTCGCCGTAGACCTTGCGCGTCTTCAGCTCGAAGGACTTTTGCTTCAGGTTGCGCGTACAGTTGCCGTGGATCTCGAAGCCAATATCCTGGCCAACCAGCCGCGCGCCGTTGGTGTCGTAGATTTCAATGCTGGCCGGGCGCTCCCAGGGGCGGTTCCAATTGGCCCTCTTACTGCACTTGACGACGCCATTGGTGCCCTCGACGTAGATGCCGATGGTGTTACTGAACATGTGAGCAGGGTCGGTGGCCAGCGAGATGATGGTCAGCGAAGCAGGGGCGTTGATGAGGTAGGTGTTGCTGACCGTGGGGCTGGCCATTTTGCCGGCGGCAAAGGTGCGGGCGCGGATGACGGTAATGGCGCTGACGTTGATGGGCGAGGAGTAGGGGGCGGAGGAGGCCGTTGGTCGTGAGCCGTCAACGGTGTAACGCACGACGCCGCCCGGTTCGGTTGTGCTGAGGACGACCGTGCGCGCGCTATTGTAACGGCCGCCGGCGACGGAGAAGGCCGGCGCGGCGGCGAATTCGAAGTCGGCGTAGGCGGGGGTAGTGTTGGCCGCACTGGGGGTGGGCTGGTCAAAGTAGGCCCAGTTGCCACCGGGCGCGCGGCCGTAGGACACGTCGGGCCGCTGCGCGGTCAGCGTGACGCCGCTGACGAGATCGCCGCCGGCGGTGCGCAACTCGATCAACCCGCCGTCCATGTCCAACTCAAACGGCGTGTGCAGGCCGGTGTTCAGTTCGTCGGCCCAGATGAGCAGGTAGCCGTTGGCGGGGATGCTCGTGCCGCTGGGCAAAACGTAGGTGTCGGGCGTCGTCCGCCCTTCGCGCAACGAGACCAGGCGGAACCCTCCCAGGTTGATGGCTTCGGCGCCGGAGTTACGCAGTTCGATCCACGCGGAGTAATTGGCGTAAGTCGGATCGAGGTTTGTCGTAGCGTTGCCGATCAGGACTTCGTTGATGACTACGTCGGAGAGAGCGGCGTCGGTAAGGGGCGCAAGGCCTAACCACAAGGTGGTGGTCAGGATCATAATAATAGCCAGGGCACGGATACGCGCTGACATAAGTCTCCTCCGGTACAGTTAATTGCGGTACGCGTCGGGACAACGCGATGCGCGGCGCGAGTCGAATCGTCCATAGTCAATGTTAAAGTGCCGGCCTTACAGAAAGGCTTACAGTCAACCTACTCAGGCAATTGATCCCGGTGGGGGTTAGAAGGTCAGGTATTGGGGGAGGGTCGTCGAAACGCGAAAAGCCCACCGCCTCCAGCGCGGTGGGCTTTTGCCTAGGGAGGGAGAGCGATGCGGAGCCTAGCCTGACCGGGCCAGGCTCCGATGAACCGTTACGGCTGCGGCGTCGGGAAGACTTCGGGGAAGCCGTCCGGGAGGCCTTCGGGTAGTTCTTGCCCCAACTGCGGTTGCTCGATGCTTGCCGGACGCTCGCCCAGGGTCACGGTGATCGTCTGCGGCTGGCCGTCGCGCAGGATGCTCAGAGTCACGTTCTGGCCGACGGT
>CXWK01007712.1_pt1 | contig 15578 bp, 7 predicted proteins | sample 590851 | NCBI WGS metagenome assembly CXWK01 (sample SAMEA3498364, study PRJEB10139) | wastewater metagenome | biome: wastewater treatment plant; material: activated sludge | place: Denmark | collected 2014-08-01 | reverse complement strand
TATGATTACCTTCCGAAAATAAAAAACTCAGAAACAAAAATTCCAGCATTATTTTCTGTTAACTCATTGTATGAAGATAAATCAGGAGATATTTGGATAGGTACGTGGTTAGATGGATTATACAGATACAAAAGTTCAACACAATTTCTTTATCATTATTTACCTGTACAGGCAGATCAAAATAGTCTTAGTGCTAGTAAAGTAAGTACGATATATGAAGACTCTAAAGGATTTATCTGGATTGGTACCCACAGCGGCGGAATAAATAAGTTTGATAAATCAAAAGAAAAATTTACAAGATATACAACAAGGAATGGTTTGCCAAATGACGTTACATTTGGAATACTTGAAGATGATCAAGGGTTTTTATGGATAAGTACTATGAAAGGATTAGCAAAGTTTGATCCCGTATCAGAAACATTCAGAGTTTATGATCAAGCAGATGGAATTGTGCATAATCAGTTTAACTGGCATGCAAGTTTTAAAGATTTAAATGGTACAATCTATTTTGGTGGTAACAACGGATTTATTCTTTTTAATCCAAGTACAATATTAGTCGATACGATAAAATCTCAAATTGCATTTACCTCGTTTAAAGTATTTGATAAAGAAGCAACATTACCCCAATCGTTGCCTGCTACAAAAGAAATTGTCCTGAACTATAATCAAAACTTTTTCTCGATTGAGTTTGCAGCTTTAGATATGGCAGCTGCACATAAACATAAATACTTGTACAAACTTGAAGGTATTGATCCAGATTGGATAAGTTCCGAAACACGAACCACAGCATATTATACTGATATTGATAATGGCTCTTACAGATTTTTAGTAAAAGCTGCTAATGCTGATAATATCTGGAGTGAACCTATTGCACTTTCAATAATAATAAAACCGGCATGGTGGATGACTTGGTGGTTTAAAGTTTTAGTTGGATTGGCTGTAATATATTTTGGTTTTTCTTTGTATAGATTTAGAATTAATCAGTTGCTAAAAATTGAAAGAATACGTTTTGATATTGCCAGTGATTTACATGATGAAATAGGAAGCAACTTGAGTAGTATTTCAGTCGATGGACAATTATTGCAAAAAAGCGAATCACTGACTGAAAAGGAAAGAGAACTTTCATCTGATATAAGCAAAACAGCATCACAAACATTAGAAGCAATGCGTGATATCATCTGGTTTATAAATCCTAAAAATGATGAGGGGGAAGATATTATTTATAAAATGAGAGAAACAGCATCAAGATTGCTTGTTGGTCTCAATTGGAGTTTTAACTCATCTAGTGTTGTACGATTTGATGGATTTTCACTTGAACAAAGACGTAATATTTTTTTGATATATAAAGAAGCGCTCACAAATGTTATCCGGCATTCCCAAACTCAAAAATGTTATGTTAATATTGATGGACATTCAGATAAATTAGTTATTTCTGTAAAAGATGAGGGTGTAGGATTTGATGTGAACAAAGTAAGAAAACATACAGGAATTTTAAGTATGATGAAAAGAGCTGAAAAAATTAAGGGAACGCTAACATTTATTAGCGAATCAGGAAAAGGAGCGCAAGTACAATTGGTTGTTAATTCTAAGTCGGGCATAAAACAAAAAATACAAATGCCATGAACGTGCTATGGTAGTGAATCATAAAACACAATATTTTATTGAGTATAATATTTGAAAAAAAAAATTTTAACGGAAAATAAAACAATAAATATTTGGGTGGTTGAAGATAATCTTCGCTACAGAAAATCTTTAGTGGGATTGATAAATGGAACAAAAAGTATGCTTTGTCCAAAGTCCTTCATCTCTGCTGAAGATGCAATTGAAAGTCTTGCAAAAGATTCTCCTCCTGAAGTAATATTACTGGATATTGGATTACCTGGAATAAATGGTATTGAAGGAATTGAACAATTTAAAAAACTTTCTCCAACTTCTTTAATTGTAATATTAACTATCTATGATGATAATGATAAAGTGTTTGATGCACTTTGTGCGGGTGCATCTGGATATTTGTTAAAAGATTCTTCTCCAGAAAAAATTATTGATGCAATTAAAGAAGTACTTGCCGGTGGTGCCCCAATGAATATGAAAATTGCGCATAAAGTACTAGAACTTTTTGCACAGTTTAAAAAGAAAAAATCTGATTATGGATTAACTGATCGAGAAAAAGAAATACTTCAACTTATGGTTGAAGGATTAACAAAACAGCAAATAGCAGATAAAATATTTTTAAGTTTTCATACTGTAAACACTCATCTAAAAAACATATACACAAAACTTCATGTAAATAGTATTTCAAGCGCAGTTTCTAAAGTTTACAAAGAAAACATTCTATAAAAATCCATTACCATCTCCGAAACTCACTTAAAATTTCAAGATACCACGAACATGCGATTGCTGTAAGCATATGTATACAATACTTTTAGAAGTATAATTATTAAAATGCAAATTTCTATTTTCATTCGTTCTTAATTTCTAAACATTTAATAAGGAGAATTATATGAAAGCTCAGATACTTCGTGTTTTTTTTGTATTTAGTATTCTTTTATTTACCTCTACAAGTTTTGCTCAAATGCCAGTAGGGTGGTGGAACTTTGATAATAACGGCAATATTACTGCAGCAGTACCCGGTTATGGTTTAGATCTAACATTAACTGGTACCCAAGAAGCTGTTGCTGGTCCTACTAGCGGAAATGGAGCAACTAGAATTGGTGTTGGCAGTTATTATACAGCAACACATGGTATTGCTCCGAATGGTGGTGGTGTAAATGTAAATCAATATTCCTTGTTATTTGATTTTAGAGTTGATCAAGCACTTGGAATGTGGCATAATTTCTTCCAAACTGATCCGGTAGTTACTGCAAATGATGGTGAGTATTTTATCAGAAGTACTACTGGTGCATTGGGAACTTTAGCAATAGGTTATACAACTCCTTTTGTTGTTTCTGATAACACATGGTATAGATTAGTATTAGCAGTAGAGAATGGAGTTTCATTTAAAGCTTATATTGATGGACAGCTTGTATTCGATCATACAACTATGCCAGTTGATGATCCTCGTTATTCTTTAGCTTCGGTATTACATATTTTTGGTGATGATGATGGTGATGATGGATTAATTGATTGTGCTGAACTAGCTATTTGGGATTATGCATTAACAGCTCCAGAAGTTGCTGCGTTAGGATCAGTTGTTACAGTACTTCCTGTTGAACTAACTTCATTTCTTGCAACACAATCAAATGGTATTGTTACTCTACAATGGTCTACTGCTACCGAATTAAATAATAATGGGTTTGAAATTCAAAGAAAAGGAATTCAAAGCAATTGGGCAACAATAGGATTTGTAAAAGGTAATGGAACAACAACAGATCCTAAAGACTATTCTTTTGCTGATCAACTTTTAGGAACTGGAAAGTATTCTTATAGACTAAAACAAATTGATTTTAACGGAACCTTTGCATACTCAGATGAAGTTGAAATAGATATTATTGCTTCTGAGTATAAGCTTTATAACAATTATCCAAATCCATTTAACCCAACAACAATAATTGCTTATAATTTACCAGTTGATGGATTTGTAACTCTAAAAGTCTACAGTGCAATCGGTGAACTTGTAACTGAATTGATAAATGAAAATCAATCGGCAGGTCAACATCAATTGAATTTTAATGCAAATAATTTACCGAGCGGAATTTATTTTGCGGAATTAAAAGCAAATGATAATGTCCAAAGAATAAAAATGATGTTAGTTAAATAATTTTCAATAATGCTGGTAGAATGATTAAGTTTTACCAGCATTTTTTTTATTAAAGAAAGTCTATGATCTATAAAAAATTACTACTAATTACTCTAATCACTTTTATTTTAGTTTCACTTTCATTTGCTCAAATTTCTCAAAGAGTTGGTTGGTGGAATTTTAATGATGCTGCAAATGTTCTTGCCCCAGTTAATGGTTATGGTTTTCCACTACAATTAGTCGGCTCTCATCAGATTGTTGATGGTCATTCTTTCGGAGATTATGCTGCAAAAATTGATGTCGGAAGTTACTATGGATTGAAACATCAAATTGCTCCCAACGGCGGTGGAATAAAAGTAAACGAATACTCAATTCAAATAGATTTTAAAGTTGAGGCTCTGGGAGTCTGGTATTGTTTTTTTCAAACTTCTATTGAAAACGATAATGATGGCGATTGCTTCATTAATACAAGTGGTTATATTGGTGTTGCGGCTACAGGTTATTCAGCATACTCATTACATCCCAATGAGTGGTACAGGATGATAGTTTCTGTCAAAAACGGTACTCAATACAAATATTATTTAGATGGACAGTTACTTAATAATGCAGCAGTGCAAGAAGTAGATGGTAGATTTTCACTAGATTCATTACTTTTAATGTTTGCTGATGAAAATGGTGAAGACAATAATATAATTGTTTCTGAAATTGGGTTGTGGGATAGAGTATTGAGTACAAATGAAGTTCAAACTCTTGGTGGATTTGGACATTTAATTCCAACCAGTGCAGGCACACAGCTATTGTTAGTCCCTTATTTACAAACACCTTCAACAAACTCTATCTATGTTAGCTGGCATGATACGTTAGCTAATTTAACAAATGTTGAATTTGGAACTACAGATGCACTTGGACAAGTCACATTTGGTACTAATGAAATTGTTTTGGGTGAATATAGATGGCACACAGTTAAATTAACTGGATTACAACCAAATACTGAATATTTTTATAAAGTAGTTAGTGGAAGTGGATCATCAAATATTTATTCTTTTAAAACATTACCCGATTCAAATTATGCTGGGAAAATTAGATTTTTACTTTATAGTGATACTCATAACAACGATACAACCTGGACGGTTAAAGTAATCAAACAATCCAAACTAAAAGTTCAACAACTTTATGGAAATGATATACAGAATAATATTAATCTTATAATTCATTCCGGAGATTTAGTAGTTAGCGGTAATACTATTACACAATGGACAGATCAGTATTTTGCTCCGTTGTCTCCATTATCACCATATTTACCTACAATGACTGTTGCGGGGAATCATGAAATCGAGCATCAGAATTATTATAAATATATGAAATATGATGATGTTAATGGATTGCCTGCAGCGAATGAAAGATTTTGGTCTTTAAAAGTTGCTAATACTGTATTCATTGGTTTAAACTCAAATGCAATTTCAACTTATGGAACACTTCAAAAAACTTGGCTTGATAGTTTTCTAAATACGATTGAAAGTGATACATCTGTGGATTTTGTATTTGTTATGTCTCATCATTTTTCTATAACGGAATTATGGGGTGAAGGAATAACTTACGATGGTGGACCGGGATATATAACGAATCAGATTTATCCTATTTTAAAAAAATATTCAAAAGTTGTTCAACATTCTTATGGACATACACACGGTTATGAAAGAGGTACAATTGAAACAACTGATGCAGATGCTCGTGGTGATTTTAGAATAGTATGCGGCGGATGCAGTGGCGGTTCAACAGATCGTTGGGGAGCTTTTGTAAATCAGGATTTTCAATCTGTTCATGTTACTTTGGATCACTATGGTTATCAACTGATAGAGATTGATGTTGCAAATAAAACATATGAATCAAAAATGTACAGTCTAGGTAATTCAGATCTTTCAAGAAATAATGAAGAGATGGATACCTGGTACAGAAAGTCCGATCAATCGCCGCCATCAACACCAGTAGCCAATGCTCCTACTATTGAAAATACAAAAATAACTTTTAATACATCGGACTATAACGGTGATGATTCTTTAATGACTGTTAGAATTCAAGTTTCAGTGGATCAGAATTTTAGCAGTACTGTTATTGATACAATGGTTCACTGGAAAAATATTTACGGAGTCGATGGTGCATTTAATCCAATTGATTTAAATGCAGGTCTTGATCTTACTGCCCTTGAATTTAGTATTTCAAAATTTGAATCTGGTAATCAATATCACTATCGAGTTAAGTATCGTGATCATAATACAAAATGGTCTAACTGGTCAAATGTATTAACATTTAATAATGTTGTTAGTGTTGAAGAAACATCACTTCCGTTTGAATTTAAACTAGATCAGAATTATGAAAATCCATTTAATCCATCAACAACAATTGCTTATAGTGTGCCCATTGATGGATATATAAATCTTAAAGTTTATAATGCCATAGGTGAACTTGTAACTGAATTGATAAATGAATATCAAACTGCGGGACGCCACCAATTGAATTTTAATGCAAATACTTTACCAAGTGGAATTTATTTTGCAGAATTAAGAACAAATGATAGTGTGCAAAGAATAAAAATGATATTACTTAAATAAATAAAGATAACATCGATTTATCATAGTGCTATTCTCTTTTGCTGTTGTATTAACATAACAGTTAAATAATTGTAAGCAATTAGTTTTGCTCTAATTGTTAGTAATGCTTTTAAAATCGAGGAAACATTTGAGAAACAATTTATTTACCAAAATACTGCATCTAAGCGTCTCTGCAATAATATTTACTTCATATCTGATTGCTGGAACTACCGGTAAAATATCAGGGAAAGTTCTTGATAAATCTTCAGGTGAACCGCTGCCAGGTGTAAATATTATTATTAAAGGTACTTCATATGGAACAAGCACTAATTTAGAAGGCGAATACACAATACTAAATATTCAACCCGGCAAATACGATATTACTTTTGGTTTTATTGGTTATACTCCACTAACGATAACTGATGTTAATGTTGATATTGATAGAACAACTAAATTAGATGCAGAACTTCAGTTTAGCAGCATTGAACTATCTGAAGTTGTTATCAAGGCACAAAAATCTCCTGTTGTTAAGGATAGAACATATTCCTCGGTTGTAATAAACTCAGAAAACATAAGCAATTTACCAGTTACAGAATTAAGTGAAGTAATTACGTTACAACCAGGAGTAGTTAAATCAGGCGGCGCACTTCACTTTAGAGGTGGTAGAGAAAGAGAAGTCGCATACATCATAGATGGAATTCCTGTAACTAATTCTTTTAGTCAAAGCGGCGGATCAAATGTTGATGTTGAAAATTCAATGGTATCGCAATTAGAAGTTATTACCGGAACTTTTAATGCAGAATACGGCGCAGCACAATCTGGAGTTGTAAACATAGTAACAAAAGATATTGCGAAAACAATTTCGGGTTCTGCAAGTTTTTATACAGGAGATTATTTAAGCAGTGAGAGTGATGTTTTTTTAGGTGTAGATAAATTTAATCCTATAGCCGAAAAAGATTTTCAATTCAGTTTAAATGCTCCATTAATTGCTGATGTGCTTGGAATATCATTTAACGGAAGATACAACTCTAGTCAAAGTCTTTACTCATACGAAAGAAGATTCACTTCTCTTGATGGTTGGAAAATTGCTGCGTATGATCATTGGTTTAGAGATTATATGTCCGATGAAACTGGTTCGGCTCAGGCAATTAATATTCCTGATTCATTAAAAACCGGTGATCTATCAAGAGGACCTTTAGCAAAATATCAAGAATTAGATTTTAATGTAAAACTAAATTATGTGCCGATTCCCGAAATCAAATTATCTTACCAGATTTTTGGGGAACGAGAATCAACTAATGGCAGAGTTGATTTATCAAGAATGTATGCACCTGATAATCTTGAAGAAAGTATTGACATTTCTTTAAGTCATTTTATTACATTCAAACATATACCATCAGAAAAATTTTTCTATAACATTGGCTTTTCATATCAATATAATGATGGAGAATCTTTTTACAGAAAAGATAACAAAATAGCTCAATTTCCCGGTGATGATGGTATCCAACCAATATCAATTTCATCAGATGGCTTTTCACTCGGCACAACTGATGGTCTTTACACCGATGCAGATGGAAAAAATTATAGAGAACAAATTCTTGTTAATGGAGATTTTAACTGGCAGGTTGATAATTATAATTTTCTAAAAGGCGGATTTGAATTTAAAAAACATAAAATAAACACTTACAGCTGGGGTTATGTTGAAACTAAAGATTGGGAAAATAAAAAATGGCTCGGCTCTGATGATCTGCCTGGATTAGATTTTGCAGAGTATTGGTCAGCAATGACAGAATATTGGAAAAATTGGGAAGAAACTTTTGATACAACAAAATATAGAAAAGTCTCAGAATCAGAATATGCACTCTGGAGAGATTACACTATTGAACCTTATGAAATTGCAGGTTATATACAGGATAAAGTTGAACTTGGAGAAATTATTATTAATGGTGGACTTAGGCTCGATATGTTTTTCCCAAATGAAAAAGTTCCCATCAATTATAAAGTTGAAGCAACCGAGTTAGGATCAACTGCAAACCAACAAGAAGCAGAAAACGTGGTTAGTTTAAGTCCACGTTTTGGAGTTTCATTTCCGATATCAGAATCAGGAGTCTTTCACGCAGCTTACGGTCATTTTTCTCAAATGCCAAGTTTTGAAAAAATGTATAACGAACCACTTCGTGTGCTAACTCCAATTCAGCTTGATGGAAGAACTCTTGGTAACGCAAACTTAGAGCCAGAAAAAACTATACAATATGAGTTAGGATTACAGCAGCAAATTGTTCCCGGTTTAACAATTGATGTATCAGCTTACTATAAAGATATTAGAAACTTGCTTGGCGTTGAATATATAACAACCGTAGATAATGTTAGATACTTAAGATATATAAACAGAGACTATGGTAATGGTAAAGGAATTACAATAGGACTTAGACAATACAGCAGCGCTTTCTTCAATGGAACTATTAATTATACATATTCTACTGCAAATGGCAGTTCATCAAATCCGGAAGAAGTAGAAATCTTTCAAGCATCAACACAAATTGGTGGTGATCCGGTTGAGTTTGTTGACAGACAAATAATTCCATTAGTATGGGATCAGACACATACTTTTAATGTTGTTGCAAATTTTAATTTTGAAAACAATCTCAACATTAATGTTGTTGGATCAGTTTGGACCGGACAACCTTATAGTCCAACATTCGTAGAAAAATATGATATACTTGAAGTTGAGTATAAAAATTCTGATAGTAAACCTCTTCAGTGGAATGTGGATCTAAAAGCAAGTAAACAATTTGTAATAGGTGAATTGAATTATGTTGTGTACCTGAAAATTGATAATGTTTTCGATCACTTAAATCAAGTTTCTGTTTACAGTAGTACAGGAAGAGCAAACCAAAATTCCCGCCTTCCAGAAGATTTAGAACTAGAATTAGAAAGAATATCACAAGCAGGATTGTTTACTCTACCTGAAATTGATAATAGACCTGACTGGTACAGTAGTCCTCGTAGAGTTCAGTTAGGTTTAGAAGTCCACTTTTAATGATTTAAATACCCGGAGAAATAAATGTTCAGGTACTTTTTTTATATATCACTAATAATATTGAATCTTATAATTTCGTTTCCGCAAGAAACAGATGAAACTAAAAATGAACCGATAAATTTAAGGAATCTATCCATTTCAGGTTCCCGCGGTTATCAAGGTGCATTTAGTAAAGTCAATAATATTTTAGATCAGGGTTTAGCAAGAAATCTAAGGTACACAGTTCACGATGGTAACCTAGTATCTGGCGGAGTAATTAACACAGGTTTACTTGCTTATCATTATGTTTCCGGTAGTCCAACAATGTCCTGGCCTAAAGGATCACTTTCTGTTCAATATTTACACGGCGCAGTATTTTATGTTGGTGCTGAAGTTGTAGATGAAAGCGGCGATACAATTCATATTATTTCAGACAACTACAGACGTGGTGGAGAAGTTTCATTAGATCAATCTCATTTTTATGCTTTTGGTCCGGTTCCAAAATATTTTAATGGTAATCAACCAAACGCATTAACTTATGACATTGGCGGAATTAGTGAAGATGTTGGTATAGATACTTACCCTAACACATTTGATGAAGGTGAAGGAGATGGCTTACTTCAGTTTCAAGAAGATTTTAATAGTAATGGATTTTTAGATGTAAATATGATAAATAATACTGGTTGGTTTGCAATCAGTCATAGAAAAGAAACCTGGCCAACAGATTGGCCTGTTGGTAGTTTTCCTGGTGATGATAGAATTGAAGGTGATGGAAGACAAAGTGTTAGAATTGGAAGATGGAATGGTGAGTATGGAAGTTATGCGCGTGCAGATCAAGAATCTTATTATGCAATTGATGACAGAGAAAATGATGAGTTTGATTATTATCCATTTGATGATGAAGAATCAAGATTGCCTTGGCCAAATGGCAGACGTGGTTTAGGTTTAACAACTTCTGTTAGGACATATCAATGGTCAGCACGGTTAGCTGAAGATCTTATAATATCAATCTGCGATATTGAAAATAAAGGAAGAGATTTAGAAAAATGTGTAGTTGGTATGTACGTTGATCCAGACATTGGAGGTTCATTAAGTGGTGATGACGCTACCTTTGATAATCTTGATGATATTACTTATGCTTTTAACCTGGTTGGTTTATCAAGTAACGGATTGCCAATTGGATATTTTGGTTTTGCATTTTTAGAAAGCCCAGGTTTAGCTAATGATGGAATTGACAATGATGAAGATGGAAGGGTTGACGAGAGCCAAAATAATGGAATTGATGATGATAATGACTGGAAAATTTTTGAAGATAAAAATGGTAATGGCATTTGGGATAATGAAGATATAAATAACAACGGTGTATTAGATGCTGGTGAAGATTTAAACTCAAATGGTTTACTGGATATTGAACCTTTGAATGACGATTTAGGATCAGATGGGTTAGGGCCCGATTTTAATGAATATACTGGACCCGATCCAAATGGTACGCAAGGTAATGGAATTAAAGATAATGGTGAACCAAATTTTGAATTCACTGATAATGATGAATCAGATCAAGTTGGTTTAACATCTTTTTATCTGCGTGATGTTGATAACACAATGGCGAATGATGAATTATATTGGAATACCGAAGTTTTTCCGGGAACTTATACTGTAAGACCAGGTTATCAAAGAGATATAGCATGGAGTTATGGAAGTGGATTTGTAAAATTTGCAGGCGCAGAAAAAAAACATAGATACGCAATCTCTTTATTGTTTGGGAATAATGAAGCAGACATTTTACGCAATAAAAAAACAATGCAGGTTATTTATAATGAAGATTATAATTTCGCAAAACCTCCATTGCTTCCAGTTGTTAAAGCTATTGGTGGAGATAAAAAAGTAATTCTTAGTTGGGATGATATTGCGGAAAGATCAAAAGATCCGATTTATGGTGAAGACTTTGAGGCATATTATATTTATAAAAGTACCGATCCTACATTTACTGATATAAAAACAATTACTGATGCATATTCAAATCCATTACTCTTCAAACCTCTAGCAATATTTGATATTAATAATGGATTAAAAGGTATTCATCCTGTTAGTATTGGTAGTGAAATAAATCAGGAAAGTGATCTTGGTGTTTCTTACAATATGGGAACCGACAGCGGGTTAAAACATTTTTTTGTTGATAATGATGTTGTTAATGGAAGAACATATTATTACGCTGTTGTTTCTGTTGATAGAGGATATATCGATTACTTCTATCCAACTTTAACCGATAAAGAAGGCTTGCTTACAATTTCGCCAACCGAATGTTCAGCAAATATTCAAACTGATCTTTTAGGAAGAGCAATTGGCACTGATAAAAATACTGTAATCGTTACGCCTGTTGAACATCCTGCAGGTTGGGAATTTCCTTCATTAAAAGATGATAACATTTCGCATTTTACCGGATTTGGTTCTGGAAGTATTAATGTAGAAATTTTTGATGAGAATAGTATTAAAAGTGATAAAGAATATTCAGTTAAATTTTATGATGATGGTGAGTTTGAACAATATGGTACTAACTATACAGGTGTTACAAACAGAGCTACACTTTTTAATGAAACGGATGGTCTTGCAATCTTCTCACTTACTGATCCGGATACAAATCCACTTGCTGATGAGTTTATTGCTGATGGTATAAAAGTAAGTATTACAAATGATGTTATTGATTTAGACACAGCTTACTGGACACAAGGGAATTCAACACTTCAATTAATTTCAACAACAAAAGAAGATAATGGAGTTCTGCTTCCTACAGATTATGAAATCAGGGTTTCAGAAATGGGTGCAGATTCATCTGTTAATCCAACACCTATACCTACAAACTTTCAAGTATGGGATGTAACTGATCAAGCAAATCAATATCAAGTTAACTTTAGATATGTCAATTCTTCACAGCCTGATTCATTAATAGGAATATTGAGTGATGGAGATAAAATTCAAATCGTTTCTGATTACAGCAATACAAAACGATTGTGGATATTTAAGATTGATCATCCGGATTCATTACCTGTTAATCAACGTATAAATCCTGTAAGTGGTGATATTTTAAAAACTGTTTCTACCAAATCATTTGATAGAAAAGATAATTTTACTTTTTCTTTTAATGGTAATGCAGTAAACATTAGTAAAGAACAAGATGAACTTTCAAATATTTATGTTGTTCCTGATCCATATTTAGTTTCAAGTTCCTTAGAAAGAAAAGTTATAAATGAAGCTGAAGGAAGAGGCGATAGACGTATTGATTTTGTAAATCTTCCAAACTCTTGTTCTATTTCAATTTTTACAACTGCTGGACGTTTTGTAAGAAAGTTAGAGCATTATAGCGAGACTTCTTTCTCCAGAGAGATATGGGATTTAAGAACCAAAGATGGTTTAGAAATAGCTCCAGGAATTTATTTTTATGTTGTTGAAACACCAACTGGTGGAACAAAAACCGGTCGTTTTGCAATAATCAAATAATCATCAGGCAAAAAATGAAATTAAAACAAACTACATACATTTTATTACTTAGTATTTTTTTAAGTACTGTCATTACATTCTCACAAAGTAAAGATGGAACGACAAGTACATTTAGAACTGAAGTTGATGGCATTGGAACAAATGCATTAACTTTTTTAGAAATCGGAGTTGGCTCAAGAGCAATGGGTATGGGTGGTGCATATGCCGCAATTGCTAACGATGTATCTTCTTTGTATTGGAATCCAGCAGGAGTTGTGTGGGTTGAGAATATGGAAATTCAAGTTTCGCATAATGAATGGTTTCTTGATTCAAAATATGAATTTGTTGGCGGAGTTTTTCCTATCCCTTCATTAAACTCAGCAGTTGGTATTAGTTTTACAACTATAGGTTTTGATGATCAACCCGTAAGAACTGTAAACAGGCCTGAAGGTACAGGCGAGTATTATGATGCGCGCGATTTTGCCTTAGGATTAACATTTGCTTCTGCTATCACAGATAGATTTTCATTTGGTATTACTGCAAAATATTTAAGCTCGCAAATTTGGCATGAAACTGCAAGTGCTTTTGCAACTGACTTAGGAATTTTTTATAACACTGAACTTGAGGGACTAAGATTGGGATTCAGTATGAGTAACTTCGGAACTACTCTTAAATATGCCGGAAGAGATATTCATACAACTGTTGATCCGGATAAAGAAATCGAAAATTTTGACAGAGTTCCAGCAGAATATTCAACTGATTCTTATCCTTTACCTTTACTTTTTAGAGCAGGAATTTCTTACAATGTAAATATGAGCGATTTTGGATCTACAGTTTTTGCTGTTGATTTGTTACATCCAAGTAATGCACCTGAAGCTATAAATCTTGGAATGGAATACTCTTTTCTTGGAATGTTTTTTTTAAGAGGTGGATATCAAAATTTATTTGATGGTGAAAACGAAAGTGGTTTAACTTTAGGCGCCGGTGTTGATTATTATAACAATGCATCAAATTTTGGAGTAAGATTTGATTATGCATGGAATGAATGGGGACTTCTAGATAATTCGCAAAGTTTTTCAGTAGGATTGGTGTTTTAGTTGTTATGAACTCTTTGAAACACAACATCCCAATTCTTTTTGTCAGTACGTTTTTATTCAATACGATTGAATACCTATATGCTGAAGACAATAAAGAATCAAAAAAAAATGTTGTTGCTAGAGTAAACAATATTTCCATTGATGCTGAAGAGTTTAAATTGAACTATGAATTTGGATTCCCACATTTAAAAGTTGGAAAGACTTTAGAAGAGAAAAAGAATTCATATCTAAATTTTATGATCAATGAAAAAATATTTGCTTTGGAGGCTGAACAAATTGGTTTGTTGAAATCAGAAGAATTCATTGAATCATTGAAAAAAATAGAAAAGGGAATTCTTCTTCAGCAATTTGTAAATAAAGAAATTAAAGAAAAGATTGAAGTAACTTTTGAAGAAGCAAGTGAGTATTTAAATAAATCCAAAGTATCAGTTAAGATTATTTTGTGGCCTGAAACATCATTTGAAGATGCAAAAATTGTTAAATCATTATTAGATAAAAATGGTCTTGAAAAAACAGTTCAAATCATTTCATCTGAAAATCCCAATCTAAATATTAAAGCAGAACAATTTGAAACTGATTATTTAAGTGCTGCTGAATTACCTGCTGAACTTTTCGAACAAATAAGTAACCTTCCCGTAGGAGTAACTTCTGAGCCTATAAAAATTGGTGATAATTATTACCTGGTTAATGTTAAAGATATAAGAAGAAACAGCATTACTGAAAAAGAATATGCAGATAAATATCCAAGCATTAGAAAAGTATTGTTCTCACGCAAAGTGCAAGAAAGACTATCGTTTTTTGTAGATAGTTTGCTGGCACCTAAAAACATTCGAACAGATAAAGAACAGTTTAATTTGCTGCTTGCACTTATAAAAAACTGGAAAGCTGAAAACAAAGAAAAATTTTTATCACTGGAAAATTATGTTAAACAAAGTGTCCTTGGTAGTGATAGCAGTATCAATCTATTAAATCCTGAAAGTATAATTGTTAAGTACGAACAAGGTCAGATGAAGATTTCTGAGTTTATAAATTATCTAAGTTTCGATTTAATACCCGAAGAAGAAATACTTAATGATAATTTTCCAGCAACACTCAACCAGGTAATTGGAATTTCTATAAGAGATTATTTTCTGATCAATTATGCGAATGAAAATAATTACACTTCTGATACTGAAGTAAAAAATGAGTTGAATAAATGGAGAAGTAAACTTGCATACGATGAGTATAAAAAGTATTTGCAGTCTGATAAAAAACTATCGGCAATTGAAATTTCTTCAACATTAGAAAATGAAACAAAAAAATTGCGTTCCAAATATCATATTACTATTTATGATGAAGTTTTAAGTAATATTGAAATATCAGAAACAGAAAAATCAAGTAAAGGATTTTATCAGATTTATTTAAGCGGCATAAATCGAATGGCACAACCAATTGTTGATGGAAGCTGGAAACAATAGTAAAATTCCAAAAATTAATCTTACGGGATTGAATGTGCTTTCATTTTTATTGAACTAAAATTTGAATAACAATTAATTTATTAGTCATATAATTAAAAGGAGAACCTTTGTGAAGACTAAAATGACAACAATTCTAGTATTATTGATGGTTGTAATAACTTTCGGGCAAAATCAATTGCCGCCAGATGGTTTGCAACATCACTTTAA
>CXWK01035315.1_pt1 | contig 15583 bp, 10 predicted proteins | sample 590851 | NCBI WGS metagenome assembly CXWK01 (sample SAMEA3498364, study PRJEB10139) | wastewater metagenome | biome: wastewater treatment plant; material: activated sludge | place: Denmark | collected 2014-08-01 | reverse complement strand
GCATGGAGCCGGTGGGTATGTGCCGTATGTGCCTGGTGGAGATCGAGGGCCCGCGCGGCACGGCGCTGCTGCCCAGCTGTATGCAGCGGGTGTCCGACGGCATGGTGGTGAACGCCGAGAGCCCCGGAGCGCTGAAGGCCCAGGACGGGGTGATCGAGTACCTCCTGATCAATCACCCGCTCGACTGCCCGGTGTGCGACAAGGGCGGCGAGTGCCCACTGCAGGACCAGTCGATGGCCTACGGCCCTGGTGAGAGCCGGTTCGTGGAGGAGAAGCGGCACTACGAGAAGCCGATCTCGCTCTCGGAAACCGTGTATCTCGATCGCGAGCGTTGCATTCTGTGCGACCGCTGCACGCGGTTTGCCGATGAGGTCGCCGGCGACCCCCTGATCACCTTCATGAACCGGGGCAACAACACCGAGATCGCCACGTTCCCCGACGAACCTTTTGCGTCGTACTTCTCGGGCAACACGGTACAGATCTGCCCGGTCGGTGCGCTGACCGCCAAGCCATACCGATTCAAGGCCCGTCCGTGGGATCTGACCGAGGTGGAGAGCACCTGCACGTCATGCTCGGTGGGCTGCCGCGTCACCGTGCAGTCAAGCCGAGACGAACTGCTGCGCCTTCAAGGCGTCGATTCGGACCCCGTCAACTGGGGTTGGCTGTGTGACCGGGGCCGGTTCGGCTTCGAGGCCAACAAGACCGACCGAATCCTCCAACCGATGGCGCGTAGCGGTGGCGAACTGGCGCCGGTGCGCTGGTCGGAGGCCTATTCGGCCGCTGTCGCAGCCATCAAATCGTCCCTTGACCATGGCGGCCCTGACTCGATCGGGGTGCTCGGTGGTGCCCGGCTGACCAACGAGGCCGCCTACGCCTGGACCAAGCTGGCCAAGGGGGTCTGGGGTACGGACAACGTCGACGCACAGTTGGGCGATGGCCTACCCGCAGAGCTGGCACTGGGTCTACCCGCCGCCACCATCGACGACGTGTGCGAGCCCGGCGGCACCGTGCTGTACCTGGGCCCCGACCCCCGCGAGGAACTGCCGGTGCTGTACCTGCGGTTGCGCCACGCGGTCACCACCGATCGTGTCACGCTGATCAACGCAGCGGCGGTTCCCGGCAGCCTCGATGGGTTGGCTCGGGTCAGCCTTGGCGTGCCGATGGGTGAGCTGGGCCGCGCCGTTGCCGCACTGCTGGGCGTGGGTTCCGAACCGTCAGGATCGGTGAATCCCCAACTGCTGAGCGAAGCGGCCAAGCTGATCGAGGGCGAGGGTCCGCTGCGCGTGGTACTTGGTCGTCGTTCCCTGTCCGAGGGATACGGCCCGGTCGCCGACGCCGTTGCTGCAATCCGCGAGGCCCGACCTGACGCCACCTTCCTCACTGCGTTGCGGCGTAGCAACGTGCGAGGGGCACTCGAGCTGGGCATGGCCCCGGGGTTGTTGCCCGGGCGCATGACGCTTGACGCCGGCCGGGACTACTTCTCCGGCTACTGGCACACGGTGCCTGCGACCGCGGGCCTGGATGCGGCGGGCATCGTGGAGGCCGCAGCCGATGGCCGGATCAGCACGCTGATCCTGCTGGGGGCCGACCCGATCTCCGACCTGGTTGCCGACGTGGATGCTGTGGCCGCCCTGGAGCGGGCCACCGTGATCAGCCTTGCCACACACCACTCCGATTCGACGTTGGTGAGCGACGTCGTGCTGCCGGTTTCGGCACACGGGGAGGTGGGTGGAACCACCGTCAACATGGAGGGCCGGGTGACCGCTCTTGGCCGGCGGGTCACCACTCCCGGGTCCACCAGGGCCGACTGGGTGATCGCCGCCGAACTTTCTGAGCGCCTGGGCACCGACCTCGGGCTCACCTCGATCGAGGCCATCGATTCAGAGATCGAACACGCCGTGCCCACCTTTGCGGGGGCCGACCTGGGCAAGCTTGAGGATCCGGGGCGACAGGACGGCGTGGTGGTGCCCATCCTCGATGATGTGGCGTGGACCGAGGCCGGATTGCCCGACCGCCTGAGCTTTGAGCCGGGCGATCCAACCCAGGTTCCGGCCATCTCCAGTTACTCGTTGCGCCTGGTGCTCGTGCGGCGGCTCTACGATTCGGGAACCATGCTGGATTCCATGCCCTCCAGCCGTCCTCTGACGGTCGCTCCCGAGGCTCGACTGAACCCCGCTGACTTCTCGCCGCTTGGAGTGGACGAGGGCGCCAACCTCACGCTGAGGACGCCGTCCGGGGCGATCACGGTTCCGGCTCGAAGCGACGAAGCGGTTGCCCGCGGCAACCTGGAGTTGAGCGGAGCAGCGCAGGCTGGAGCGCTGGCGCTGTGCGATCCGGATGCGCCCCTCACCGAGGTGCGCATCGAAACCGTCGACGGGGGGTTGAGCTAATGGACCCCCTCCTCTCCGGCAGCTTCGGCTGGGGTGCCGTTGGCATCGTGGCGCTCAAGGCCGTGCTGGCGTTTACGGCGCTTCTGGTGGCCGTGATCCTCATGGTGTGGTTCGAGCGCAAGTTCATCGGCGACATGCAGAACCGCATCGGTCCCAATAAGGCCGGGCCGTTCGGCCTGCTGCAAACCCTCGCCGATGGCCTCAAGTTGGCCTTCAAGGAAGATCTACTGCCCGATCGGGCCGATCGCTTCGTCTTTCGCCTGGCCCCGTTTCTGGCGGTGATTCCCGCATTTGGGACGTTCGCGATCGTGCCCCTGGCCGGAAATTTCAATGACAACAGCGACGGGGTGGTGTCGGTCTTCGGCCAGAAGACACTGGTCCAGGTGGCCGACCCGCAGTTCGGCATCCTGTTGATGCTCGCCTTTTCCGGCATCGCCGTGTACGGCGTCATGTTGGCGGGCTGGTCATCCGGCTCGAAGTACCCGTTGCTCGGTTCGGTGCGAGCCTCCGCCCAGATGGTGTCCTACGAGGCGGCACTGGGTCTCACCGTCGCGTCGGTGCTGCTGATGTCAGGCGTGTTGTCCACCAACGGCATCGTCGCCGGGCAGGCCACCTGGAACTGGAACCTGTGGGCCACGGGCGTGGTGCCGTTTGTGGTCTTCCTGATCGCAGTGACCGCCGAGCTCAACCGACCGCCTTTCGATTTCGTCGAGGCCGAACAGGAACTGGTCGGCGGGTTCAACACCGAGTACTCGTCGATGCGCTTCGCCATGTTCTATCTGTCCGAGTTCATGAACACGGTCACGATGTCGGCCATCATCGTCACCCTGTTCTTCGGTGGCCCGGCAGGACCCACCTTCGGGCTCACCGGCTTTCTCGGATCCTGGCTGATCCCCTTTGCTTGGTTCTTTGCCAAGCTCGCCGTGTTCCTGTGCGTGTTCGTGTGGTTCCGGGCGACGCTGCCCAGGTTCCGCTACGACCAACTGATGGAGATTGGCTGGAAGCGGATGATCCCGCTTGCCTTGGGTTGGTTCCTGGTGCTCACCGCAGTGAAGGTGGGCCAGGATCAGGGCTGGAATCTGGTGTCGGTGATAGCTGCCGTGTCGGTGCTGTTGCNNGCCGCGTCGGCCCGTCGGGAGGCCGGTCGTCACGACCTGCTTGCCGACTCCGAGGTGGCGCCGCCCGGCGTCGATCCGTTGGCTGCCGCCCGCAAGCTGAATGCGGTGGGATCCCCGAGTTCGACCGGGAGGCGCTGATGGGGTACCTCGACGGGTTCGCCGTCACCTTCAAGAAGCTGTTCAAGCGCAGCGATACCGGTCGCATCCTCACGGTGGACTTCCCCAAGGAGAAGACGGCTCGGCCCAACCGGCTTCACGGCCGCCACGTACTCAACCGGTACGAGGACGGCATGGAGAAGTGCATCGGCTGCGAACTGTGCGCCGGGGTGTGTCCCGCCAACTGCATCTACGTGCGCGGAGCCGACAATGACCCGGACGACCCGACGTCTCCGGGTGAGCGTTTCGGGTTCGTCTACGAGATCAACTATCTGCGCTGCATTCACTGCGATCTGTGCGTCGAGGCCTGCCCCACCGAGGCGATCACCGAAACCAAGCAGTTCGCGTTCTCCTTCAGCCAGCGTGGCGACGCCATCTACACCAAAGCCGAGCTGTTGACCGACGATAAGGGCAGGGCACAGCGCCAGCCGTGGGAACTGTGGTCGGGTGAGGAGGACGAGCACACCTCGGCGTGGATGCGTGCCACGTCCCCACAGGGCGATGCCAACTTCGAGGGCGTGGTCGCCTGGTCGGGCGAGCTTGGCTTCGGAGTGCGTGCACCCGAGCGAGGCCAAGTCGCAGATCGGTCGTCGGGCGAGGACGAGTCCACCGTTGGCAACCCTGCTTCAGAGGGTCCGGCTGCATCCCACGACGCGGATGGGGCCCACTGATGGTGGACTTCGTCGTCTTCGCAATTTCTGCCGCCATCGTGTTGGGCGGTGCGCTCGGAGTGATCGGCTTCCGCAATCCGGTCCACAACGCGCTGTCGCTCATTGCCACCTTGTTTGGCGTAGCCGTGTTGTTCATCGCCCAGGAGGCCTACTTTCTGGCCGCGGTGCAGATCATCGTCTACGCAGGCGCAATCGTGGTGCTGTTTCTCTTCGTCATCATGCTGGTGGGCGTTGACCGGTTGGAACGTTTGGACGCCGACACGTTGAAGGGGCAGCAGGTGGCCGCTGCCGTGGTGGGCGGCGCCGTTGCGGTGCTGTCGGTCCTCGTGTTGTTCGCAGGGAAGGCGGGAGCGCCCCTTGACGCGGCCGTCACCCGGTCGCTCTCGGGTGAACGTGACGTTGAAGGACTCGCGCGTCTGGTGTTCACCGACTATGTGTGGGCATTTGAGATCACCTCGGCGTTGCTGGGTATCGCCGTGGTGGCGGCGGTGCTGCTGTCCCGTCGCTCCACAGAGACGCCTCTTGACGCCGACGACTATCCGGATGTGATCGATATCTTTGAAGATGTCGTGCCGGAGAATCGCCTGGAAGAACTGGGCGATGTTGACGGGAGTCGGTCCGGGGCGGCTGGTTCGGACAACCTCGTGAGCGACGCGGAGGATCCCCGATGACGCCGTTGGCCGCCGATCTCGCCATTGGACAGGACGCCTACCTGCTGCTGGGTGCCGGGTTGTTTGCGATCGGGCTGGTGGGCCTGATGGTTCGCAAGAGCGCGCTGATCATGTTGATGTGCGTCGAGCTGATGCTGAATGCAGTTAATCTCACGCTCGTTTCGTTCAGCCAAACCTTGAACGACCGGGTGGGACAGATGGTGGTGTTCTTCGTGATGGTGGTGGCTGCCGCCGAGGTGACGGTTGGCCTGGGCTTGATCGTGGCGCTGATGCGTCGACGTCCAAACGCCACCGCCGATGACGTCGCGGTATTGCGGGGTTGAGCTGATGGAACTTGCCGAGCTGATCTGGCTCATTCCCGCCTTCCCGCTGCTGGGTGTGCTGCTCCTGCTGGCGTTCGGCCCCAAGCTGGGCGAACCACGCTCCGGTTGGCTGGCCACCGTGATGATGGCCGGGTCCTTCGGAGCCACGGTGTTGGTCTTCGTTGGGCTGTTCGGCATGGACGAGGCGGACCGGTCGGTGACCGTCAACCTGTTCCGTTGGATCCCAGCCGGATCCTTCAGCGTCGATGTTGGTTTTCTGGCCGACCCGCTGTCGATCACGATGTGTCTGTTCGTTACCGGGGTCGCCACGCTGATCCACCTGTACTCCATCGGGTACATGCATGGAGACCCGAAGTTCTCCAAGTTCTTCCTCTACCTCAACCTGTTCGCCTTCTCGATGCTGATGCTGGTCACCGGGTCCAACCTGTTGATCACCTTCCTCGGCTGGGAGGGTGTGGGTGCGTGCTCGTACTTCCTCGTGTCGTTCTGGCACCGCAGTGAGGTCAACGCTGCGGCCGGTAAGAAGGCGTTCGTGACCAACCGGGTGGGCGCCGTTGGCTTCATGCTGGGCACGTTCCTGGTGTTCACCACCATCGGATCGTTGAACTACCTCGATATCTCGGCAGCGGCGTCCGGTATTGCCGGTACGACGGCGGTGGCGATCGGCCTCCTGTTTTTTCTCGGCGCCGCCGGCAAGTCGGCCCAGTTGCCGCTGCTGGTGTGGCTTCCCGACGCGATGGCAGGCCCCACTCCGGTGTCCGCGCTGATCCACGCCGCCACCATGGTCACCTCCGGCGTGTACCTGCTGGTGCGGCTCAACCCGGTGTTGGTCAATGCCGCCCTGGCCAACGAGGTCATTGCCTGGGTCGGCGCCCTGACCGCCCTCTGGGCCGCCACCGTGGCCCTGGCGCAGAACGACATCAAAAAAGTGCTGGCGTACTCCACCATCTCTCAGCTGGGTTACACCTTCCTGGCCGTGGGCACTGGCGCCTACGGCGCAGCGATCTTCCACGTGGTCACCCACGCGTTCTTCAAGGGCCTGCTGTTCCTGGGCGCCGGCTCGGTGATCCACTCGCTCAACGGTGACCAGGACATGCGTCGCATGGGTGGGTTGCGTAAGTACCTGCCGATCACGTCGACCACCTTCATCATCGGTTGGCTCGCGATCGCAGGCGTACCGCCGTTCTCCGGTTTCTGGAGTAAGGACGACATCCTCGCCGGCGCATGGGAGTTTGACGCAGGGGGTAAGGCGCTCTGGGCCATTGGCCTGCTGACCGCACTGCTCACCGCGTTCTACATGACCCGTCAGGTGATCCTGGTGTTCTTCGGCCCCGAGCGCTTCCGCCCGGAAACCGTCGAGGCAACCGTTGCCGTCGCCGCCACGGTGGGCGCCGCCGATGCGGGCGCCGCCGAAGGCGCCCAGACCACAGCGTCAGGCGTTTCTCCGACCATCCCGGCCTCTGTTGGGGCTTCGCTCGGAGCTGATGCCGAGTGGGGCCTGGTGCCAATCACCGAGCCGCGCGCCGAAGGCATCGGCCTCGGCCCAGACGAGGATCCACATGAGTCGCCGCCACTGATGCTGATACCCCTGGTGGTGTTGGCAGGCCTTGCGGTCGTCGGAGGATTACTCAGCCTTCCGTTCACCGAGAACACCCGCTACCTCGAGCGTTGGCTTGAGCCGGCGCTGGCCCACGGCCATGAGGCGCCGGGTGTCCCAACGCTGATCGCTCTCGCCGGCGGTGCCATCATCACGGCGTTGCTCGGCATCGCCGGAGGCTTTGGGGTGTACCTGCTCCGTAAGGCCGACCCGCGTCGGCTCGAGTTGGGGTTCTTCCGCTCTGCCTGGCACTACGACGAGGGCCTGTCTTCGTTTGTCGCCGGACCGGGTCGTCGATTCTTCGATGGCCTGGCGGAGTTCGACCGGCAGATCATCGATGGCGCCGTCAACGGTCTTGGCCGTCTATCACTGCGTAACGGACGGTTGCTTGGCCTGCTGCAGACCGGCCAGTTGCGCCGATACGTGCTGGGTATGTCGGTTGGTGCCGTTGCCGTATTGCTGTACTTCGTGACGAGGATGTCGCTCTGATGGCCCCGATGTTTGCCACCTCGACCGTACTCGCCTCGGGTACCGCTGCTCTGCCGGCGCTACTGCCGGCGTTGGTGCTGGTGCCCCTGCTGACCGCAGTGATCGTCATGCTGCTGCCGTCCAAGGACGAATCCACGCCCCGCCAGGTGGCGCTGATGGGTGCGATGGTCACCGCCGCCCTGTCGATCTACCTGCTCACCCAGTTCCAGCGGGGCGAGGCGGGCTACCAGTTTGAGGTGCAGGCCACCTGGGTCGCCGACTGGGGTATGTCATGGCATTTGGGTGTGGACGGCATTTCGCTGTTCATGGTGGTGCTCACCGCGGTGCTGTACCCAATGAGCATCCTGGGGGCCCGCGCAGGTCACGCACCCAAGGCGTACTACGCCTGGATGTCGCTCTTGATGGCAGCTTCAATCGGCGCTTTCGTCTCGCTCGACCTGCTGTTGTTCTTCCTCTGCTTCGAGATGGTGCTCGTGCCGATGTACTTCCTCATCGGACGATGGGGCCACGGCAACGCCACCTACTCGGCCAACAAGTTTTTCCTCTACACCATGTTTGGCTCGGCCTTCATGCTGGTTGGCCTTCTGTCGCTGGTGTTCCTCAATTCCCAGGCCACCGGTCGTATGACCTTCGACCTGGTCGAACTCACCGCCAGCCAGGCCATCTCCACCGATGCAGCCCGGTGGATCTTTGCCAGCTTCGCCATTGCATTTGCGGTGAAGGTGCCCATGTTCCCGGTGCACACCTGGCTACCCGATGCGCACACCGATGCGCCCGTCGCCGGGTCGGTCATCCTGGCGGGTGTGCTCTTGAAGTTGGGCGCCTACGGCCTGATTCGCTTTGGTCTGGAACTGTTCCCCGAGGCCGCCCACTGGGCAACCCCGGTGATCATGACGCTGGCGGTCATCGGCATCATCTACGGCGCGATCGTGGCTGCCATGCAGACCGACTTGAAACGTCTCGTGGCGTATTCGTCGGTGGCCCACATGGGCTTCATCGTCCTCGGTGTGTTCTCACTCACGGTCATTGGGGTCAACGGCGGCGTGCTGCAGATGTTGAACCATGGCATCTCCACGCCCGCGCTGTTCCTCCTCGTCGGCTACATCTACGAGCGCCGCCACACGCGCGATATGAACGAGCTCGGTGGCCTGCAGGTCAAGGCGCCGGTCCTGGCCGGGTTCTTTATGATCGTGATGCTGAGCTCGGTTGGGCTTCCCGGCCTGAACGGATTCGTCGGCGAGTACCTGTCGATGCTCGGCGCCTGGCAGACCCATCGATGGTGGGCCGTGGTGGCGGTGTTTGGCGTCATCCTCGCCGCCCTCTACCTCCTCTGGGGCTACCAGCGCGTGTTCCACGGTGAACCGGTTGGAGACAACGACACCATGACCGACCTGAAGCTGGGTGAGCGGGGCCTGATGGCCGCCTTCGTCGCCGTGATCGTATTTCTGGGTGTGTACCCCCAACCAGTGCTGGATCGCATCAGTCCATCGGTGGAGCGGGTGGTGGTGCAGGTGGAGCGGCACGCCGACTACCGCGCGCCGAAGCCACCTGAGGCGCCTCAGGTCGCCGACGCACCACAGCACTCCGGCCAGGCCGGGGAGGGTGAAGGATGATTGCCACCGTGCTACAAGGGCTACCCGGTGCAGCAACATCGGCCACCCAGGCCGGAGCGCCTGCGGTGACGCCCAACGTCACCTGGGGATATCTGGCACCGATCCTGATCATGTTTGGCGGCGCCCTGCTGCTGCTGCTCCTCGGTGCGCTGATGCCCAACGGGGTACCTCGCCACGTGGCGTCCTTTGGCACCGTCGTCGTGGGCCTTGCGTCGATGGCATCCGGTGTGCCGCTCTGGCTGCGCATCATCGACCCCACCCGTGGCCCCACCTCGGCGGTCGCCGGGGCGGTGGGCGTCGACGGATTCTCGGTGTTTGCCTACTGGGTGATCGCTGCCGCAGTGGTGCTGGTGGCCTTGCTGTTCCACGGTTATCTGGCTCGAGAGGGCCTCGAAGGCGTCGAGCCCTATGCGCTCATGATGTTCTCGGCGGCGGGCGCCATGGTGATGGCATCGGCCAATGACCTGGTGGTTTTGTTCATCGGTCTGGAAATCCTGTCGCTTGCCGCGTACACGCTCGCCGCCATGCATCGCCGCCGCATCGGCTCGCTCGAGGCGGGTCTGAAGTACTTCATCCTTGGTGCCGCCGCATCGGCCTTTCTGTTGTACGGCATCGCGCTGCTCTACGGCGCCACCGGTACCACCAGCCTCGGTGCTATGCGCACCTACCTCGACGGTCAGGGGCTGGTCTCCGACAACCTGTTGTTGGGTGGTATCGCCATGGTGATCATCGGGCTCGGTTTCAAGGTGGCGGCGGTGCCGTTCCACTGGTGGGCGCCCGACGTGTACCAGGGAAGCCCCACCCCGGTGACCGCCTTCATGGCCTCGGCCATCAAGGCGGGTGCGTTTGCAGGGCTGTTGCGGCTTCTGGTGGTGGCGCTTCCGGCCTACCGGGGCGACTGGCGTCCGGTGATTGAGGTGTTGGCGCTGCTGTCGCTCTTTGGTGGTGCGTTTGGCGCAATCGTGCAGACCGATGTCAAGCGCATGCTGGCGTACTCGTCGATCAACCACGCCGGGTTCATCCTGGTCGCCGTCGACGCGGCCTCCGCCCAGGGCATTTCGGCGGCGTTGTTCTACCTGGCCGTGTACTCCCTGATGACCATCGGCGCCTTCGCCGTCGTCACGGTTATCAGCCGTGAGGGCGACGGACACACCTCGCTGGCCGACCTTCGGGGGCTTCCGACGGCTCGACCTGCGTTGGCGTTGGCCTTGGTGGTGTTCGTCCTTGCGCAGGCAGGCGTCCCCTTCACCGGCGGCTTCTTCGCCAAGTTTGGTGTGATCACTGCGGCAGTCGATGCCGGTCATTGGTGGATGGGGGTGGCCGCCATGGTTTCCGCCGTCGTTTCGGCGTTCCTCTACCTGCGCATCGTCGGTGCCATGTATTGGCCCTCCGATGAGGCAGAGGACGGCGCGACCCCAGCGGTCACCCGGGCACAGTTGCCGTTTCCCCGCACCGCCGGCTTCGCGCTTGGTCTCTGCCTGGTGGGCGTGTTGATCATCGGCATCTTCCCGGGTTTGCTCACCAACCTCACCCGCCAGGCAACCGTCATCCTCGGCTGAGTAGCCGGGGGTGCGTGCCCGATATCGGCGAAATTGAGACCGTTGCAGTTGTCCGTCGTCGCACGCTGCATCTTCGGCGCATCCTCGCTGAGGTAAGTGCACCACGGGGGGTGGTGGGCCCGGTAGGTTGAAGTAGCCACGTTGGTGTCCGTCGGGAATCTTTCGGTGGGCGAAGCGTGGACGATATTTCTCACGAGAGGGGCATCTCATATGGCGATCAACGGCTATCGCACCATCCCAACCGATGGTGCCGGCGAATTGTTTTCATGGCCTGGATGTGTCGTCCTGGTCAATCAGGGTTGGGTCGACGGACCGGCATTTGCAGAACGCGTGGCGGCCACCGACCACGAGGACGCAGCCCTCGCATTCCGCGACCTGGCCGGTTGGCTGCTTGCGCGATCCGGTGATCAGGTGGCCGACTTCGCCGCGGTGCTTCAGACCGGATCGTCGCTGCTGTGCATGGCAGCCGGTGCAGCGGAGGTGGCCCTTGACGACGGACGGCGGGTTGCAGCCGACGTGTCCGGCATGTGGGCCCAGTTGGTTTTGCCCAATCGGCCCAGTCAGATTCAGCTTGGCGTCAGTGCCGGCGCCGCTCCCGATCGGATTGACCTCGAGCACGGGGTGGTGCCGGCGACCGGCGCCATCCTGATCCCGAGGGGCGACGGGCCCACCGTCGACATCGCCGGCGAGAGCGCATCCCAAGCCGGCGAAACCGACGCCGGCAATGCCAACCGCCCGGCGGAGCCTGGGGACGGGGAACCCGCAAGCGTGACGTCATCGGCGACCGCTCCGGAGGGTGGCGTCAGCCGACCGCAGGCCGGCGGCGCCCCGAGCGTTGCAGAGGAGGCTCCCATTGACGAGCCCAACCCGACTTTGGCCGTAGCGAGTCCCGTCCCGGCTCCTGGCAACCTGAGCGAGCCCTCCTCCGGCATGTCGGGTGGTGTCGCTGAGGTCGATTTGGCGGCCATGCCTGCGCCTGACGCAGACGTGACCGGCGATCCACGCGGTTCGCCCAGGGCGTCCACCGGAACGGACACCGAACGCGGCCGACATCAGTTGCCCTTCGATGGCGAACTCGATGAGGGTCAGCCCACCGACGCCGATGGTCTGATCGGCATCGTGAGCGAGGAGCCGGAGTCATCGGGCGGCTCCGGCTCCGCAGCCGTCGAATCCGCCCGACCTGGTCACCCCCTTGATGGGCCAGAACCAACCGGCGAGCATCGAGCAGCCTCCTCGTTTGGCGAGGAGACGGCGTCGGTGGTCGACGAGCCGTCAAACGCGCCTCCTGAGCCCGCCGCTGCACCGGCTGCCGGCGAGGCCACAGGTTTGGTCCCCATCGTGACCACCCCGGATGTGCCTGGTTCGGGTATGCCCTCCTCGATGCCCGCCGAGCCCGAGGTGGCTCCGTCAGCAGGTGACCGCAGCCCTCGCGGGGCCGCAGCGCTCAACAATGAGGCCGACTGGCCACCACCCCCGGCCTGGGCGGCAGGTGGTGCCCGTGACGACGCGCCGGAAGACGTCGAGCAGCCGGACGACCCCGAGTCCGCCGGGGATTCCGACGCATCAGACGCCTGGGAGGATGATTCATGGTCCACCGGTGCCGGCGCCTTTGACGGCGTTGGCGGCGCAGACGCCGATCTGGTCACCTCCAGCGAGGATTCCGGTGACGATTCGAGCGATGCCTCAGGTGACGACACCAACGAGCGCGAGTGGGACGCCGATGGTGGCGATGACGACCAGTCGATCCCGCTCCTCCTGTTCGATGACGGCGTGGCCGTGGAGTTGCCCGGCGACGTGCTGATTGGTCGTCGGCCCGACCCTGGGGTTCGCGACGACCCGACCAGGCTTCATACCTTGACCATGACCGATGATTCCCAAGCGGTGTCCCGCAACCACGTGGAGTTGCGTCGCCGCGACGACGAGGTGTCCATTGTGGACTGCGGCTCGGCCAACGGCACGTTCGTCGAGGCAACCCCGGGCGAACTCACCCGCCTCGACGCCGAGTCGCCGCACATGCTTCGAGACGGCGAACGGGTGGTGTTTGGCAAGCGGTGGTTTGAATACCGCGCCCCGAGGGGCGCCAACGACGCCGACTAACCCGAATCATCCACAGGCCGAGGGGTGAGCGCCTGGAAACCTGTGGTGGAGCGAAGTGCAGGTGAGGCGTGCCTGGGGTGTGTGCGTCCACCACCGCCGCTGCGACTCAGCGGCTCCAACACAGGGCGGGTGACGGGTCGTCTGGGAGGTCGATGCCGATCACCCGGACGCATGAGGTGACGGCGGCGCCGTCCGATCGTTCGCCGGGCGGCAGCCGAAGTGAGGCCTGGTTGGATCGGATGAGTGCTGAATGCGTTGGTCCCGCAATGGAGCCTTTGGGGCCGACGACGCCGAACGCGAACGGCCGGTCATCCACCAGCCCTTCGGTGACCGCAAAATCGTCTCGCCGAACCAACCAATGCCGTCCTTCAAAGCGTCCCGTCACGCGGAGCACGGCGGACCCCGAGGGGGCGGCACTCAGCGATGCATCCGTCGGACGTGACTCGCTCAGGGGNNATGGCCGCACGAAGCCCCGCCCGAGTTTGTGGATCGCTGAGCTCCGGGGGAGCGGGGGATGGGCCCGCCCAGGCCCGAGATACGAGAACGCTCGCCAGGAGCAGCGACGCGACCAGCGACCCCAAGGCGGTCAGGGCTGTTCCGGAGCGAGGCAACGTTGGCCAGGCAAAGCGCTTGGTAGCGAGTCGAGCCCGGAGATCGACCTGGCCGTGCCCCGTCGGGTGAGCGGGTGCGTCGTTGTCGTTGAGATGGCAGGGAGTCGGGCGGACCAGCGCTCGAAGGGTGGCGGCGGCCACCGCGGCCCCACCGTTGGGCCGGTCGCAGGGGTCGGGCGAGAGTTGCGCCATGACCCAGGTCGAGAGTCCGGGGAGGGAGGCCATCGATTGTGGCAACGCAGGCTTGACGCCGCTGAGACGTCGGGCCACCAACGCCTCGGTGCCATCGCCGCGCTCCAGAGGTGGGTAACCCTCACCGAGGTGATAGAGCGTTGCGGCAAGGGCGGCCAGGTCGGCGGCCGGGGTGAGCGCTCCGCCGTCGAGTTGCTCGGGCGGCGCATGTCGAGGTGAACACTCGGGTGAACCCCTCGCTCCGTCCGCACCGGTGACCGAGAAGTCGGCGAGCCGGACGGCGCCCCAACGGTCAGCCAACAGATTCTGGGGCTTGATGTCGCCATGAACCAACCCTCGGCCATGAAGCACCCCGAGTGCGTCGGTGACCTGGGCACCCAGATGGGCCAGTTCGGTGGGACTCCACGGATGATCGGATGCCAATGCTCCGCCCTCGCACCAGCCCAAGACGATCGCCGGTGGTGCGGGCGCCGAGCCATGCGCGAACAGGTAGCGCTCAACCGAGGCCCGATGCCCGTCGAGGTGCCCCAATGCCCGCAGTTCACGTTCGAGCGCATCGTTGTTGCGATACTGCTTCACCACAACGTCACGGGCCAACAGGTGATCTCGGGCCAGCCACACATCGCCGTGGCCGCCTCGAGCCAACCGGCGCAATGGAACGAACCCCTTGGGGAGCTCGCACCCCGGAGTTGGCTGCAACTCATCGCCCAGGATGGCGGTTCGATCCTCGGCGGTGAGACAGGTGGAGTGGCCGTTCACCCGATCGGCCGCACCCGCTTCCGTGCCGGTGCTTGAAACCGCGCTGGAGCCGGGTGGGAGGAACCCGTGGCCCTGCCATGAGAGGGTCGACAGTGCCTGGGCCAGTTCCCGAGCTCCCAACGCCCCACCGGCCGTCGCAGCTGTGGCCCTGCTGAGAAATTGCCGGACCTTGCCGTCGCTCTCGTGCTGGTCGGTGCGGAGCAGCCGGTGGAGCATGCCGAGCAGCGCGTTCACGTCATCTGGCGGCGTGGCAGTGAGGTGCCCGTGGCACCCGGCGCCAAATGCATCCAGGCGTGTCTTGCCCCAGCGGTCGAGACGAATGACGGTGTGGTCGATGGCGCCGTGGACGAGAGGTGGTCGCATCCCGTGGGCATCGGCGAGTACGGATGCAACCTCGACCCCGATCTGGGCGACGTCGGCTCCGGCCAGGCCGCCACATGACGCCCCACGCCGAGCGATCAGGCCGGTCAGGGTCGACCCGGCCCAACCCAGCTGAACAGACCCTCGACCGTCGGAGTCGAGGTGCGCGCTGTGGATGGAAACCACACCCGGGTGTCCATCCAGACGAGCCTGAGCCCGGGCGGCCGCCACCAGCCCGGGCCCGTCGGGTGAGCATCGAAGCTCCACCGAGTACGGCTCGTCTACGGCCCGATTACGACCCGTGGGCGCGGGCTGATCCGGGACCGGCGCCCTTGGTGCCTCCATGCACCGCCACCTGGTCCAGTTGGGCGTCGCCTTGATTGCGAGCGGTTCGTTCAGCCGCGTTGGACGTAGATGGCCCGGCGGAGGGGACGGTTCCCAGGCCGGTTGGGCTGATGTGGAGGACCCGGAGGTCACCGTGGGGCCGGTGGAAGGTCGGACAACGCCACCCGAAGCGCCTCGGCTGCCCGCTCACCTCCGGCCCGGGCGCTCACCCGGCAGTGGGGACCAGCCTGCTCGAAGCGAATTTCGACCACCTCCAGCCGCGTGTGGGACCGACGGAAGGCCCACCTGAGCATTCGAACCACCGCTCGTTCCGGCGGCGCCGGCAGCAGACCCTTGATCAGCGTTTCGTTGGCCTCGATGACGTCCACCCCAAATCGACGCAGGGTGTGCTCGAGTGTTCTGGAGGCGCCAACCGGGTTCTCGGTGGTCTCCACCGTGACCGGATGGGGCCCACCCAGGTCGGCCATCCACCACTGCAGCCGATCGGCCCGTCGGTCCCAGTCATCGGCCGGTTCGGCATCGTCCGGGTCGGGAAACGGGATGAAAGTGACGGCAGGCCCTGGCGGCACCGGCTTGATTCGACGGCGCACCAGCGGAGTGGCGCCCGATGGGACGGATGGCCCGATGCGGGG
>CXWK01000295.1_pt4 | contig 15593 bp, 14 predicted proteins | sample 590851 | NCBI WGS metagenome assembly CXWK01 (sample SAMEA3498364, study PRJEB10139) | wastewater metagenome | biome: wastewater treatment plant; material: activated sludge | place: Denmark | collected 2014-08-01 | reverse complement strand
CGCGACCGGGTTGTAGCACCACCGCCAACCCGCCCAAGCGGCCAACCGCATCAGCTCAGGGGTCGGCCCCGCCGAACTGACCTTGATGACCGGAGCGAGCCGATCACGATCGAACGCGTCAGGAGGGTCAACAGCTGTGATCCAGCCGTCGACCCTCCGACGATGTAGTTCAACTCTGACGATGGTTCCGGGACGCACTCCTGGTTCGTCGCAAGAAACCGTGTAATCGAACTGCTTAACGATCCCGGCTACGTCGGGGACGACCCGAACAACCGCGACAGATCGGGTGGAATCGTTCAGTTGGCGTTCACCGCGTCGCGCAGTTTGTTGGCGGTCTGCTCGGTCTGTTCCCACGGGAGGTTCAGGTGCGGGCGCCCGAAGTGACCATACGCGGCCGTTGGACGGTAGATCGGGCGGCGCAGGTCGAGGTTGTCGATAATCGCCGCCGGGCGGAGGTCAAAAACTTGTTCGACAGCTGCCGAAAGCTTGTCGGGGTCGACCTGGCCGGTCCCGAAGTCTTCGACCATGATCGACATCGGTCGAGCCTTGCCGATCGCGTACGCCACCTGGACCTCGCATCGGCTGGCAAGACCGGCGGCGACCACCGATTTCGCCACGTGACGAGTGGCGTATGCAGCTGAACGGTCGACTTTGGTGCAGTCCTTGCCCGAGAACGCGCCACCACCGTGACGCGCCCAACCCCCGTAGGTGTCGACGATGATCTTGCGACCGGTCAGGCCTGCGTCGGCAACGGGGCCACCCACTTCGAAGCTGCCCGTCGGGTTCACAAAGACCGTGTCGTCGCCCACCTTGAAGTCAACGGCGAGAAACTCGGGGATGACGGGCAAAATGACGTGCTCGATCAGGTCGGGACGCAACGTGTCGGCGATCGAGGTGCCAGGCGAGGTCTGTGTGGAGATCAGGACTCGTTCGAGCGCAACGGGTCGGCCTTGGTCGTAACGAATGCTGACCTGGGTTTTGCCGTCGGGGCAGAGATATCCGAGGGTGCCGTCTTTGCGGACCGCCGCCAAACGTTCTGAAAGCCGATGTGCCAGCCAGATCGGCGTCGGCATGAGGTCGTCGTTCTCGTCGCAGGCGTACCCGAACATCATTCCCTGGTCACCTGCGCCGACCTGGTCGTAATGATCTTGCTGTCCCCCGCGAGATTCGAGAGCCACGTTCACGCCCTGGGCGATATCGGGCGACTGCTTGTCCAGGGCGATCAGCACACCGCAGGTGTTGCCGTCAAAGCCCACAGCTCCGTTGTCGTAGCCGATCCCCTTGATCGTCTCCCTGACGACTTCTTGGAAGTCGACAACGGCGCTGGTTGTGAGTTCACCCGCCACCACCGCGAAACCCGTCTTGACCAACGTCTCGCAGGCAACCCGGCTCATCGGGTCTTGGGCCAAAACCGCGTCCAAAACGGCGTCAGAAACCTGGTCACAGACCTTGTCGGGATGCCCCTCGGTGACCGACTCTGACGTGAAAACGAAATGAGAACTCATGTAGGTGCTCCGTCCTGTGGCAGCTTTGATCGCCGCTCCAACAGTATTTCTATTCGGTCCCAAATAGCCGCCGCGGTCCGCTGTTTTGACATAAGCGGCAAGCCGAAGTCGCCTTCGGCTGTGACGATTGTGACCTGATTGGTGTCGTGATGGAATCCGACGCCTGGTGCGGAAACGTCGTTACCGACAATGAGGTCGGCGTTCTTGCGCACCAGCTTGGCGCGAGCATTCTCGCTGAGCGAGTTGGTCTCCGCTGCGAACCCGACCACGACCTGACTCGACTTCGTTCGCCCGAGTTCGGCGAGGATGTCGGCGGTCGGCTCAAGGACAATGCTCGGGGCACCGCCGGCCTTCTTGATCTTTTGCGCCTCAACATTTGCAACGCGGAAATCGGCGACTGCGGCGGCCATGACCGCCACGTCGACATGAGGAAACCGCGCTGTGACCGCTTTGTGCATTTGATCTGCGGTTTCGACCGGTTCGACCAGGATGGACGCAACGTCGGAAGGAAGCGGCCGTTCGACGGTCGACACCAGCGTGACAGAGGCGCCTCGCCGGGCGGCCTCGACCGCCACCTCGTAGCCCATCTTCCCCGAACTCCGATTGCCGATAAAACGCACCGGATCGATGGGTTCACGTGTTCCACCGGCCGTAACTAGCACTCTGAGCCCGGCGAGGGAGCCGCTCCGACCGTTGAGTGTCTGGCCAGCTGTTACATGACTGGCCGCTCGAGTCTCGGTGGCGGACACCCCGGGCGGAGCCAACGGTTCAGGCGCTGAGCTGCCAGCGAGGGCTGAGCTGCCCGTGAGAAGCGCAATCGCCGACGCAGCGATCTGGGAGGGTTCAGCCATCCGGCCGACTCCCGAGTCGCCACCGGCAAGCCGCCCAACTTCGGGTCCAACCCGACCAAAGCCCCACTCGTCGAGTTGGGCGATGTTGCGGACGACCGAGGGGTGTTCCCACATTTCCGTGTGCATTGCCGGGGCTAACAGCACAGGCGCCCTGGTGGCTAACAACGTCGCGCTCAGCAGATCGTCTGAGAGCCCGTGAACAAGCTTAGAGATGATCTTGGCCGTCGCTGGAGCGACAATGATCAGGTCCGCCGACTGCCCCAACCGCGTATGCGGTATGGGGCTAGCTTCGTCCCACAGCGAGGTCTGCACCGGCTCTGACGCCAACGCAGACAAGGTCGCCGCACCTAAAAACTTTTGCGCGCCCGGCGTCATGATCGGCGACACGTATGCGCCGGCTGCGGTGAGGAGCCGGGTCAGCTCAACCGACTTGTACGCAGCGATGCCCCCACACACTCCAAGGACAATGCGCCGGTTGGCCAGCGGCAAGCTCACTTGCCAAACACCCGTACAAGAACTTCCAATTTGGCCTGTTACGCAACTTCCAGCGGGGGCGTGACCACGACTTCTTCGGCTTCAGCCGGAATGATTTTTCCGGGTTCGATCTCTTCAAGAGCGATCGACAATGGCTTACGTGAGACCGATGCAACCTGCGGCGGCACAATTGCACCGAGCCCGTCACCGAGCTGGTTGAAGTAGCTGTTGATCTCACGTGCACGGCGTGACGCCAAGAGGACGAGCGAGAACCGCGAATCCACGTGTTGCATCAAGATCTCGATCTTGGGATTGACGAGCGACATGCGCCTTTTTTGCATTTGCAGTCTCCTGAGAACGATCACCTGAGGTAGGCGAACGGCCGATCGTACTCGACAAGTACGAGGTATTGGGGTTCGGGACGGCGCCCAACTGCCCTGGTGTCCTTATTTATCGGTTACGGCGGAGCGCCTGAGAACCCACTTGCCGAACCTTTGGGGAAACTCGCCGTCGACACCGGTGGGGTCGACCAATATGCACGGTCGACGCCTCATCGGGCGTCAACCGACGGAGTCGTCGAGTCCGAACGCAGCCTCCAACCGGCGAAGAGCAGCATCCAGATCGTCATTGACGATCACGCTGTCGAACCTGTGCGCCCGAGACTCTTCAGTTTCTGCCTCAGCGAGACGCCGCTCGATCGTGTCCTCTGAGTCGGTCGCCCTCAGCCGGAGGCGCCGTTCCTGTTCGGCTCGGGACGGCGCCCGAACGAAAACGGACCGGACCGAGATCGCTTCGTCGTCCTCGGCGAGATCCTGAACGGCCAGCGCGCCTACCGTGTCGATCTCGAGCAGGACGTCGAACCCCTGATCCAGCCTGTCGACGACGGGGTCTCTCGGCGTGCCATACCAGTTGCCGAAGACTTCAAACGCTTCGAGGAATCCGCCATCCTCTTTGGACGCCAAGAACTCTGCTTCGTCGAGGAACAGGTAGTGGACTCCGCTGACCTCGCCAGCTCGCGGCGCTCGCGTCGTTGCCGAAATTGATATCCAAATCTCGGGATGACGATCAATGAGTTCGCGTACCAGCGTCCCTTTACCCACACCCGAAGGACCAGCAAGCAATAACAAACGCCCTCTGCCGCTGCGTGGTTTACACGTGTTCACCGGTAGAAACGTAGGTTAGTTTTGTCTTGAAGCACAAACGCAGCGCCACTCGCAAGGGCGCTGCGTTTGTGAACAACCAGATTGCATCAAAAAAAGTTAGGCAAAATGCGCGAGGAGCGCTTCGCGCTGCTTCGTCCCGAGGCCTCGAACGCGACGGCTTTCGCTGATGCCCAAGGTTTCGAGAAGGCGGCGGGCCTTCACCTTGCCCAAGCCAGGCATGGACTCAAGGACCGTTAGCACCTTGAGTTTCGCAATGGTCTCGTTGTCGTCGCTTTCGTCGAAAAGCTCGGTAAGAGTGAGCGAGCCCATCTTCAGCTTTTCCTTTACCACCGCACGTTCACGACGCGCTACCGCGGCCTTTTCCAACGCGGCCTGCCGTTGTTCAGGCGTCAATGATGGTGGGAGCGGCATGATTAGTTCCTCCAAGATCGGTTAGTTCGTGTCCCTCACGCACCGGCCCGGCCGCCAGTACGACGCTCGCGGACCTGCCGTTGTTTCACGTCCCACCCAGACGCTGACCGCGAGGGGCGAAGTCGCGCACAAAGGCAAAAAAACTTCGCCTTTTGCTTCATTGCGGCATCGCCAGGCGTGAGCATAGGGCTTTTGGGCCTAGTCGCGTCGCCTTGTGGCTGATAGCAACCGGTATTTCTTACTGGACTTGACTAAAAAAATATGGAAGCAACCTGGCTGACCAGGGATTCCGTTGCTTTCAGCCGATTTTCGGCGCCGGTGACGGCACGTCCAATGACAAGCAATGAAGCACCATCTCGTAGAGCGTTGTTCGGTGTGGCGACACGTGCCTGGTCATGGGTCGAAGCGCCTTCCATTCGAATGCCCGGCACGACCGAATGAAGTTGCGGGGCGATCTGACCCAGATGCTCCAACTCCAGGGCGGAACAGACAACGCCCCAGCACCCTGCGTTCGCGGCAACAGCAACCCGCCGGTCAAAGTCGCTGGCGTCGGCATCTGACGTCAAAACCGTGACGCCGAGTACCCGGGTGTGTCCGCCCGCCGCATCAACCGCGGCGCGCACCATAGCTTCACCACCGCTGGTGTGAACGGTCAGGAACGCGACGTCATGGGCGCTCGCCACGGATGCCGCGCGGCCGACCGTGGTCGGAATGTCGTGCAGCTTGAGGTCGAGGAATACCTGCCACCCCGCGGCGCTGAGCGAGTCAACGAACGGGAACCCGGCGGCCAGGAAGAGTTCGAGGCCGACTTTGATGACCCCGAACGCCTCGCCCACTTCGTCGAGCAGGCGGCCAGCGTCGTCAGCGGTTGGCACGTCCAAAGCCAACGCCAGGCGTTCCCGAACGATTACGGGGACATCGATCATGGACTCCACCTTTCCGCAGAATTGCCGAGCCACCGACCGGCGTTCACGACAGCGCTCCGTATCTTCCGGTTAGCGAGGCCACACGGGAGACATCATGGCGGGCGCACCAGCCTTTGATCTCTTTGGCGATTCGCACCGTCGCCCGAGGATCGGCAAAGGATGCGGTGCCGATCCCAACCGCGCTGGCCCCGGCCATCATCATCTCGACCGCGTCCGCACCCGACGCGACTCCCCCCGTGCCAATGATGGGCACCTCTGGCAGTTCCCGGTGGACATCAGCAACGACGCGCACGGCGATCGGCTTGATCGCCGGTCCGGACAGCCCACCGGCGCCTCGGCCCAGCACCGCCTGTGCAGACTCGACATCGATGTTGAGGCCCATGACGGTGTTGACCAGGGTTAGCCCCGTCGCTCCGGCTGTGAGCGCTGCGCGGGCAATCGCGGGCACTTCCCACGTGTTCGGTGACAGCTTGGCGAAAATCTCGACTGCACCGCCGAGCCGACCGGAAACCTCGGCGAGTACTGCAGCTGTCGACGAAGCGCTGTGAGCGAACATCTTGTTGGCGTCTTCGAGATTGGGGCAGCTGACATTCACCTCTACCGCTGCAATCCGATCGAGCGCCGGAACGAGCATCGCAGCTGCCCGCCCGTACTCATCGACCGTCCTGCCCCAAATCGAAGCAAAGACGACGACATCGTCAGGAATCTGCGGCAAGGCGTTCGAAACCCAGGCGCCGACACCAGGGTTTTGCAATCCGACAGCGTTGAGCATTCCAGCGGTAACGGGATGCACACGAACGGGAGGGTTGCCGGCCCAGGGTTCGGCCGAGAGCGACTTAACGGTGACAGCGCCGATCCGACTGGCATCGGTGATGCGCATCATCTCCGCGCCCTGCCCGAACGTCCCCGACGCGGCGATGATGGGGTTTCGAAGGGTGAGCGACCCGAGCCGGACCGCCGTATCGACCGAACTACCGAAGTTCACCCGAGTGGTACTCCTGTAGTGAACGGACTTGGGGTTCGGCGACCGCTGCGGTGACCAAACCAAGCGCGGCAGCCTGGGCGGCTGCGACCGTGGTCAAACAGGGGACGTCGTGAAGCACCGCAGCGTGACGGATGTGCGCGCCGTCGGTCCGGGGTCCGTGGCCTCGCGGCGTGTTGATGACCAGGTCAACCTTGCCTTCCGCAATGAGCGACACGGCGTCTTGACCGGTTTGTTCACCGACCTTGGCGACAACCCCATCGACGGCAACACCCAGCTCTGACAGTGCTTGGGCCGTGCCCGCGGTGGCAACGATCTTCCAACCCAGATCGGCGAGCTGCGCAGCGACGGGAAGTCCTTCGGTCTTGTCCCGTTCCGCGAGCGAGATGAACAGCGTTCCCCCGCTCAGCGTGATCCGCGTGCCCGCAGCGAGCTGGCTCTTCAAAAAGGCCCAGCCAACGGATGCATCGATTCCCATCACCTCGCCTGTCGAGCGCATTTCTGGCCCGAGAATGGTGTCGGATTCGGGGAAGCGGTTAAACGGTAGGACGGCCTCTTTGACGGCAACGTGACTCGAAACCGGTGGCCGGACAAGTCCTTCGGCCTCAAGCTCCGCGAGCGTGGCACCGAGCGCAACTCGGGCTGCGACCTTGGCCAGCGGCACACCGGTGGCTTTGGCGACAAAGGGCACCGTGCGGCTGGCACGAGGGTTCACCTCGATAACGAAGACCTCGTCATCTTTGACGGCGTACTGGATGTTGATCAGCCCGACGACGCTCAAGGCTTCCGCAAAGGCCAGCGTGTGCGTGCGAATCTGGTCGACGACACCGGCGCTCAGCGTTGCAGGGGGAATGACACACGCGCTGTCTCCCGAGTGGATGCCTGCTTGTTCGATGTGCTCCATGATGCCGCCGATCAGCACCGCACCGGAGCTGTCACGGACGGCGTCGACATCGACCTCGGTGGCACCCTCAAGAAAACGATCGATGAGGACTGGCCGCTCCGATGAAAGGCCTCCTTCCCGACCGAGAGAGCCGTCTGCTTCGAAGGCTCGCATCGCTCGTGTGAGCGCATCGTCGTCGTAGACGATCTCCATCGCCCGGCCACCGAGCACATAAGAGGGGCGAACAAGGGCCGGATAGCCCACCGATGCGGCAACTTTGAGCGCGTCTTCGGTACTCGATGCGGTGCCCCCGGCGGGCTGCGGCACGCCGAGCCGGTCACACAGGGTGTTGAACTGTTCGCGGTCTTCGGCCAAGTCGATCATCGCCGGAGCGGTACCAGCGATTGGGATGCCCGCAATTTCGAGCCGCCGCGCAAGTTTGAGAGGAGTCTGTCCGCCGAGCGACACGATGACGCCGACCGGCTCGACAGCCTCGCAGATATTGCGGACATCCTCTTCGGTCAGGGGTTCGAAAAAGAGCTGATCAGAGGTGTCATAGTCGGTCGAGACCGTCTCTGGGTTGCAGTTGACCATGACGGTGTCATAACCCGCCTCGGACAACGCAAACGCCGCATGCACACAGCAGTAGTCAAACTCGACCCCCTGGCCGATCCGGTTCGGCCCGGAGCCAAGGATCACGACCCGGGGACGGCTGCGCTCAGTGAGCTCAGACTCGTCCTCGTAGGTTGAGTAGTAGTACGGGGTGTAGGCGGCAAACTCAGCCGCGCAGGTGTCGACGGTCTTGAACGTCGGAGCCACACCGGCCGACAGGCGCCCTACCCGGACGGCGTCGACAACCTCGGGTGAGGCGTCTCGCGCCCATATCCATGCCAGCTGCGCGTCGGAAAACCCGAACCGCTTGGCGCGCCGCCAATCGGAGCGTGCCAGCCGCTCGGCAACGACAGCCACCCGATCGGCCGGGGCCAACCGCGAGTCGTCGGACTCGACGAACGCCTCGAGTCCTTGACGGACTTCGCACAGCTGCAGCAGTTGGTCCAGGAACCACGGATCGATCTTGGTCGCTTCGTGGACCGTCTCGATGCCGAGGCCGCGGTTGAGACCTTCGTGGACCTGCCCGATTCGGTCAGGTGTGGCGATCGACATGGCCGCCAGCAGCTCGTCGTCGGAAAACTTCGCCAACTCGACTTCGCCGGCGTCGGCATTCAGGCCAGCCCGCCCCTGTTCGAGCGAACGCATGGCCTTCTGCACCGATTCGGTGAACGTGCGGCCGATCGCCATGACCTCGCCCACGGACTGCATCCGAGTGGTGAGCTGTGCAGGCACATCGGGGAACTTCTCAAATGCCCACCGCGGGATCTTGGTAACGACGTAGTCGATGGTGGGTTCGAAGCTTGCCGGCGTTTCTTTGGTGATGTCGTTGAGGATCTCGTCGAGGCGGTATCCAACGGCAAGCTTCGCGGCGATCTTGGCGATCGGGAAGCCCGTCGCCTTCGACGCCAGCGCCGACGAACGTGAAACACGCGGGTTCATCTCGATGACGACCATGTCGCCATCAGCGGGGTTGACGGCGAACTGGATATTTGACCCGCCGGTGTCAACGCCGATGCGGCGGATGCAAGCAAACGCCGCGTCGCGCATCAGTTGGTATTCGACATCGGTCAAGGTTTGAGCGGGCGCGACCGTGATGGAGTCACCGGTATGGACGCCCATCGGGTCGAAGTTTTCGATCGAGCAGATCACCACGCAATTGTCCGCGTGGTCGCGCATCAGTTCGAGCTCGTATTCCTTCCAGCCAGCGATCGAGCGTTCGATCAAGATCTCTGACACCGGCGATGCCGCCAAGCCACGTTCGGCAACTTTGCGGAAGGTTTCCTCGTCGTCAGCCAGGCCAGTCCCCGCTCCACCCAAGATGAAGGACGGGCGCACAATGAGGGGATACCCGATCTCACCGGCGAAGTGCATGGCCTCATCCAGCGTGTGTGCGAACGCCGACTCTGGAACCTTTAAGCCGATCTCGGTCATCGCAGCTTTGAAACGATCCCGATTTTCCGCGGTGTGGATGGCTTCAATGTTGGCGCCGATCATCTCAACACCGAATTCTTCGAGGACACCGGCCTCGTGCAACTCGACGGCAAGGTTCAGGCCGGTCTGCCCGCCAAGCGTCGGCAGCAGAGCGTCAGGTCGCTCCTTATCGATGATCCGCCGAAGCGTGTCCACGTCGAGCGGTTCAACATAGGTCGCGTCGGCGAACTCGGGGTCGGTCATGATCGTCGCCGGGTTCGAGTTGGCCAAGATGACCCGAAAACCTTCGTCTGCCAGGACCTTGCAGGCCTGCGTACCCGAATAGTCGAACTCGCAGGCCTGGCCAATAACGATTGGACCGGAACCAATGATGAGAATCGATTCGATATCGGTTCGTCTGGGCATGGTCGTTCGTCACGCTCCTTTAGCGATCACAAGTAGATGCTGGGCCGGAGCCCGTCAGTTGGCTCTCATCAAATCGGTGAACTGGTCAAAGAGATACGTCGCGTCGTGAGGGCCCGGACCCGCCTCGGGGTGGTGTTGGACGCTGAATGCGCGCTCAGATACGACGGCGATGCCCTCGACCACACCGTCGTTCAGGTTGCGGTGAGTGACTTCAATCCCGGCACCGGTCGGTTCGACGAGCGCGTAGTTGTGGTTCTGGCTGGTGATTTCGACCTCGCCAGTCGCCAGCCGTGACACCGGATGGTTGCCGCCGTGGTGTCCAAACTCGAGCTTGTAGGTGTCGAGGCCGAGCGCCAACCCCAACAGCTGGTGTCCCAGGCAGATGCCGAAGAGCGGCACTTGTCCAACCAGGGCACGGATCTGTTCGGGAACGCCCGAGACGGCGGCCGGGTCTCCGGGGCCGTTTGAAAGAAACACCCCGTCAGGTTTGCGGGCCAACACATCGGCCGCTGACGTCGTTGCCGGAACCACCGTCACCGAACACCCGGAGCGCTCCAAGTACGACAGGATGGTTCGTTTGATACCGAAGTCGTAGGCGACCACGGAAAACTCAGCGCCTTGCGCCGGACCCACCGTGTACTCCTGCGCACAGGTCACGGTGGAAACCAAGTCAACACCGGTGGTCGACGGGCTCACCCGCGCCCGGGCAAGCAGCGCTTGCGGGTCGCCCACACCGATCACACCGGGCATGGCGCCAGCATCGCGAAGACGACGGGTGAGGCGGCGGGTATCGACCCCAGCAATTCCTGGAATCCCGTGCTTGATCAGCAGGTCTTCAAGGGAGCCTTCCGATCGCCAGTTCGATGCGAGTCTGGAAAGGTCACGCACGACAATGCCCGCACATGCCGGCGCCGGAGCTTCATCGTCCCGGCTATTTACCCCGTAGTTGCCGATATGGGGGTAGGTAAAGGCGATGATCTGACCGGCATAGGAAGGGTCCGTGATGATCTCTTGGTAACCCGACATCGCCGTGTTGAACACGACTTCCCCAGCGACGGGCTCGTCGGCAGCGGGTTCGGCCCCGATTAGCTCCCCTTCGAACAGTGATCCGTCCGCCAGGGCGAGCCAGGCCGGCCTCTTCGTGCTCATCTTGTCTCCTCAAGAGATCCATCGGTGACGACCGGGACACCATGAACGATGGTGTGACGCACCTGACCGGTCAGTTCCCTTCCTGCATACGGGGTATTTCTCGCAATACTTGCCAAACGATCGGCTCTGACCGTCCACCTGGCTGTCGGGTCAAATACGGTGAGGTTTGCTGGCTCGCCCGGCCGGATCGGTCGGCCATGAGCGCCGATTCCCGCCAGCTGTGCGGGGCGCCAACTGAGTGCCGCCAAAGCGGTCGGCCAGTCGAGGTAGCCCGGGGCAACCAACTCGGTTGCGACCAGACCCAGCGCCGTTTCGAGGCCGAGCATGCCCGGAGGTGCAGCGTCGAACGGCTCGTCTTTTGACTGGGTTGGATGGGGCGCATGATCGGTGGCGATCACGTCGATCGTGCCATCGGCTAGCCCCCGTCGGATCGCCTCGCGATCGCGTTCGGTTCGGAGCGGCGGATTGACCTTAAACACCGGGTCAAAACCAGCGCAGTTGGCGTCGGTCAGCGTGAAATGGTGAGGGGTCGCCTCGGCAGAGACCGCCAGACCCGCAGCTTTCGCTTGGCGAATCAGTTCAACGGACCGTTCCGTCGAAACGTGCTGGAAGTGCAGTTGCACGCCGGGGAACTCACGCAGCAGGTCGATATCGCGGGCGATGATGATGTGTTCGGCCGCTGCCGGACGACCAGGAATGCCCAGTCGAGAAGACCATGCGCCTTCGTGCATGTGACCGCCAGCGACAAGGGTGGGGTCCTCTGCATGCTGGGCGAGGACAGCCCCGTCGAGTCCGCCTAGGTATTCGAGTGCTCGGCGCATGATGACCGCGCTGGCGACGCAGTCCCCATCGTCGGTGAAAACTCGAACGCCGCCGCTGTACAACGCGCCGAGAGGGGCGAGCTCTTTACCTTCTCGGCCTCGGGTGATGGCAGCCGACGGGAACACGTCGATGGGACCAACTGCCCCCAAGGCCCGCACTCGGTCAACGATTGCGGTGTTATCGGTTGCAGGCTGAGTGTTTGGCATCGCGACGACGGCGGTGTACCCGCCGAGCGCTGCGGCGTTTGAACCGGTCAAGACGGTTTCGGCCGCCTCCCCGCCGGGCTGACGTAGATGCGCATGCACATCGACAAACCCAGAAGACACGATGCAAGAGGCCGCGTCCAAGATCACGGCGCCGTCTGGAGCCTCCAGGGCTTCGCCGACCTCGGCGACGAGCCCACCGTCGATAGCCACATCGGCTAGACGTTCACCCGCTTGATCGATCACCCGACCACCGCGAATCACGAGTTTCACGTCGCAGATCCCCCAAGAACGTGGTGCAATACGGCCATTCGGACCGCCACACCGCTCGTCACCTGTTGTGTCACGATCGGTTCGGCCATGTTGGCGACCACATCGGCGATCTCCACACCGCGATTCATCGGCCCGGGGTGCATGATCACCGCTTTTGAGTGAAGGAGCTCGGCTCGTTTCTCGCTCAGCCCAAACCGATTGGCGTATTCGGTGAGCGACGGCACAAACGCCGAGTTCTGACGTTCTAACTGCATCCGCAACAAATAGACGACATCGGTGTCGGCGAGGACTGAATCGAGGTCTCCCGACACCCGAACCGGCCACGTATCGACGGCTGGCGGGAGCAAGGTGTGGGGTGCGACGAGCGTCACCGACGCCCCCATCTTCGTAAACGCGGCAACGTTGGACCGCGCAACCCTCGAATGTGCAATGTCGCCCACGATCACGGCCCTCAGACCGTCGACCTGACCGAACTGCCGCCGCAAGGTGAACACGTCGCCGAGGGCCTGGGTCGGATGTTGATGCCAGCCATCGCCACCGTTAATGACCGACACGTTGACCCAGTCAGCGATCCGAACGGGCGCTCCGGCCGAACTGTGCCGAACGACAAGGGCGTCGACGCCCATCGCTTGGATCGTCAGCGCCGTGTCCCGAAGGGATTCGCCCTTGGTCACCGACGACGACGAAGCGGTGAACGTCATCACGTCCGCCGACAGGCGTTGCGCGGCCGTCTCAAACGACAGGCGGGTCCGCGTCGAGTTCTCAAAGAAGAGAGTGGCGACCGTTCGCCCTCGCAGTGTGGGGACCTTGCCGATAGTCCGGGAGGTCAGTTCGGACAAAGACTCGGCGGTGTCGAGGTACTCCTCGATATCGGATCTGCTCAGGTCGTCAATCGACAGCAAATGCTGACTCACGAACCCTCCCTCGCTGGACCCCAGATCTCCACTCTGTCATCCGGGGAGCCGGACGGATCGGGGCTGACGGAGACCCGGACGTCTTCGACGGGCTGGGTCGGCAGATTCTTACCGACGAAATCGGGTCGAATCGGAAGTTGTCGATGTCCGCGGTCAACCATGACCGCAAGTTCAATTCTGTTCGGGCGGCCAAGATCAAAAACGGCGTCGAGTGCTGCTCGGACGGTGCGCCCAGAAAACAAGACGTCGTCGACGAGGATGACCGCGCGGCCTGTGACGTCGGCAGGGACCTGGGTTCGCCCGGTCGGACGTACCTGCCGAATCGAAATGTCGTCCCGGTGAAAGGTCACATCCAGCGCGCCGACGGGCGGTTGGGTTCCCTCGATCTGTTCGATCGCGCTCGCCAGCCGCTGCGCAATGGGATAGCCCTGCGAGTGAAGGCCGATCAGCAAGATGTCTGAAACGCCCTGGTTCTGCTCGATGATCTCGTGGGCGATGCGCACAATGGCTCGCCGGACACCGTCGGCATCAAAGACTTGAACCCGCAATTGCGCCGTTTCGTCGGCGGGTGTTCCACCGGCCCGCTCAGCAAATGAGGACCCTGCTTGCGCCCCCGCAACGGGCGACTCGCCGGGACTCTCGCTGTCGGGGCCGCTCATATGAGCGACTCGCCAAGGACGGGTCTGACCGCCCCACAACTCCGCGATTCTGCGGCGCAAAGGTGCGCCCGTTTATCCGTTCGCATATCTACCTCCGTAGAGACCTCACTGGACCTCCGTGACGGACCGAAGCACGGTACCACGGCGCGTTTCCGAGCGAGAACCGGCACCCCCGACCTACCGCCAGACCTTCCTGAGCGTCGGCCAACCCGACGACAGACCCGCTGTTCAAAGCGGGTTCATCCGAGGAGGTCGGCCACCTCGCGGGCACCGTAGATAACCGCGACGATGAGCAGCAGAATCGCTAGCCGCCGCCGAACAAGAGTCTCTTCCGCACCGATCGTTAACGCACTTCCCAACCGCGCGCCTGGAACCGTTCCCACCATGAGCGGCGCCGCGTATTCCCAGTCGATGTGGCCGAGCCAGAGGTGTCCCAATAACGAAGGAATGGCGAAGATGGCGACCGCTGCGAGGCTGGTGGCGACAGCAACCCGCGCCGGCATCCGCAGGGGCCCCGTAAAGAGCGGAATCATGACAATGCCCCCGCCGACTCCGAAGAGACCTGCGAAGAACCCGCCTGCCGCTCCAACGGCGATCAGCCCGGCGTTCGACGCGCCCAAATACGCGGCGTCATCAACGGGCGGAGACTCTGGCGACCGGAGCAAGCGCCAGCCACTGATGCCGACGAGTACGGCCGACATCACCATGAGCCATTGGGCGTTGACGAGATCTGCGATGTACGCGCCGATAAAGGCAAACACGCTCCCCGAAATCCCGCAGGTGGCGGCCAGGCGCCAATCGATCAGGCCTGCTTTTGCGAACCGCCAGGCCCCAGCAAGCGCTCCGGGGATAATCGCCGGCACCGTGGAGCCCACAGCGGCGATCGGAGTTGCTCCAAGGAATCGAATACCGGGCGTGGTCAGAACTGCGCCGCCCACCCCCATCAGACCTGACAAGACGCCAGCGCCGAACCCCACAAGAAGCGAACCGAACAGCACGGCAAAGTCCATCAACTGGATTCTGACATCTCGTTACTTGGCAGCCGCCAGCCGGGGCGCCAGCCCAAAGCCGCTTAGCATCACCGAATGCGCAGCGATGACGACGACTCCGAACAGGAAACGGACTCCATTCCCACCTCCGCATGGCTGGTGCTCGGCGGGGGGTGCTTGTTGGTGCTTGCTCCGATCGTCGAACTGGTCGCCGACGCGGCGGGGGTTTCTTCGGGCATTCGTTCTTGGCTGCTCATCTCACTCCTGGCAGCGAGCATGATTTTGATGATCTTTGGCGCGTTTGCAGCAAAGAGATCACAACGAGAACGGCGTAAATAGCGCGTACGATCATTTCGCAAATGGAATTACTTTGTAACCGTTGTTTCTAGAGTCAAAAAAGCGACTTCACCCCTCGAGCAATCAGCCCCTACCATGGGGTCACTGCCCTCCACAGTCGTTGCATCTTCAACATTTTGTGGCTTGGACCACTCTCGCAACGCCTGAGGCAGCATTGCTGAATGAACAGGTCTGGACGCGCCACCATGGACTCAAAAGAACCGCAAGTAACCACCGTCTACACCAACGGGAACCGTTGGGGCCGGTGGCTCGTTTTGATCCTCGCTCTCGGGGTTCTGCTCTTCTTGGTGCTCTGGACGATGGGCGATCTGCCCGACCGGATCGCACGCTGGGACGCATTTGGCGACAACCCCTCCGACGACACCGTCAAATGGATCCGGCTCGTCTTGTTGGCGGTCCTCGGAGCCAGCATCGGCGCGCTTGGGGTTCAGGCCTGGCGCTGGTGGCCACGCAGCCGGCCCCGCGTCGTTGAGATTCCGCGTTATGAACGCCGCACCGATTCAGAGGGTCTTTGGACAGCCGCGGACGGCGACAGCGACGAAGCCGACCTGGATCAAGGGCTGGTGGCCAGCAGCGTTTCTGAT
>CXWK01012526.1_pt1 | contig 15600 bp, 16 predicted proteins | sample 590851 | NCBI WGS metagenome assembly CXWK01 (sample SAMEA3498364, study PRJEB10139) | wastewater metagenome | biome: wastewater treatment plant; material: activated sludge | place: Denmark | collected 2014-08-01 | reverse complement strand
TAATAATTACCTAGTCGCTTTTTGTCTATTCGACTGTGGAAGTCTTTCTCTTTGAGCTCCAGCAAATTTACACACTTGTCTGACACATACACTTCTACTGCCCTACTAAGACTCTTATCTACCACCAAGCCGTCTACAGAGAGTTGTATAGGCCTTTCTTGCAGATCTTCGGTAGTTGACTCGATCTTTATTATTCGGCCCTTTTGAAGCACGTGTGGGCGTTGTAGGCTAGAGTACAGCGTAGATATATGCGGATTGCTTGGGCTTACTACAAATACATCTTGAGCTTTGGAGTCGATAATAGGCCCACCGGCAGCCAATGAATATGCAGTAGAGCCGAGTGGTGTAGAAAATATTATTCCGTCGCCAATAAATGTACCGGCGTTGTCGTCGACATTCAGTTCGAATCGCGCTGCCCTGGGGCCAGATCGCTCTATAGTAATGTCGTTGAACCCATAGCCCAATACCTCCTTGGAATCTGCATATCTTACACCTAGTAATGGTGCCGCTATGGTAGTAAATGAGTTCTTTTGTATAGAGTCTACTAGCAACGATATGTCTTCTGGCTTGAGAGTTTGTAAGAATCCCAAGTGACCAGCCGATATACCTATATACGATACGTCTTTGAGCTCGTGCTTTTTTATAGCCAATAGCATAGTACCGTCTCCGCCTATAGCAATCACTATCGGCTTTTGTGGTTGTACGCTGAGTTTTTGAAGCTCAGTTACCAAGCTTTTTTCGATTGCTTTGGCCTTAGAGCTTGGTTTGGTAAACAGTATTATGTTTCTCATGTGTTTTAATATAATACCATTTGTACTATCAAATAAGCTCAATATTTAGTATAATTCACCTGTTGCGCGCCCGTAGCTCAGCTGGATAGAGCGTCAGTTTGCGGTACTGGAGGTCGCAGGTTCGAATCCTGCCGGGCGCACCAGAATTTGAAACCAATATATAATTGGTTGCAGATTCTGATATGTTTCGTGAGATCAAAACCCATAGGTTCGTTGAACGAGGAGCGCAGATCAATAACTAAGCTTGCTTAAGTTATTGTCGAGCACCACAGGAAGAAGGCGTAGCCGCTATCCTGCCGGGCGCACCAATTGTATTTATTCTATTAACAAGCCGTTTGGCTTCTTTTATTTACCACCTAAACTCACAATTAGTTTATAAGCTTGGGTGATGCCAGTTAACGTACTGGCGGACGGCTCCGAAGAGCTACTTGTTGTCGTTGTCCCCGAGCACGGTGACGACGGCGATGAGAACGACGGCGATCAGAGCCACGAGGAGTGCGTACTCCACGAGGCTGGCGCCACGCTCGCTGTTGCCGAAGCGCGACCTGAGCCAACTGGCCAGGAAATCGTAGTGGATGGACATGGGTAACCTCCGGTTTGTCTCGTCGTATTCAAGGTACTGAAAGGTTCTTGGATTTGACGAGAAACGGTCACCTCTGCGGTTGCAGAAGTAAATATATAATACTCTAATACATACCTTTGTCAATAATAGTTACAGCTAAAACTGATTTTTAGAATCGTAGTTTTCTAAATATCTTATCTACAATATCTTCTTTGTTATCAACTTTTGGCAACATTTTACCGAGAGTGTCTTCTACCTCTTGCAAGTGATGTTCGGCTGGTGGCAGGCTTACAAGCGTACCAAATCTCTTATTGGGTACTAGCTCTACCACTGTCTGGCCGTAGTCATCAGCTTCGTAGTAAGAGTCGAAGTCGTCGAATATATATTTCTTATTACCGACAGATATACCATAATTACTTATTTTATAATTTAGTACTCTTGGTTCCCTATTGGCATATACCAGTACCGCGATTGCCATTACTGCAAATAACCCTACCGTAATGTATTGCTTGGTGAATACTGCAAGTGCTATAAGAACTAGAAAAAATAGCCCAAATAATATATACCAGCCAGCTGGCTTGTGTGTCTGTACGAACTCTGGTGCACTCCATTGCAACAAGACAGTCTCTGGTACATTGGGCTTTGGCTTCTCTTCGTGTGGATCTTTTTTCTTCGCACCAATACCAAAGTATCTCGATACTATCGATTGTTTTTTCTGATTGGGCGAAGGCTGGCGTTGCTCAACAGTCTTGCCTACTAGCTCTACTCCACCTGCTTCTGGTGACGGAGGAGCAGATTGATCTTCTTGGGGGAAATTATTTTCTTGCATAACTATTTAGTTTTATTATGCTACAGCAGATAAGTAATGTCTAGTAAACCTTGTTCTGCCTATGGTCAAAGGGTAGATAGAGATTGGCCAATATGTATTTTTAAGGTATAATTACTCCGTTGTAGCTTTAAATAAATACACATCGAAGTATGGCTATATAAGGAGAGGTGCCCGAGTGGTTGAAGGGAACAGTCTTGAAAACTGTCAGGCTCGCAAGGGTCTCGTGGGTTCGAATCCCACCCTCTCCGCCAAGTTAAACACAGTTACGACAAGGAGAGGTACCCAAGTGGCTGAAGGGGCTGGTTTGCTAAACCGGTAGGGGGGAGCAATCCCCCGCGAGGGTTCGAATCCCTCCCTCTCCGCCAGAAAACAGCTCAAAAATTGAGCTGTTTTTGATTATTGAATATAATACTTCTTTTTAGACACCGTTACTATTGCTTTTTTTGTATTTTATGCTATTATAGTGCAATCCCCACCGTGGGGCCGGCGAGCAATCGTCTGCACATACTAGGAGAACACATGCCTGGAAAAGGCGGCGTAGACAACACTGTTCGCGCCTTCGTGCGCGAATACTTCAAGGATCACCCTATCGGTGAACCACCAGGTGAGATCAAGACAGCTGCTGATGCAGCCGAGGCTCTGTGGAACGACACCAAGAAGATGCCACCGGATCGGCTCGGAGTTGTATTCGGCAACAACAGCTATGTTGGAATCAGCACCACGCATGTGAGTGCCGATCTCGCAAAGGCCGTTGGTGGCAAGCGTGATGCCGTATCGCTTGCCAAGGCGCTGTTCATCGACATCTGCCTCAGCTACGTAGCCGAAGACCGTTCCTTACAGGCTCATGAGATCCAACGTCTGCAGATCGCCGCAAGTCTGCAGGCAAACGCCTTCTGAGCATGTACGTCACAAGCTAGCGAGCAGAGACCAAGCTCTCTGCTCGCTAGCTATCATTTTTTCAAAGCTTGTATTAGATCCTTAAACCTTAGGTATTTATTACAAATTTTGAATCTTATATACCATAACTAAACCACACTATTTTATAATATTTCTGAGATAAATCAATTCTCGTGAAATTGGCCAAATTGCCAGTTTATTGGTATTTCTCAAACTTTAATTGCTCTAACCTATCTTGATAGTTCTCTACCCTAGCAGTGTCGCCTTTGATCTCATGCAATTTAATTGCAGTGATATATAGATCATTAATTGAGCTATCTATAGCTATCCCCTTTTCTACCATAGTAATAGCTCCGTCTATATCCCCTCTCGACGCCAGTAGTCTTGATAACATTAGATAATCCAAAGCAGTTTTCTCGGATATTGCGTTTATCTTCTTCTCGCCCTGATTCAACACCAATGAGTTTACTAGTCTATAGCCTATGTCTCTTTCGCTAAGGCTTGATATATCGGCGTTTATTACCGTATCACTTTGCGTACCACCGAGTATCTTACAGCTACTGATTGCTTTATTGGCCAGATCACTGTTTAGATTTAGCTTGATAGCAGTATTAGACTTCTCACAACCCTCACTAATTTTATCTAGGTTGTACAGCGCTATCGCCTCCCCTGCGTTCGACTCAGCAGTAGAGTTTTGCTTGCTAGCTAGTTGAAAGTATTTGTTTGCAGACTCGTAATCTCTTGCTTTAAGCGCTAATATACCAAGAGAAGTATAATTGGGGTCTTGTATATTATATCTATACACATCTATAGCTTTTGCATACTCTCCCCTATCTATCCAAAACTGAGCCAGCTCGTTACTAGCAATTGGGTCTCTAAAACCAATAATATTAGCTTGCTTTAGATAAGAATATTGCAGCTGCACATCTTGCGAGCTTTTACTTTGTTGCAATAGCCTGTCAACAATACTCAATCGCCAAGTGGTTATAGATGGCAAAAACGTCACTAGTAACAGCACTGCAACCAATACAACTGCAATCGATAAATATACAAAATTATTACTGTTTTTTACTTGTTTTTTCAAGTTCTGCTCTTAGATCCGCAATTTCCTTTTGAGTATTTTTTAGTAGTTCATTTTGTTGATTCACTACTTCTTTTGGTGCATTGTCTACAAATTGCTTATTGCTTATCTTATTTTTTATTATAGATTCGAAATTCTGTTTTGTTGCTATCTCTTTTTGAAGCTTTGCTATCTTTATAGCCTCTGTATTGGTTTGTTTCTCGGCAAGTACAGATATAATCTCTTTGTCGAATAGTTTTGTTTTGAGACTATCTGGCTTCAATATAATGTTTGGCCATTGTTCGGTTATAAGGATAGATTCTTGCCAGGGCAACTCTTGCCATATCGCTTCTGTAACAAATGGGGCAAAGGGGTGGAGAAGTCGCAATATCACATCAAGACTATAAGCCAACATCTGTGGATTGGTAGATGTCTTTGAATACTCTATATATTGGTCAGCCAAGTCGTCCCAGAGTAGGGAATAGACAGTTTGGCCAGCTAGGGAGTAATTGTACTTCTCGATAGATTTGGTTGTTTTCTCGATAGCTTTATTTAGTTTATCGGCCATCCAGTGATCGGCTGATGTATCCAATACAAGATCTTTTAGATTGGTCACATCTGATGTTTTAGATAATATATAGCGAGCTACATTCCACAATTTATTGCAAAAGTTGCGATATCCTTGTACCTTCTCACGACTCAAGCTACCACCTGTACCGGGCGTAATGCCAATAATACAAGCAAGCCGAAGGGCATCAGTACCAAACTCACTAGTAAGTTCGAGTGGATCAAGTACATTTCCTTTGGATTTACTCATTTTTTTGCCTTCGGCATCATTTACAGAACCCCATAGATAGACTGTTTTGAAAGGAACCTTACCTGTCTTGTAGATACCAAGCATTAGCATTCTGGTAACCCACAGGTACAATATATCTCGCATAGTAGCCATCAGGCTAGTAGGGTAGAACTCGTCAAAATCACCAGTGCTTTGCAATGTAGCAAACGGCCATTGGCTACTCGAGAACCAGGTATCAAATGTATCTGTTTCTTTCTCAAAACCATTTTTGCCATATACTAGCTCGGCTTCAGCATCGCTATAGCCGATAATATATTCTGGCAATGAGTTGTCTCCAGTAGCGTTGTAATATATTGGCATCGCGATACCAAACCAGTTTTGGCGGCTTATATTCCAGTCGTGCAAGCCCTCTAGCCAATTTAGCGCTTGGCTTTTGAACCGAGCAGGGTAGAACACCACCTCGTCTTTTTGTATGGCATCGATAGCTAGTTTTTTGAGTTTCTCTACCTTTAACCACCATTGTTCTATTACTAATGGTTCTATTTGAGTCCCACATCTATCGTGAAATCCTATGGAGTGCTCGTAGTTCATATCAATATGATCAATCAACCCAGCTTTTTCTAGATCTTGAGCTACTTGCTCTCTAGCATCTGGGACCCCCATACCGGCGTATTTGCCAGCAACACTAGTCAACTTGCCATCAGTACCGATTACTTGCTTTACATCTAGCTGGTGTCTAAGACCCATCTCCCAGTCATTNNCCTTGAGTTTAAACTTACCAAGCAGCCCCTCGACTTCTATTTCTTTACCAACGTATTTTGTATATCTTTCGTCTTTAGGATGTACAGCTATAGCTGTGTCACCAAATTTTGTTTCTGGTCGAACAGTAGCTAGTACAAATGGTCCATATTTAATGTAGTAGAGAGGGTCTAGCTGAGTGCGATATCTTATCTCGATGTCAGCAAATCCAGAGTGACAATGTGGGCACCAATTGACTATTCTATCACCGCGATACACCAACCCATCATGATGTAGATTGGCGAATGTCTCATATACAATATTTATAATGTCGTCGTCGAGTGTAAACTTGAGTTTTTGCCAGTCTGCGCTAAACCCAAGTGATCTCATCTGCTCTAGTACAGTACTTTTATTGTCGATAGTAAATTGTAAAGCTTGTTTGTAAAACTCTTCTTTGCCTAGATCGAATCTAGTCTTATTGTCTTTGGCAAGTTCTCGCTCAAAAACTACTTGAGTCTCGATACCGGCGTGGTCCACACCTGGTAACCATAGGGTAGGGCGACCTTGCATTCTATTGAACCGTGTAGCAATATCGTCTATCACATACATTGCATGCCCAGCATGCAAAGATCCGTTGGCGTTGGGTGGAGGCATAATGATACTAAACGGCTCTTTGGTCTTATCGCCAGCAGGGGAGAAGGCATCGTGTTTTTCCCACATAGCATAAATAGACGACTCGTGTTCTGATGGATTATATGATTTGGATAATTCTGATTTTGGCATAATTATTGTAATACTCTCTCACAAATATATAGCTAAAATTGTAGCATTTTCAGATATATATTGCGAATAACCAAAAACTATTAAATATTTGACACTTATGCTTATATTCTCGTACAATGGTGACAACTACAGTTTTTATTTAAATCAATAACGAGGAACAAAAAGTGTTAAAAGATATATATAGTCCACTCGAAATAGATGACCAATGGGACCAACGTGCACCAGTACACGAAGACAAAGCTGAAGGCGGAAACGCTGACGGTATGAGTACTACAACCCCCGAAGTACCAGTAGAGAACCCTAGTGGTGGCGTAGCAGTAATGGACCAACCCACTGCAGAATCGACACCAGCTCCTGTTGACCCAGAATCAGCTCCAGTATCTGAAGCACAAGAAGCTCCTACAGTAGATCCCTCACAAGCTCCCACCATGGACAGCGAAGTACCCGGTATGCAAACACCGCCAGATATGACACAAGCCCCTGTAGAAGCACCAAATGAAATAACTCAGTTCCATCCTTCTGACTCAAGCGAATCCACAACACCAGTTACTATGGAAGAGTCTACAACCGAACAGACTCCTACAACTGATGAAGTTGCTCCTGTGGAAGCTACAGGTACAGAAACACCCGACCAAGATAACGATGACGATGCTGCCTCAATACTCAGTGGCACAGAACACGATGTCCCTGCTTCACCCTTTGATAGTATGCAAGAGAGTAACGATGTTTCGGCAGATTCTAGCGCAGCAGATGAAACATCAGAACCCACCACGGCTATGCCAGTTACTACAGTTGAACCAGATGCAGATCATAGACCTGAAGTAACAGATGATGCAGATGTACAAGCAATAGTAGACAGACCCTTAACGGATGAAGAAAACGAAATAATTGCTAACGAGAAAGATCAGTTGCCTGTTGCAACAAGTGAAACTACATCAAGTACCCAAACACCAGATGATCATAAGAAAGAAAGAGCTCAAGAGACTCTAAGTAGTATGATTGAGGCGATAGACGGTGAAATAGACAAGCTTGAAGGTAAACTAAAAGATCTACAGGCAAAGCAAGCAGAGTTAGAGGGTAATATAACGGATACGCAAGCCCAGATCGATGCAAAGAAAGCTGAAAAAGATGATTTTGAAGCTTCATTAGATGCTCTCAATGTGAAACCAACTACTTCTGATACAGACACTTCTTCGACAGAAGCAGATCTAGAACAAGCCGCTTAGGATAATATCTTAAATCTCTTCTAAGCTAGAATCAGCACTAAGCTCACTCCAGTCTACATACAAATCTTTACTAGCTTTTTTTATAGCCAAGGCTCCTATCATAGCCGCGTTGTCAGTGCACAAGATAGGCGGTACAAAGATAGCGTTTGGCAATACCTTGTGCATCTCTTCTCGCAACAATGCGTTACAAGCTACACCACCACCTACAACGATACTCTTGGGTTTGTATCTAGCATTTGCCTTTATAGTATTGCTCACTAATGCTGTGACTACAGCTTTTTGAAAACTAGCAGCAATATCAGATACGATAATGTCATCGAGTGTATAAGTCTTTACTACATTCTCGCTAGCCGGATTTACACCAGTTATTTGTTGCACTTGTCGCAAAACTGATGTTTTTAGACCAGAGAAACTAAAATCCAAACTTTCTTTGCCGAGTTTGGCGACAGGGAATTGATATTTGGTATCATCTCCGGCTTCTGCGGCTATTGATATAGCTGGTCCACCCGGATAGCCTAGCCCGAGTAGCTTAGCAACTTTATCAAATGCTTCACCGGCAGCATCATCGAGAGTTTCGCCCAACACCTCTCTAGTAAGGTCTTCTTTGTACAAAGAAAGAGTAGTATGACCACCGGACACTGTTAGAGCCAAGAATGGAAACTGTGGTTTGTTATCTGTAAGAAAAGCAGCAAATCCATGCGCCCATATGTGATTCACTCCTATAAGTGGTTTATTCTTTGCCAAAGAGAGAGTTTTTGCGCTCATTACACCTATAAGTAGTGATCCAAGTAGCCCAGGGCCTTTAGTAACCGCGATTGCGTCGATATCTTCCCAGCCCACTTGGGCGTCGTTTAACGCTTGTTCTACTACAGGTATTATTGCTTCAATATGGCTTCGAGCAGCAACCTCTGGCACAATACCGCCGTATTGTGTATGTATCTCTATTTGAGAAGCAATAATGTTACTTAGTATCTTGTCGTCTTCTATAACTGCAGCACCGGTGTCATCAGCGCTAGATTCAATTGCAAGTATTTTCATAAAGACTATATTACCATATAAAAAAACTCCCCAGCCACACTAAAGTGACTGGGGATATTGTGGGCTTGCAGGGTCGAACCCTTTGGCCGAGCGAATATGAGTCGTCCGTCCGTCAACTGACGGACTACAAGCCTAGCAGTGCCGATGGCGGGACTTGAACCCGCACGCTCCAAAGGAGCACCGGGACCTAAACCCGGCGCGTCTTCCATTCCGCCACACCGGCTGTGTGCATCAGCTGACGCTGACTTGGATGTGTGCCAGAGGCAACCAGCCCTTCCACTCAGTGGAAAGAGACTGAACCAACACTCCAGATACACCTCGGAGTTGCTGGCAGTTCCTGCGAGTCATGAGCACCCTGAACTCGGGGCCCTTCTGGGAGATCTTCGTAGCGACACTGCGAGAGCATCCTTTCGGATTCTCTTCGAGCATCACAACATCTCCGCGCTCAAATTCAAGTTGCAACTTTTTCTCTTTCTATTGGGAGTAAAAGTTTGTATATAGTAGCATTTTTATGCAACTATATCAACCCTATAAAACACTATTATCTAAAAAGCCCCAGTAGAATTATTACTTCTAGTGGAGCAGATAAGTTGTATTTACTTGTACTTAACTGTTTGCAGAGAGATGTTGAAGGTGTTCACGAAGCATCTCGCATTCTTCAGGCATCAATGAACTAAGTTTTCGACGAATCAACACCTTATTACCAGGCAGCTTCTTGCACTCCCACAGAGTAGAAAGCCAACTCCAGTCGTCATGCTTGTAAAAAATAGTGGAGAATCCTCTTGGTTTCCCGTCCGCTGAAGTATGTATGCATCGCATCGTGATTGTACCACCAAGCGTCAATGAGATGCGCTCGTTAACTTGTACTGGCTCTTCACTCAACTGAAGTTCACGCTCTTCTACCAAGCTGTGCAAAAACTCTTCGATACTCGCTGTGACAGTCATGAGTTATCTCCTGTGTACGAGCCACTACTATGTGGCTAAGAAAAATATAATACCATTAACTTTGTAATAACACAATAAAAAAACTGCTTGTATTTTACAAGCAGGGTAGTGCCCACGGCAGGATTCGAACCTGCATGTCACCCCTCCTAGGGCCGCTATAAGAAGTGACACCAGCCTCTGTCAACGAGACCAGCGTGTATGCCAATTCCACCACGCGGGCGAGAAAGTTACTTCATTTGTTCACAATCCAAAGATCTAAAACTCAGACTTAAGCATCAGAGAGAATACTAGTGAGTTCATCAATCTCGTCCAGCGGCAGCCAGCCAACCCAATCTGTCTCGAGAGATTCAACCAAAACTGCATCTCTGTTGCCAAGTACACTGCAAGGCCTATGCGCTAAAATTCGAAAATCTGGTCCGTTTTCACTCAAACGATTCTTGGTGCGAGTAGACGCTGCTGGTAATACACGGATCACTACTTTTGCACCAACCCAATTGCCTGCACGTTCTGTCATAGCATGCTCCTTTGAGCTGTCGAAAGGTACAGAAAGAATGTGCATATACTACCAAAGGTGGTTGTAATTATCAATGTCTTATATACTTGTACAAACCTGATACAATATAGCTATGCAATTACCAAGCAATTGGAATCAACAAATACAAACTCGTGGCGGACATGTACTACAGTCTAGTGAGTGGGCCAAGTTTCAAAGTTCCATCGGTCGACAACCGTATTTTGATATTACAAACGAATGGTATTGGCTGGCCTTCGATCGACAAGTGTCTGGTTTACATTACCTACTTGCTGTCGAAAACCCCATAATTGACCAAAAGCCATTCGACGCTCTAGAGTCTTTATCTATAAAAGCTCGTGATTTGCATTGTGACTTTGTAAGAGTAGAGCCAAAAGGCAACATTACCAAAGAAGATATGAATAAGTTTGGTGCCGTAAAGGTCGCAGATGTTGAACCTTCTACTACACTAGTGTTGGATTTAACCAAACCCATTGATGAGCTTCGATCGTCTCTTAGCAAAACCCATCGAAACAGAATAAATACTGGTCCTAAAAGAGGAATACATATTAAAAGATCAACAGATCTAAACAATATAAAAGATTTTCTTCGTCTCATGCATGACACTGCCAGTCACTCAAAGATCAAGAATCACCCAGATTGGTATTTCGAAAAAATGGCTCAATCTCTAATACATCAAGGTATTGCAAGCTATTACATAGCTACTGTAGAGAATACTCCTGCTAGCATTTCACTGGTGTACGATTGGGGAGATACACGATACTACGCATATACGGGTAACGATCAGGTATTGAATCGTCAATACGATGTAGGGGTAAGTAACCTCTGGCAGATGATAGTCGATGCCAAACAAGACGGCAAAAAGTATTTTGACTTTTGGGGAATTGCACCAGAAGGAGCAAAAGATCACCCTTGGGCAGGGCTTACAGCTTATAAGAAATCATTTGGTGGTGATGTAGTAAGTAGCCTAGGTACATACGACATAGTAGTAAACAAAACCAAATACCGACTCTACAGCACTTACAAAAAACTACGAGGACGCAAGTGATACGAGCCGCGACAGAAATAGAAATAGGCAAATGGGATGAGTTGATCAAAAAAAATTCTGATGGTGGACATATTTATAACTCATTTGAGTGGAACGAATTCAAAAAAACCGTCGATTGGCAACCACACTATCTCGTATTTGAGCAGGCTGGCTATGTGATGTATTTTTGCATGTCTTCCAAGTCAGCTAGCTTCTTAGGTACAATATACTATTGCGCAAAAGGACCTGGAATATTTAGTAATTTCAAACCTGACAAAGTCTCTATGGCTAGGTTCAAAGAATTTTGCAATGAGCTGAAATCTTATGTAGATATGATCGATAGAAAAGCCATACTCGTAAAAGTCGAGCCCGAGATACACGACTCAAGTTGTGATATGCATCAGTTTGGATTACACAAAAGTAGCTCAGATCTACAATTTAAAGCTACTATTTTTGTAGACTTACAACCTACAGAAGAAGAAATACTTGCTGGTTTCAAACAAAAGACTAGATACAATATAGGCCTAGCCAAAAGAAAGGGTGTAGAGATCAAAAGGTTGCCAGTAAGCGAAGAGAATATCGACCTAATGTTTTCTATGATGTCGGCCACACAGTCTAGAGCAGGATTTTTCTTGAGAAAAAAAGAATATTTTGCGATGTATTGGAAGATCTTGGCCGATGCAAATATGGGTCAATTATTGGCTGCATATCACGAGAGCGATGTGCTTGCTGGTATATTTGCAACCAGTTTTGGGGCAAAAGGATACTATAAAGATGGTGGTTCTTATCCACTCAAGCGCAATTTGATGGCACCGTATCTATTGCAATGGGAGGCAATGCTTTGGGCAAAAGAACAAGGAGCACTCAGCTACGACTTGGTTGCTGTGCCGCCAAATGTGCACCTCGAAGATCCCGACCATCCACAGGCTGGTCTGTATCAGTTCAAGCGAGGATTCAATGACGAAGTTACAGAATTTGTCGGATGCTGGGATCTACCAATCTCTCAAACCAAATATAGAATATGGAAACGTCAAGAGCGCCAGTTCTTAAAACTATATTCCAAGATGACCAAAAACTTATTCTGGTAATTTTTCTTTGCTAACAGTCTCAAGCACAGCAATCATATCTTTTGCAGTATGAGAGTCTACTTCTGTGATTGGATTGTTATTAACTGGACCATATAATCCATTCTTATCTACAGTATAAACTACAGCGGAACTAACTGACTGTAATCCACTATCAACTTCTTCATGCCTTAGGGTAGAAAAAGCTATTTTTGTCTTTGTTCTTTCTTCAGTCCGAGAGCTGCCCTCTACTACACTGGTAACGGGATGTGTTTTTTTACTGACTCGAACTTTACCATCACTATTAGCTGGTCTATCTACTCCTGCTGGTATTTCAATAACTTCATCAAATCCTTCGGGAAGCTTTTCGGCGAGACCTTTTAGTCTCGATTGAACTTCCATCATTTCTTTGAGCTCAGCTTGTGTCTTAGAAGTTTTTACTTCCGCATCGCCACCTTTTTCACCTCCACGGAATCTGTCAAATAATCCCATATTTCTCCTTTTTTAGATTAATTGTATTGTAACACAAGCACTCTGGTAGAATACATATATGAAGTTTCACAAAGATATATTCAAGGCCTATGATATACGAGGTCTCTCACCACAAGAGTTGAACCCAATGGTGGCTTATAATATTGGTAGAGCTTATGGCGATTTTTTGCCAGTAGGGAGAGTCGCAGTTGGACACGACATGCGCAAAGACTCTCGTAAGCTATCTGAGGCTATTATGGCAGGTTTACACAAGGAAGGCAGAGAAGTTATAGACCTAGGCTTAGTAACCTCTGATATGGTCTACTATGCAGTAGGTAAGTACAGACTAGCCGGCGGCGCCATGATAACGGCTAGCCACAATCCAAAAGGCTATGATGGAATAAAACTCACTGGTAAAAACGTAGTACCGATAGGCATCGATAGCGGTTTACTAGAAATTGAGAAAGAAGTAGAGAGTGGTCTGTACAAGAAACCCAGATCTAACTCAAAATCTCAAATTACAGGTCTAGACATCACCAAAGAGTGGGTGAGCCATGCAATATCTATAGCTGGTTCTATAGACAGGCCACTAAAGATTGGCATAGATACCGGAAACGGTATGGCTGGTATTGTACTTCCTTATATACAAGAATTGTTACCGTTAGAAATTAGTAGTATTTATACCGAACTCGACGGATCGTTCCCCAATCACCCAGCCAATCCGCTAGAGTCTAAAAACAACAAAGATCTCCAAGAGTTGGTACTAAAAAACACCTTGGATTGTGGGATAGCCTTCGATGGTGACGGAGACAGAGCATTTATCATAGATGATCTAGGCAATATACTTAGTAGTAGTGTAGTTGGATCAATAATAGCAAGTGATATCTTGGATAGCTCACCAGGTGAAACTATTTTGTATAGCGCTGTATGCTCAGATATCGTTCCGGCTACTATCGAGAGCTTTGGTGGTAGATCGGCAAGAGTGAAGGTAGGACATAGTTTTATAAAGGCCCAGATGCGTAAGCGCAAAGCTGCCTTTGCGGCAGAGCATTCGGGCCATTTTTACTTTAGGGACAACTATTTTGCTGACAGTGGTCTCATAGCTGCTCTTCGTGTATTACACATACTATCCAAATCGAACAAAAAACTATCCGAGATAGCTACTCCATATCGAAGCATGTTTGCAAATTCCCAGGAGTTAAACTTTGATATAAAAGATCCCCAAGAGGCCTTGATGATACTAGAAAGGCACTTTAATGATGGCGAAATAGACCATCTTGAAGGTTTAACGGTCCGTTATCGAAACTGGTGGTTTAATGCCAGAGCTAGCAATACTGAGTCATATCTAAGAGTCAATCTTGAAGCTGACAATCAAGAAATATTACAAAAACAGCAAAAAAGCATTACCAAATTACTAAACAATTATTCTTGACATTATAAGGAGAATAGAGTAATATTTGTATGTTACAGGCGTAGTCAGTTAAAGAGCTTCGCTTTGCACCCTGATTTTAAAGACCTAAATTCGACGAGTATGACAATGCCCAGCTGCAAATAACTCACACGCAAACTCATACTCCAGTTACTGCTCAGGCCCTGTGCGCCATCGATCCCGCCTCGAATCGCCAACCTGAGCATACTACCGGCTGGCCTCTGCCCCGGTCGCCGGTAGGGACAGCAATGTACCGTGGACGTGTCCTTCGGGGCCATGGATTCCATCCGTGGAAAAGCGTCTGGAGGTCAAAAGCCCGGGTTGAGAGAGTCGCCTCTCTCTCAACCCGGGTGGCTGTCTGTCCGCTTTGCCATTTCTCTTTCAAGAGAAGTGGCTTTTTTGTTTATAAAAATATTGTATGAAATAATGCTTGTATGACTAAGCCCAACGAAACAGATCGCCGTCTCAGAAACTCAATAATAGATCTTATGTGTTTTTATTCGATATTCAATATTGCACTGTCAGACCAACAAATACTTTCATTTCTAAATGTAAGAGCAAGCATGGTAGGAGTGCGTTCACACCTTAGAATGCTGCAAAAACGCGGTAAAATAATCCAACTCAAAAACAACCTATTTGCCATAAAAAAACTAAATTACCCAACACAAGATAGTATTCAAAAACATCAACTAAGTACTATAAAAAACGCCAAGAGATCTGTCAGGCTGGTAAGATTATTGCCATTTATTAAGTCAATTGTAATTACTTCGGATTATTTACTAGATGAGAAAATAACAAAACTACCAAAACTTATTATTATCTGTAGCCCGAATAGAATCTATCTAGTTATGACATTATTAACTACTATCAATAAGTTGCTAGATACTATCAGGCCAAATACCAAGAGGCCTTTTGCAGATCCTATGCCGATGTTTTTTACTACATCAGGCTTTAGCTTTGTTGATCAGATAGGTTTTGATGAACTGAGTAGAGTACAGTGGTTTGTATATAGCAAGCCAGTATATGGAGAGTATACATGGGAGGCTATGCTCAAGAAAAATAGTTTTGTTCATAAAAGCCTACCAAACCTTGATTGGAAAAAACAAGATACTAGATATGTAACTAGTTTTAGTCAGATACTAGACAATTACGACAACAAGAAATATCGACAATGGCTTCGCAAGATGGCCGAAAACAGCAATTACAAAAAAGAGTCTGCCCTACTTAGAGTACGTCCAGATACATTCATTGCAAGAGAAGACCATTTTGTACATCTCAAAGAATCTCAAGAAACATTATCTAAAAATCATTTATCTATATAAATACTATTGACTTATATAGTTTTACTGTGATACTATACGAAACAGATCCCCGACCAGGGGCAGTCCGCACCCTTCCCGTGGAGACCTCTG
>CXWK01008227.1_pt1 | contig 15619 bp, 15 predicted proteins | sample 590851 | NCBI WGS metagenome assembly CXWK01 (sample SAMEA3498364, study PRJEB10139) | wastewater metagenome | biome: wastewater treatment plant; material: activated sludge | place: Denmark | collected 2014-08-01 | reverse complement strand
ACCTCTCCAAATATCAATAAGAATAGAACATTCTAAAAAAATATTCACAAATATATCGTTAAAGTGCTACCTAACAAAACTTTTAGATTCATCAAGAATATAAATTTATTTAACTTTGCAAGAGTAATTCGGAAAGATGGCAGAGTGGCTGAATGCGGCAGTCTCGAAAACTGTTATACCGGGAAACTGGTATCGAGGGTTCAAATCCCTCTCTTTCCGCAGATTAATTTGCCAATGTTTAGCAAAAAAACAATTTCACTATTAATTGAAAATTATTCTTTTTCTTTAGAAGTAAGAATTTATTTTATTCGTTTATTTCTTTGGATATATTTTCCAACAAATTGATTATTTGTTGCTTTGTAAATGGTTTGGCTAAATAGTGCGAACAGCCAGCTTCTAGAATTCTTTGCTTGTCGCCAGATAAGGCATATGCAGTTAATGCAACGATTGGCGTGTCTTTATAATTAGGCATTTTTCTGAGTTTCTGGGTTACATCAATTCCACTCATTTCTTTTTTTAATCCAATATCCATTAAAATAATATCATATTTTTTCTCAAGTAATTTTTTTATTGCTTCCTCACCAGATCTAGCAGGTTCAATTTCAAACTTCAGTTTTAAAAATGAAGAAACCATTTTAATGTTTAGTTCGTCATCTTCTACCATTAAGATATTTAGGTATTTATCTGTTTTATTTTCCATTAGAATATTTACTGTATTTTAAAAATGTATCTGTATTATAAATATTTAAAAATTATGGTTAAAAAATCACTTTGAAAAAAACATTTTTAATGAAATAAAAAACAATGATAAAGCAAAAATCTTTTGTAAAACATTTTGTGGAAGTGCAACTGCAATTTTAGCTCCAATCCATCCACCAAAAATAAAACCAATACAAATTAAAGCTGCAATTTTAAGATCAACATATCCTTGTTGATAATATGCATACGCTGCCAGAATTCCGATTGGAGGAACCATTAATGCTAATGTTGTACCTTGTGCTTGTTGCTGTGTTAGTCCAAATATAAATATTAATGCAGGCACAATAATTACTCCGCCGCCCAATCCAATAACGCCGCTAAATGTTCCGGCTATAAGTCCAAGTAAAATGAATAAAATTTCTTTTTGCATAAGCAATCCTATAAAATCTAATTTGTACTATTTACTTTATTTTTATAATTACGCCAAAAGTATAATGGAAGTCCTAACAATATTAACAATGCTCCCATTGCAGCATTTTCCATATCAGACACAATTGTATTTACTAAAAATAACAAAGAAAAAACTACAAAGATTATTGGTGTGTAAGGATAACCCCAGACTCTATATGGTCGGTTTACATCAGGCATTTTTTTTCTTAAAATTATAACACCGTAAGCACCGAGCATGTAAAATAACCATGCTGCAAATATTACATAATCTGTAATTGTATCAAATGAACCTGACATAACAAGCAAACAGGACCAAAGTCCTTGAGCAATTAATGATGTATGTGGAGTTCCAAACTTTGGATGTATTTCACCTAATTTGTTAAAGAACATTTTACTGCGAGACATTGCGAAACTTACACGAGCTGTAGAGAGGATGCTACCATTTAGCGCTCCAAAAGTTGAAATGATAACAGCAATTGAAATGATTGATGCTCCATAACTTCCAAAAATAATTTCTGCTGCTGTAGCTGCAACTAATGGAGATTTTGCCATTTGATCAACCGGTAAAACGTACAAATAGGCAGCATTTACAAGCATATAAACAAATATCACGATTAAAGTTCCAAACAATAAACCTAAAGGTACGTTTCTTTGAGGTTGCTTCACTTCACCAGCAACAAAGGTAACATTGTTCCAGCCATCATATGCCCAAAACGCACCTGCTAAAGCTAAACCTAAAAGTGAGATAAGATTTATCGAAGTTGATTCTGGGATTGTAAATCCTGTAGATAGATTATCAAAACTTCCTGTAGAGCCAGTAAATAAAAATATTGATAAAAAAATTATTGAAGTAATTTTAATAAATGTAACAAATGATTGTACTGCACCACCAAATACAACACCAACATAATTAATTCCAGTTAAAAAAATTATAGAGATAATTGCTGCAGCTTTAGGTCCAAATTCATTAAAAGGAAAAATATTTCCGACAACGGGAATGTAAAATGAGAAATCCCGTAAATATTTTGGTAACTCTGGATATTTTATAAAATAACCTAGGTACTCGCCAAAAACATAAGCGATAGCTGCCTGGCTACCAGTTTGTATTACGGCAAAAACAGACCAGCCATATAAGTATGATAAAAAATTTCCATACATTTTTTGAAAGTAAACATACTGTCCACCGGTTGCGTCAATCATTCCACTAACTTCTGCATTGCAAAGTGCACCAATAAATGTAACTATACCTGCAACTAACCAAACAATTAATAGTAATTCAGGTGACATTAGTTGGCCTGCCATTGTAGCAGGTTTTCTAAATATTCCTGAGCCTATCATTGAACCTGCAACAATCATAATTGATGCAGTTAATGTTAATCCGCGCACTAATTCAGTTTTTGGTTTATTCATCTGGTAGGATTTATTTAATGTGAATAATGTTTTTCAATCTAAACTTTGTTAAATATTTATAACTGAACATAAAGAAGTTTTTTAAAAGGAACAATCAATCAGATTAGAAAAGATTCTCAGTCAGGCAAATCGATACAAAAGTGAATTTAATATCCTTCTAATAAGATTAAACCAATTTTCCAATATGGCTCTTGCTTTTAAGATTTAAATTATTCAATTTCACAACAAGGCAAAACTATTTTTAAGAGGAACTGCTATGCTAAGAGTGTTGTTATCTTTATTGCTTACCATATTTCTATTCACCAGTATTCTCGCTACTGGAAACTCATTATTTCGTTCCCAAAACACAAATGAAGTAAATGTAATTGCACAAGTAGCCGAAAAAAAAGACTCCAAACTTTCCATTAAGGAAATCGAAGCAATTACATCTTCAAATAATTTAGCATTTACTTATCCAAATTCTTTACGGTAATTTTTGATACCTTTTCTCATTTAGTGTTTCTTAGATTTTATCATTTCAAATATCCATCTATCCATAATTGATTTACAAAATGACGATTTAAGTTTATCCTTGCATCAGGTAAAAGGTTTAATATTTGTTTAAGTAAATCTTTTAAAAAATATTCCTCCTTGATTCCGCTTAGTGCTCCTGGTTGGTTGAAGACCCGATCGCAAGATCGGGTTTTATTTTGCGGAGTTCTTTCTTACTAATCAACACAAACTTATTTTACGTTCGAAAAATTATCAAAAATGAATTCAATAGATTTAAAAAATATTAAAGAAGAAATTTCCAAAACTTTCAAACTTGCATATCCAATAATGATTGGCCAGCTGGGTATAATAATGATGGGTGTTGTTGACAGCATGATGGTTGGCCAACTTGGACCTGTTCCTCTTGCAGCAGCATCACTTGGAAACAGTTTAATATTTTTAGTTTTAATAATTGGAATTGGCTGCTCAGTTGTGATTAGTCCAATAATTGCAATTCTTGTTGGCGGAAAAAGATATTCAGAGTGTGGAACTTATTTTAGACAATCGTTACTCGTAAACGTTGTGCTATCTTTTATTATGCTTGGAATAATTTTACTTGGTGTAAACTTTATTCAATATCTTGATCAACCTCCTGAAGTGGTTGAACTTTCAATTATTTATATGACAATTGTAGGCTTATCAGCAGTTCCTTTGATGATTTATCAAACTTACAAACAGTTTATCGAAGGTTTATCGATCATGAAACCTGCCATGATTATAGCGATACTTGCAAATCTTATAAATGCTTTTGCAAACTGGGTTTTAATTTTTGGGAAGTTTGGATTTCCAGTACTCGGAATTGCTGGTGCTGCGTGGGCTACCTTCGTGTCTCGAGTTTTTATGGCTTTAGCGATTATGTTTTATGTTATGAGAAATGATAAGTTCAAACAGTACGATGTAAATTTTCATTTTCGTAAACTTGATTTCCCGATCATTAAAAAAATTCTTAGTCTGGGCTTACCAAGTGGGTTTCAATATTTCTTTGAAGTTGGTGCATTTACATTTGCTGTAATTATGATAGGCTGGATTGGAGCAAATGAACTTGCAGCACATCAGATAGCAATTAATCTTGCATCAATTTCATTTATGGTTGTACTTGGAATTTCTCAAGCTGCAAGCATTCGTGTTGGCAATGCGATGGGGGAACAAAGTGTTTCCAAAATTCGTAAAGCAGGATTTACAGGAATTATCTTTGGTGCTTCAACAATGTTTCTGGCAGGAATAACTTTCATTATTCTCAACGATTTTCTTCCAACACTTTATATAAATGATAAAAGTGTAATTGAAATTGCCTCAAGATTATTAATTATTGCAGCTCTATTCCAATTATCCGATGGAACACAAGCTGTTGGTATAGGAGTTTTAAGAGGTTTAACTGATGTTAAAGGACCAACAATCATTACTTTTATTGCATATTGGGTAATTAGTTTACCAATTGCTTATTTACTTGCTTTCAATTTTAATCTTGGAGTTGATGGAGTTTGGATTGGTTTGTTTGTTGGACTTACTGCTTCTGCTTTAATGTTAACTTTTCGTTTCAATTATAAAAGTAAACATATCATTCATATCTAAAAATCATAATCATATTTAGGATCTTCTTTTACTTGAATTACTTTTTCATCCGGTGAATATATTTTATCAGAACCTTGAGAAATTTTTTCAAATAACTGTTCTTTAGAAGTGTAATCCTTCAAATAAAAAACTTTTACTTGATTTCTGTTTTTAACCAACCAGTTCAAAGTAATCTTCATTTTTTCAAGATCTTCATCAGTTGGATTTGAATCAGTATTTATAGCCCCACTATAATAGTCATCTAACGCTTGCTCAAAAGTATCTTTATGATCATGCAAATACTTCTTAATGAAAAACTTTCCTTCCAGCATCAATACATAATCATTTTCAAAACGAGAATTTATTTCAAACAAAACATTAGCTCTATTAACCGGTTCAGCAAGAATTGAAGATTTGTGCGTTTGATCCAAAATAAAATCAACCAATTCTTTAATCTCGGCAGCTTGTTCATATTTTTCTTTTGCTGAAAATTCTTTCATTTTATTTAGGAGTCTATCTAATGCAAATTGATTTTTACCATAAAGAAAATCATAAACTTTTTCTAATTCATCTTTATAAGATTCTTTATTTGCATCATCATCAATGCACGGCCCGGTACAGCGATGAATATCATACAAGAAACAGGTTTTACTTTTCTTAAATTCCTTATCAGTACATTCCCTAACTCCAAAAGCTTTATTAACAAATTCTAATATCTCAACTGCTTTTCTTCGCGAAATAAATAATCCAAAATAATCGTTACCATCAAAATCAAAATGGTTTGTCAATTCAATTCTTGGAGCCTGATGAGTGCGAATAATTCTTATAAAATATTTATTGCCAAATTTTTTTAACTGGTAATTATGTTTTGGTTCAAGAATCTTTATTGTTTCGGCTTCAGTAAGCAGCGCGGTTAATTCACTATTAGTTATAACATGTTTGAGTCTTGCAGCTTGTTTTATAATCTTTTGCGCTTTGCGAGGTGCAGAAGTTGAAAAATAAGTTTTAACTCTATCACGAATTGATTTTGCTTTGCCAACATAAATTATCTCATCTTTTTTGTTAGTGAAATAATATATACCTGGCGCATTTGGTAATGAGCGATAATCTTCCTGCAGTTCTTTTTTAACATTTAATAAAGGTGATTCCTGATAACCTTTTTGATAAGAAAGTAATTGTCCAACTGTAGTAATGTTGTCTTTGACTTGAAGTTCTTTAATCATTTTTAAAAGAACTTTTGCGGTTATCTCAGCATCTCCTAACGCTCTGTGCGAATTTGAATTTCTAAGATTTAAAGAATGCGCAACTGATGAAAGTGATTTGCTCTCTAAAGTTGGATATATATTTCTAGCAAGCTTTAAAGTGCAGCAGGAATGTTCGTTAATAAATTCTCGTCCACTCATCATAAATTCTGAATTAAGAAACCCGGAATCAAAAGTAAAATTATGCGCGGTTAGAATTGTATTATCAATAAAAGAAATTATCTCATCCACAACATTTGAAAAAATGGGAGCACCAATAACATCATCATTATCAATTCCGGTTAAAGATGTAATAAACGGTGGAATGTATGTTTGTGGGTTTATCAGGTAATTTAGTTTATCAGTTATCTTTAAATTTTCAATCTTAACCAGAGCAATTTCTATAATTCTATTTTTATTTGCAGAAAGACCTGTCGTTTCAACATCCACAACACTGAATGAAGCTTTCTCTAACGGAATATCTAAAGGATTCTCATATTTCATATTTAAATCTAACCTTAAATATCATTTCATTCAAAATTAGTATGGAATAGTAACGATTGTCATTCCGAACTTGTTTCGGAATCTTCATAAAGATCCTGAAATAAATTCAGGATGACAATTCAAAAATCAAAGTGAAATCTTAATTTCTCAATTACTCCCATTTTAGATATATTTCTTTAAACGATTTAGGAAAACATGTCTTCAATTAATTTACTTTTTGTTGGTGATATTATTGGTCAGCCTGGTATGGATATAGTTCAAACCTGGCTCCCAGGATTGATCCAAAAATACAAAGCTGATTTTGTTATTGTTAACGGTGAAAATCTTTCTGACGGCAAAGGTTGTACAGATAAAGAAGGACCAAAACTTTTTCAGATTGGCGTAAATGTAATCACCGGTGGTAATCACACCTGGGATAAACACCAATCTCAGGACTATTTAAAAGTTGAACCTCGTTCGCTTCGCCCAATCAATTATCCAAAAGGCACACACGGAAACGGTTATCATATAGCTGATACCAAAAAAGGGAAAGTTGCTGTTGTTAGTTTGCAAGGACGAACTTTTATGACTGCTATTGAATGTCCTTTTAGAACAATGGATTGGATTCTTACAAGAATAAAACAAGAAACTAAAGTTGTATTTGTAGATTTTCATGCTGAAGCAACAGCCGAGAAAATGGCGTTAGGTCAGTATCTTGATGGAAAAATAAGTGCCATTGTTGGAACTCATACTCACATACAAACATCTGATGAAAGAATTTTGCCAAATGGAACAGGATATATTACTGATGTTGGAATGACTGGACCTTACGATTCTGTTATTGGAATGAAATCGACTGCGGCAATTAATAGATTTTTATTTGCAACTCCGCAGAAATATGAAACTGCAAAAGATAATGTTCACTTAACAGGAATGTTTTTTAAGATTGATACTGAAACAGGAAAAACTTTAGAACTCGAAAGAATATTCTTTCCTGAATTTGATAAAATTACTGTGAACAAAGATGCTGAATTATCCACTTCCCAGAATTGATAAGGATGAGAAGCTAAGAAAACTGCTTCTTCCTTATTGCAGATTTAAACAGGGAACAATCTGGATTGATGAAAAAGAAAAGCATAAAATTGCTTGTGTGGATGTTAGCAAAGGCGAAGAAGTAAAAAAGATATTTGGAAAAAGTAAAGTAAAACTTTCTGTTCAGGATCCACCATACAACTTTATTGCATTTACTGAAAAACAAAATGATGAGTTTATAAGATGGTGCAAAGAATGGATTTCTTTAAACCAGAAAATCTCAGATAAAAATTCTTCCTTTTATTTTTGGCTTGGTGCTGATCAATCAAATCATTTTGAACCTTTCGGTGGATTTGTTGAAATGATGAAATCAACTGGTTTAACTTCTCGTAGTTTTATTACAATGAGAAATCAGCGTGGTTACGGAACACAACACAATTGGATGGCAATTCGTCAGGAACTTCTTTATTACACATTTGGAAAACCAAAGTTCAATATAAAATCAGAGTACACAGATATTCCAAAAGTTTTAAAAGGTTATTACAAAGAAATTGGCGGAGATATTACTGAGAATAGTGAAAGAAGTAAATCCCAGTTTATTCGTGCAGGTAATGTTTGGATTGATGTACAGCAGGTTTTTTATCGAATGGAAGAAACTGTAAATGGATGTTTTGCACAAAAGCCATTAAAAGCCATTAAAAGAATTATTGAAGCATCTTCTGCAAAGAATGAGTTGGTAACTGATTTCTTTTCACATTCTGGTACAACTCTAATTGCAACCGAAATGCTAGGAAGAAAATGTGTCACTTTTGATTATGACCCTGTTTATTGTGAAATAACATTAAGAAGATTGGAAAACTTAAGATCAACCGGAAAAACTGGTTGGCAAAATTCTAATCCATTTTATAATGAGATATTAAACGATAAAAAAATATTAAATCACTTAAAGAAAAAATATAACATAACTTATAATTGAGTTAATTATGATTTTAATTGATGGAAAAAAAGTTGCGGCAGATATTCGCAGCGAACTAAAAGATAAAATTTCTCAGCTTAAAGCTGAAGGAAAGAATGTTCCAGGACTTGTTGCAATAATTGTTGGTGAAGATCCAGCTTCACAAATATATGTTGCAAGCAAAGGCAAAGCTTGTGAAGAAATTGGAATGAGAACTAAAACGGAAAAGTTAAGTGCTGATATTTCAGAGGCCGAACTATTAACACTTATTCAATCTTATAATCAAAATAAAGATTATCACGGAATACTTGTTCAACTTCCGTTGCCAAAACACATAAATGAAGATAAAGTAATCGAGACTATTTCTCATAAAAAAGATGTTGATGGATTTCATCCAATTTCTGTGGGTAATCTTGTAATTGGTAAAGATACTTTTGCTTCTTGTACTCCGGCAGGAATTCAGGAATTATTGATCCGTTATAAAATTGAAACTAAAGGTAAACACGTTGTAGTTGTTGGAAGAAGCAATATTGTTGGTAAACCGATTGCAAACATTATGCTTCAAAAAGCTGAAGGTGCAAATTCAATTGTTACCATAGTTCATTCTGCCGCAAAAGATATTTCCTACTATACAAAACAAGCCGATATTTTGATAGCCGCTATAGGTAAAGCCGAAATGATTAAAGCAGATATGGTTAAAGATGGCGTTGCAGTAATTGATGTTGGAATAAATCGAATCGATGATCCAACAAAAATTAAAGGTTACAGAATAGTTGGTGATGTTGATTTTGAAAATGTTTCGAAGAAGGCTTTATTTATTACTCCGGTTCCAGGCGGAGTTGGACCAATGACGATTGCAATGCTGCTAAGTAATACTTTTAAAGCTTATAATCTTTATGGTGAAAAATGAGCTGGAAAGATTTAGTTACAGAAGAAAATATAAAAAAAATATTAAGTGATTTTTCTGAGTTTGAAAAATCAAAGAATACGCCTGAGATAAAATTATCTGCACAAGAATTAGCTGGAATGATTGATCATACTTTACTAAAATCTGATGCAACAATCTCTGAAATAAATCAATTATGTGAAGAAGCAATGCAAAACAATTTTGCTTCAGTTTGTGTTAATCCATCTTATGTTGATACTTGTTTTAACTTGATAAAATCTTCAAATGTAAAAGTCTGTACAGTAATTGGATTTCCTTTAGGCGCAACAACCACTCAATCCAAATTTCTTGAAGCAGAAGAAGCGATTAAAAATGGTGCAGAAGAACTTGATATGGTAATCAATATCGGGAAGTTAAAAGATAATGATTATCAATTTGTATTTGAAGATTTAAATTCCATTGCTGATTTATCTAAAAAACACTTGTGTACATCTAAAGTAATTCTTGAAACTTGTCTTCTTTCAGATGAAGAGAAAGTTATTGCTTGTTTACTTGCAAAAGAAGCTGGATTAAATTTTGTTAAAACCTCAACTGGATTTTCAAAAAGTGGAGCAACAGTTCACGATGTTGCTTTGATGAAATTTGTAGTTGGAGATAAATTAAAAGTAAAAGCTTCTGGTGGAATTCGTTCTTATGAAGATGCAATAGCAATGATAAATGCTGGTGCAACCAGGTTAGGTGCAAGTGCCGGAGTAAAAATTATTGCCGGACAAAAATCTGAAAGCAGTTATTAGTTAATGGTTATTGATCTTATTGTAACAAAAACTAATGACGGCTTTACAGCTGAAGTTCCATCTTTAAAAGGGTGTGAAAGCTGGGCCCACGATGAAGAAACTGTTATTGAAAAAATAGTTGAGATGACTTCATTCTATTTGCATTTGGAGGCGAAAGAAATAAAATTAGACAAAGCCCGCAAAGAAGAAAATAAAACTATATACAAATTAATATTCCATAAATAACGTTTGTGAGAAGTACTAAAACTGAAAAACGACTCGAGAAAATTACCAGAGTCATTAAATCCCGCCAGCATTCATTAACCGTAGTGATGGAGAATATTCACGATCCACACAATGTTTCCGCAATTTTTAGAACTTGCGATGCGGTTGGAATTCCCAAAGTTAATTTAGTTTACAATTTTGAAACTTTCCCTCGCATTGGCAAAAAATCTTCGGCATCAGCATTTAAATGGGTAGAAAAAGAAAAATATAAATCTGTTGAAGAATGTTATGCTCAATTAAGAAAAGATGGATTTAAAATATTTGCTTCATCCCTAACTGAAAATTCTAAAAATCTTTATGAATTGGACTTATCACAAAAAGTTGCAATAGTAGTTGGGAATGAACATCGAGGTGTTTCTGAAACTTCTGCTGAGTTAGCTGATGAAGTGTTTTTAATTCCACAGTTTGGAATGGTACAAAGTTTAAATGTTTCTGTTGCAACTGCTGTAATTCTGTATGAAGCCATGCGACAGCGAATCAAAAAAAGTATGTATAAAAAAAGTGAACTTGATGAAAAAACTCTTGATTCTTTAATTGATAATTGGTGTGAAAAGTAATTGAAAAAAAGATTCGAAAAAATAAAGAGAGTAAGTGGTGAATTAAGTTTAACTGGCGATAAATCAATTTCTCATCGAGCTGTTATTTTCTCTGCAATGGCTTCTGGGAAATCTATGATTACAAACTTATCGCAGGCTCAAGATGTAATTTCAACAATGGTTATTATGCACAAATTAGGTGCAAGCATTTTAACTAAAGATAGAAAAATAATCATTGGCGGTATGGGTTTTAAAGGATTTAAAGCACCATCATCAAATTTAGATTGCGGAAATTCCGGAACTTCAGCAAGATTGATTGCAGGACTATTAGCTGCGCAAGATTTTACCTCAACATTAATTGGTGATGAATCTCTTTCTAAAAGACCAATGAAAAGAGTGATTGAACCTTTATCAAAAATGGGGACTGAGTTTCAATCAAACGAAAATATCACTTTACCGTTAACAGTAATTCCAAATTCTAAATTTCATAATATTGATTATGAAATGCCTGTTGCAAGTGCTCAGGTTAAAAGTTCAATCTTAATTGCTGGGTTACATTGTGATGGTGAAACTACTGTAATAGAGAATGAACAAACAAGAAATCATACAGAAAAAATGTTGGGATTGTCAGTTAGATTTGAAAATAGTAAAATTATTTCTTCATCTTCAAGTAAATACTATCCAGAGGCAAAAGAATATTTTGTACCTGGAGATATTTCAACTTCGGCATTTCATATTGTTTTAACATTGTTAACTCCAAAATCTGAGTTGATTTTAAAAAATGTTTCATTAAATCCAACAAGAACCGGTTTTATTGATGTGTTAAAAAATATGGGTGCTGATATTTCTTTTGTAGATATTAAAACTTCTAGCAATGAAGAGTATGGAGATGTAATTATAAAATCATCTTCACTAAAAAATATTCAGATTGAGTCACAAATTATTCCAAACATAATTGATGAAATTCCTATACTGACAATTGCAGGATTATTTGCTGTTGGTGATTTTGTAATCGGAAATGCTAAGGAACTTAGAGTAAAAGAATCAGATAGAATAAAATCAATTTGTTATAACTTGAATTTGCTTGGATTAAAAGTTGAAGAAAGTGAAGATGGATTTTATGTGTCTGGTAAAATCAAAAATCCAAAAATGACTTTTGAGAGTTTTGGAGATCATAGAATTGCAATGGCTTTTTCAATTTTGAGTATGCTTTTAGATAATGGGGGAGAAGTTAATGGATTTAATTGTGTTAATATTTCTAATCCAAAGTTTGAAGAACAAATAAATTCAATAGTTACCTGATTCTTCTTTCTTGGCGATCTTAGCGAAAACTCTTTGCGACCTTTGCGAGGAAAGTATTTGGAAATATTTCAAACAAAGCCCGCAAAGTTTATTAACGTAAAGTTCGCTAAGAAATAAATGACTATAAAGTTATCACCTGATGTTCAAATTCACTTACCGAAATATCATCATAAATTTTACTAATTAAATCTCTGCCATACTTATTATAAAAATATGCAAAGTTAATTTCTCTTTCCTGTAGATTTTCAAGCGGATAAAGTAAATTTGAAATTCGTGTAAGCTGTCTAATAGTTGTTTCGTGTTTACTCTCCTGTGCTTTTATTGCTTTAGTTTTTAACTCGCTAAAAGAAGCTAACATTTTTTCTTTGTAACGTGCACTAGCATCAACCAGAGTTTTATCCACAGCAAAAAGATTTTCTTTCAATTTATCAAAAGTCAATTCAATGTCTGTTTCAGATTCCTTAAAAACTTTATCAAGATTATTTTCAGACAAGCCTGTAATTACTTTTTCCTTCAACTCATCCAATCCAAGAAAAACATCAGTTAAAGTTAAATCATACTTATCCAAAGCCGCGCCAACATTTTTTTCTAACAAAGTAACTGATGATCTTGGAAAAACTATTGGTGTAACAATTTTATAAAAATCGTACAAAGGTATTATCTGTGCAAAGTAAGAAATCTCACTTGGACCAGCGATATAAAATCCAGTAGGGAAAAGATAATCCTGGCAAATAGGTCTTAGTAAAACATTCGGACTAAATCTTTCCGGAAAATTTTCAATCTCTTCTAAAATTTCATCTTTAGTAAATTGCTTCCTTTTCCTTCTAAGTTTAAAGACTTCATCAACAGGCTCAACAGAATATCTTCCATCATCTGTATGATAAAATAAATTTACAGGTTTTACTTTTACTTGTGCGTGATATAATTCTTCCAGTTTTGCACTTACCTGTATAAGTTTTTGAGTGTGGACTGCAAAATCGTTCACTTCTTTTTTAAACACAGGTTTAAGAATAGTTTTTACCTCCAGATCTTGAGGATCAAAAATTACTAAACCGAATTCATCAAATAACCAGAATAAAAGTTCTTTAAAACTTTGTTTAAAAGATTTTCCAATTTGATAACACTCTTTTAATTTAAGCAGCAAGTCAATTTTATAATCTGTGTTTCTTAAACTGCCATCAAATTGATTAAAGAATTCATTTAATGATTCATCAAAATTTATTTTACCGACACTTTGTTTTGCATCTTCATCTTCAATTTCCTGTTTGTAACCAATATTCAAAACCTGATTTTCATTATCAAAAATATTTATTGATCTGACTTCGTTAAAATCATGATCATCACCCTCGAGCCAGAAAACAGGAACGAATTTGTATCCTTCATATTTCTGGTTGTATTGATTCGCTAATTTTATTGTAGTTAATACTTTATAAAGCGTATAAAGCGGGCCACCTAAAATGCCGACTTGTTGTCCTGTTACAATTGCAATTGAATTTTCATCGTTTAATGATTCAATGTTGCGTAAAGTATTTCCGGAAATATTTTGAAGTGCTGAGTACTGATTTGTCAGAATAGATGATAAATCTATTTGCCTGTTTTTTCTTGATTCAGAAATTGCCTTAAAAAGCTGTGGAAAGTTTTCTTTGTTTCTAAAATTGTGTTTATAGTATTCCTGCACATTCTCGAATTCATATAGATAATCGAGAAATAAATTTTGATGTTTTGGAATATCACTGAAATTTATAAACATTCTTGCCTCAAAAATTGAATTTTCTAAAGCAAAAGTAAGGAAAAGCTTTAAGCCTAACAATATCAACTAATCTGAATCACATTTATCAATCACTTTCATCAGTTGTAGTCTTTGGTTAATTTCAACATCAAAAATCTGAGCAAAATTGGAAATCAATATTCTTAAATATCTAACCTTAAAAAGAGTATTAAACTCGGTAAAGATTATTCTGTCATTTAATCTTTCAAGAATGATTCGCAAACCTATTGTTTGGGGAATGCCAATCTCTTATTCAATTGAACCAACAAATCATTGTAACTTAAAATGTCCCGAGTGTCCATCTGGACTTGGCGCATTAACTCGACCACTCGGTTTGTTAAATTTTAATGATTTCAAAAATTGGATTGATCAGATTAAAAATACCGGATTTTATGTACAGCTATTTTTCCAAGGTGAACCTTACATTAATAAACACTTACCTGAGATGATTAAATATGCACAAACAAATAATGTTTATATATCGATTAGCACAAACGGACATTTTGTTAATGAAAAAAATGTTGATTTAGTTTTAGAGAATGCGCCTGATAAATTAATATATTCGGTGGATGGACTTGACGAGGAAAGTTATCAAAAATATCGTGTTGGTGGAACATTTAAACAGGCTGATGAAGGATTGAGATTATTAATAAATCGTAAGAAAGAATTAAAGAAAAGCAAACCTTACGTTGAGTTTCAATTTATTGTGATGAAACAAAATGAACATCAGCTGGATGAAGTTAGAAAATATTGTGATGAAGTTGGTGTTGATAAACTTGTTTTTAAGACAATGCAAATATCATCATATGAAAATGCGATTAAATTTCTTCCGACTAATCCTGAGTACAGAAGGTATTTAGTTAAAGATGAAAAATTTTCTATAAAAAATAAAATGAAAAATCATTGCTTTGCTTTATGGCGAACATCTGTAATTACGTGGGATGGGAAAGTTGTTCCATGTTGCTTTGATAAAGATGCAGAATACACTTTGGGAATTCTAAATGGTAAGTCTTTTTCCGATATTTGGACGTCAAAACAATATCAAAAATTTAGACAATCAGTTTTAGATGATAGACAGCAAAATAAAATTTGCACTAACTGTACTGAAGGTTTAAAAGTAAATATATTTGAAATTGAACAATAAGAATGACAACTGAGCAGGTAAAAAATATTTTTAGAGAAAACAGTCTTATTAGCAAGTATAAAACTATAATTCTTGTTACCGCAAAAGTTGTTATTGCTCTAGGGTTACTATTTTATTTAGTCTATGCTGTTAACTTCGAGGAAATATTAACTGCTATTAAACTAGCCAATATTTATTTGATTGCTGCAGCATTTATTCTAAGTTTCCTTAACATTTATTTACAATTCTATAAATGGAAAATCACAGCTAATGTTGTATTACAAGAAAATAATAATTCAAAAATTTGGCTTTCTTTGTTTTACGGATTTTCTGCTGGTGTTTTTACTCCTGCAAGAATTGGTGAGTATTTTGGGCGTGCGTTAGTTTTTAAGAATCATTCATTATTGCGGGTAACTCTGGCAACATTATTGGATAAGTTAATTCTACTATTACTTGTAGCTTTTTTTGGTTCGATATCAAGCATACTTTTCATTCATTATCATTATAGAGTAACTATCTATTTAACACTTGGATTATTCATCCTTGTATTTGCGCTATTCTATTTATTCTTTTGGATGATTTTCAATGACAGAT
>CXWK01007226.1_pt2 | contig 15643 bp, 11 predicted proteins | sample 590851 | NCBI WGS metagenome assembly CXWK01 (sample SAMEA3498364, study PRJEB10139) | wastewater metagenome | biome: wastewater treatment plant; material: activated sludge | place: Denmark | collected 2014-08-01 | reverse complement strand
TTTTTGCCAAATATGGGGCTTGTTGTTTAACTTCTGGCTCTTACTTCAGCTAGGAACGCTAGCACACTCAAGATCCTAACCTTCCGAAAAGTCTGACCAATTGCTGTTAGGTGCGGGGCATAAGTCACAAGATGTGTTGCCTTCCCTACTACAGCGCAAGCCAGTACACGGTCATCGTCTGGATCAACCGTAACGGCAACGATCTGTCGGTCAGCGACTAAAACATACTCGGCCTTTTCCATTATCCGACTCAGGAATGCTCTAATTAGGACAGGTGGAACCGAGCGCTTTGACAGCTTGTCTGCATATTCAGCAAGAAGATCGTCACTATACAAAAGGGAATAGTCGTTTCGTGCCCACCGATCGAGCAGTTCAACAGTAGGGCTACGGGGATTAGCGCTTCTTAGCGCAGCGATGATTACATTTGTGTCCAGCACGACCCGCAGGCCACGCGATTTAGTCGCCATCTAGCAAAGCCGTAAGGTCATCCTCGTCTATTGCGGTGCCATTTTCGAGCGCATCCGCGCGAAACTCCTCGAAAAGGCGCAACAGTTGTTCCGTTTCTTCTTCAGGAGTTAAGGTTGGTAATGTGGCAGCGACCTTATAAGCCAGGGCCACCTCGCGCACCACGTTTTCAGACCGTGGGCGCGTCAGTCTCGCTCGAACAGCCTCCACCTCGCCCTGCGTGATAGCAATCGTCTCGTCACCGATTTCATAGGTCGCCACAATTGCCTCAGGGTTAGCCATATCGAGGACGACCTGTTTTAGATCGCGCCGCAACGCCGCCGCCTCGCGCTCAAGCTTCTCGGCGCGCCGCTCCAGCGACTGCATGGTCTGCAACAAGGTGTTATCCATCTCAAACTCCGAATGTAGCATACACCGAATGCCGCCCTCGAATCAAGCCCACTGACAAAAGAACCCGGCCCCATTGGGCCGGGTTCCACACGTCACGAGTCGTTCTTAACTCGCCACTCGCCACTCGTCACTCGTCACTCAACCGTCACATCCGTATACGTCTCCACCCGGTTCCCGTCCAGGTCCTCAACGATGTAGCCGATGCTATAGTCACCGGCCGGGGCGTCGAACACCTCGTACGTCCACAGCCCCTGGCCAAAGGTCAACGTGCCGCCCTCTTCGTAGGCCTCGTTGACTAGCTGGCCGTTCTCGTCCAGGTCGTACCACAGTTCCAGCACGGTGAAGGTGTCGCCGGCCACGGGCGTGGCCTGCCACGGCGCGCCGGAGATGGTGCCCGGCGTGGGCATGCCCTCCTCCGTATCGCGGTAGACGATGACCTGTTGCAGCGCCTCGTCACTGAACAGCGCCTGGCCGAAGCGCTGCTCGCCGGTGGCGAAGGTGTAGATGCCGTCCACGACGTAGACCGCATCCTCCGGGGCCGCGCCATACGTCTCCGGCTGCAGCAGGGCCACCACCTGGTTCTGCCCGTCATTGATGGCGAAGACGATCGGCTCCCACTCGAACTCCAGCGTGAACGCCCCCTCGCCCCAATCGGGGTAGAAGATGCCATCAATCTCCTGCGTGTCGCCGCTGTCAATGAAGTCCATGTCAATGACGTTGACCGAGTTGGCCTCGCGGTCATAGAAGCCGGCGAACAGGTAGATGTAGCCGATGTTCTCGCCGTCCACGTCGGCGCTCATCAGGATCGTCTCGCCGGCGCTGACGGTGTTGCTCGACACGCCCAGCGGCGACAGGCCGACAGCCCCCACGCCCGGCGCGACGATCGTCTCCGACCGGTCGGGGACGGACAGCGACCCGGCGTTGTCCTGGAAGGCGCGACCGGTGTAGTGGTAGGTCAGGTAGTCGTCCCACAGCGACACGCTGGCGAAGCGTTGGGCCACGGGGATGTAGGACTGCGGCCCGGCGGCGGGCGAGCTATACAGTTGCGAGTTGGGGAAGTAGATGGACAGGCCAGTGGCGCCGGGCTTCTGCCGGCCGCTCTTCTCGGCCACGACGGCGTTCTGGAACGAGCCGAACATGTCTTCGACCACGCCGCGCAACTGCTGATCGCCCGATTCGCGCACCAGCAGGGCGGCGAAGTGGGCCAGGTCAATGTACGACGCCGGCACTTGCTGGCCGAAGATGCTGGTGAAGGATTGGGCGTGGGTGCGCGCCTTGGCCACCACGCGCTGATCCATGCCGCGCAGGTAGAGAGCGAAGCGGTTCAGCCCGTCAATGGAGGGCGGCATCTGGCTCAGATCAACGGCCGTCAGGGTGACCCCCTGCTCTAGTTGGGCCGCCACCTGCGCCGCCGTGGCCCCGCGCCCGCCGATGAACGCCGCCCGCGCCGCATCGTCCAGCACGCGCTGGTCGCCGACGATGTAGGTGTCCACGATCCACTGCCCCAGCTCGCGCCCGGTCACGTCCGGGTTTTGCGCCAACTGGCTCAGAAAGGCGGTGTAGGCCCAGCCGACGGCCGGCTCCACCTCTTGCGAGGCGACGGCGTAGCGGCTGTGGGGGGCCATCATGGTGAAGACCTCCATGTGGCCCATCAAGCAGGCATCCATGCCCACCAGCTCGAAGGCGTCTATGCCCGTCTGGTCGCGCGCGGCTTGCAGCGCGGCGTCAATGTCTTGCAGGTAGAGCGCGTCGCCGATGGCCCGCGCCAGGGGAATGTCGCTGCGCACGCCGCTGCGCGGCTCCGGGTCGGTCCAGCCGCCCGGCCAGCCCATGCCGTGGTCGGACATGATCAGCACGTACTTGTCGGCCGGGAACTCCTGGATGCCCCAGACGACGAAGTCGAGCAGCGTCTGCGGGTCGGACATGTCGGCTTCGCCGATAGATTCAAACGGCGAAGCGATGGTGTTCAGGTTGTCGTCCTGTTGCAACAGGTAGCGGCGCGTGTCCGTCCAATTGCCATCACCGTTGAAGCCGCCCTGGTAGCGGTCAAGCTGGGCCACGATACGCACCCGGTCGGTGGAGCCGACGCGCTCGGCCTCATTGAAGTCAATGAAGATGTCCTGCTCCAGTACCTTATCGTCGGCGTCCTGATAGAGCAGAATGGTCCACGTCTGCCCGTCGGTCACGCCGCCGGCGGCGGCCGAAGGCAGCGACGCCGCCGCCGCGCCGGTCACTTCGCCGGAGGTGGCCGCGCCGCTCAACCCGCCCGCGCCCTGGAAGGTGGAGGACGATTGGCCCGACGACACCGGCGGCAACCCCGACGACCCGACATCCTCTTGTTCCGTTTGGCCCAAGAGGCTGCCCAGGTCGGAAACTTCGGCGCTCTGGCTGCTCTCCTCGGCGGGGAACTGACCGGTGTCGAACACGTCGCCGCCATCACCGCCGCCGCCACCCAAGCCACCGCCGAAGAGGAAGTAGGCGATGATGGCGCAGATGGTCAGCAAAATGCCGCCGCCGCCGGCCGCGCCGCGCGCCCCGCCGGGGAAGCCGCCGCCGCCGCCGGCAGACGGGTAGAAGCCGCCGCCGCCGCTGACCGGGGGCAGGCCGCTGCTGCCGCCGCCACTGGGCCGGTTGTCGCGGCGCGGGGCCTGGGCCTGGCCGCTGCTGGGACGGTCGCTGCCCGGCCGCCGGCGCTGGCCGCGGATGGTGCGGCGCTGCGGCGGCTGGTTGTTGGATGCGAAATAGATGAAGGGGAGTTCCTCGCCCTGTGTCGCGCCCTGGGCCACGACGGCGGGGATCAAGTCAAACGAAGTTTCTTTCTTCTGCATCATGTCTGCCTCCTTGCAAGCAGCTCGCGTCAATAGCTCTCAGTGTAGCAACTGCCTGAGAAAAATACCATGTGCCACAGGCATGGATGTAGCGCGATTCTCCAGAATCGCGCCTGCCAACCGTAGCGTGATTCTCCATAATCGCGCCCTACCCACTCATAAGAGCGCGATTCTGGAGAATCGCGCTACGTCTTGTATGCGCGCGGCGGATAGGGCATCATTGCGCCCATGCGCACGCACACAGCCGCCGCTCCGCCGCGCCCGCCGCTCGACTGGCCCACCCTCGGCCGCGTCGCCCTCAAAGCGCTGCTGCTCTTCGCCCTGCTCAACGCCGCCTTCGCTCTGGCCCGGCCGCTGGACGCCCTGGGCCGCCTGTCGCTCTACAACGCCCTCTTCCCCGGCCGCGCCCGCCTGCCCTATGGCGAAGTCCCGGCCGAGGATTACAACCTGACCCTCAACAACCTGCCGGCCATGTTCGCCGCCCACGCGCTGGCCCGGCCCAAGGCGGCTGACGAGTTCCGCGTCCTGCTGCTGGGCGACTCGGGCACGTGGGGTTGGTTCCTGCGCCCCGAGGAGACGCTTGCCGGGCAACTCAACGCGCTGGAGCTGACCGCCGCCGGCGGCCGGCGCGTCGTCGTCTACAACCTCGGCTATCCGGTCATGGCGCTGACCAAGGACCTGCTGCTGCTCGACGCGGCGTTGGCGTACGACGCCGACCTAGTGCTGTGGCCGGTCACGCTCCAGTCGTTGGCCCGCGGCCGGCAGCTCGACCACCCCCTGCTGCAAGAGAACCCCGGCCGCGTGCGCGACCTGATCACGCGCTACGATCTGGCCCTCGACCCGTTCGACGCGCGCTTTGTCAGTCGCACGCGGCTGGACGAGACAGTCGTCGCCCGCCGTCGCGACCTGGCCGACCTGCTGCGGCTGCAAGCGCTGGGGCTGGCCTGGGCGGCCACGGGGATTGACCAGGCCATCCCGGCCGACATCCTGCTGCGCCAGAGCGACCTGGACGCCGACGAGAGCTGGCTCGACGTGGCCGGGCCGCGGACGCTGACCGACGACGATCTGACGTTCGACGTGCTGCGGGCGGGCGCGGCCCGGGCGGGCGGCGTGCCTGTGGTTATTATCAATGAGCCGATATTTGTCAGCAATGGGGCCAACAGCGACGTGCGCTACAACAGCTTCTACCCGCGCTGGGCCTACGATCAGTATCGCGCCCTGCTGGCTGAGCGGGCGGCGGCCGAGGGCTGGCGGTTGCTCGACCTGTGGGACGCCATCCCGCCGGACAAGTTCACCGACACGCCCGTCCACCTGACCCCGGCGGGGACGCGGCTGCTGGCCAAGGCGTTAGAAGCACAGATTTCACAGATTGAAGAGAAGTGATCCGCAGATTGGGCAGATTCGGCCGATCATCTCTCTTCTGCTTCGGCCACATTTCCGGCCCACGGCTCAGTGCCCAGAATGGCGGCGACCGAGAGAGTGAAATCGGGTAGGGCCAACATGGCGACGGCATCCTCGGCCGACAAGATTGTCATATTGCGATACCCATACGGGCTTGGCTCGCGGTAGACTTCCAGTTGGCGACCACTCAGGTTAACAATCCAGTACTCCCGAATGCCAGCCGCCGCATAGAGCACTCCCTTTGTGCTGCGATCGTAGCGAAGCGTCGTATCGGAGACTTCAATCACCAGCAGTAGGCTTTCTACACCGGGGTGATCGTCGGCATAGAGGTCGGGCCGCGGCTGCAAGAGCACAACATCCGGTTGAAGCAACGACTCACCTGGCAATCGAATAGGGTTTTGGGCGTCCAGGACAATCCCTGGACTGAGCGTTGGCAATAGCAACTGGATAAGACGCCTGACGGTCGCAGCGTGGGCAACGTTGATCGCACCCATGACAAAGATCTCCCCCTCAACTAGCTCGACCCGCTCGCCCGCGTTCAGAATACCTGTCTCAACCAGGCGTCCATACTCCTCAATAGTAAAGCGGCGCTTGGTGGCGTTGGATTCGGACGTGTCCGTTTCGTTGGCTTGATGGACTACTTCGGCAATCATTCGGTTTCCCTCGCATCCGCGCGGCGCACTACTCCCGTTTCGGTCTCATTATAGCACAGGCGACTGCCCGCCACCCGCCGCCGGCACCCAGCCCCCCACCGTCGTCCCCACCCCGGGGGCGGAGTCGAAGGCCAGCACCCCGCCGCACATCTCCAGCCGGGCCTGCATGGACCTGAGGCCGAAGCTGCCCGCGGCCTGGGCAGCGCGGCGCTCGTCGGCCGACGAACCGCAGCCGTCGTCGCGCACGCTGAACACCACCCGCCCGTCCTCACGGGCCAGCGCCACGTCGGCCGCCGTCGCTCCGGCGTGGGCCACCGTGTTGTCCAGCGCCTGCTGGATGACGCGGTAGAGCGCATGGCGCGTCTCCGGGTTGAGCGCCTCGTCCAGTTCGGGCGGGGCGGACAGCGACACAAGGAGGCCCGACCGCTGTTGCACGTGGGCCACCAGGCCCTGGAGGGAGTGCAGCAGGTTCGTCTCCAACTGGTTGGGAGCCAGACTGACGCGGATGCGGCGCAACACAGCCGCGGCTTCTTCCACGTCGGTCAGGCAGCGATCGAGGATGTCGGCTGCCGTCTGCGGGTCTTGGCGCAGCCGGTCGCGGCTAGCGGCCAGAAAGAAGGGCAACCGGCCCAGAAACTGCTGGATGGTATCGTGCAGCTCGCCGGCGACGCGCAACCGCTCTCGCTCCTGGGCTGCGGCCACGTGGTCGGGCACGCGGCGCAACTCCTCCACCTGCAACGACGCTTGCAGGAAGAGCGTCGCCTGCTGCCCCACTAGTTCGGCCACGGCCAGGTCGCGGTCGTCAAAGATCTCCTCGTCCCAGCGGCGGCCCAGCCCCAGCAGGCCAATGGGCTGACCGCCGGCGACCAAGGGCACGGCCACCTCCGTGCCGGCGGCGGCCAGCGGGCGCAGCCAGGCGGGGGTGCGGTCGGCCGGCTGGGTGCGAATGGCCCGCGCCCACAGCCCACGGGGCGGCCCGTCCAACTGGGGCGGCAGCGGCGAGCCGGTCACGCCCGTCTCGGCCGCCAACTGGTAGCGGCCACCCTCCGGCTGCCACAGCCAGACGGCGGCCCGCTCCAGCGCCAACTCTTCCACCAGAGCCGCGGCCATGATGGACGGTAGTTCGCGCATCGTAGGCGCGCCCATCACACGGCGGCCAAAGGCGCGCGCGGCGTCGTAGGTGCGCGGCTCCCAATGTAGATAGCGGCCGAACCAGCCCCGCCAACTGCCCTGCACGCTCCAGATGGCGCTGGCCAGGCAGATGAAGGTGAAGAGAGTCACAAAGGGAGGCCGCAGCGCGACCGCCTCGGCCGGCTGGCTGAGTTGCCACAGCCACGCGCCCAGGGCGGCCAGCACGCCGCTGAGGGATAGCACAATGATGAGCATGAACAGCCGCGACAGCCCCTTGAACGTCTGGTAGCGGATGATGACGTAGGCGAAGGCGATGGGGATTGACAGCATCAGCCAGCGTACGTCTAGGCCGCGCCAGAAGGCGGTGCGCACCGGCTCCAGGCTGGGCACGAGCGGCACCAGGATGACGATGACCGCCGGCAGCGAACCGAGCAGGCCAAGCAGAATGATGCGCGTCGTCCGCTGCTGGCGGCGCGTGTGGCTCTCGCGTCGCCACGACCAAATGAGGCGGCCGAAGAGCGCCAGAATGCCGCCCAACAGCAGGTACAGCATCGTCATGTAGGCGGCGCGGCCGACGGGATCATCAAGCAACTCAGGGATACCCAAGGGCAGCGGCAACCGCCCCAGCGCCAGCGTCAGCCCGGCCAGCACGCCTACCACGTAGAGCACAACCAGTAGCGGGCGCATCCGGTGCGCGCCAACCGTGGGGAAGACCGTCGCCAGATGGACGAGCAGCGGGCCGATCAACCCGGCAGCCAGCATGTGCCCGGCTTTGGGCAGGTTGACCCACCAGCCGTCGTCGGTGATTACCCCGGCGATAATGGTCAGCCGATGGATGGCGACGCAGGCAGCCACGATGGCAAAGACCTGGTTGGTGATATGGCCCGGCCGGGCGCGCAGCACCAGCAACGCCAGCAGCCAGAATACCAGGCCGACGACCGTCTCAGTAAACTCCAGGTCGACCACGTGGCCGATGGTGACCAGTAGCGGCGCGACGGTCACCATTAGCTGCCCGCCAGTGGTGCGCCGGATGACGTCGAGTGTAGCCAGGCGGCCGGCGGCATAGGCGTCGGCGAAGGCGTCCCAGGCGTTGGGGGTGAACGGGCGGCTGTCAACGGTGGCGATCAGATCGCCGCTGCGCAGCGTGCCGTCGGCGATGACCGGCCACCAGATGGGCGTGTCGTAGGCCAGCTCGGCGGTGTCGCGCGGCTGGAAGCCGTAGGCCGCGAAGCCGCCGAAGGGACGGCCGATGTGGGTCAGGATGGGTAGCGTGCCCAGAATGCCGAAAACCACAGCGACAATCAGGGCTACGCCGGCCGGGTTGCGCAGCCACATCGGTAGATACAATCCCTTGCGCCTGTTACCCGCCTGTCTGGCGCTCGAAGACACGTTGGCCTCTCCTGTCGGTTTTGCACTCATTGAGCTTATTATACCACTCTACCGCAGCCGCTTTGCGCCCCCGCGCTCTTTAGATGACAATAGACTCGTCTACCGTGGAAGGAACACCCTATGAACGACGCTGACGTGCGCCAGAAGCTGCGCGCCTACATCACCCAGGAACTCATCCGCGACGCCGCCTACCCCCTGACCGACGACGAGGGCATCATCACCGCCGGGCTGATGGACTCCTTCGCCCTGGCCGAGATGGCCGTCTACGTGGAGCAGGCGTTCGGCGTCTACATCCCCGACCCCGATCTGACTGTGGCCAAGATGGACACGCTCGACCAGATCGTGGCCCGGGTGCTGAGAGGATAAGACCTCACGCAAAGATCGCAAAGGACGCAAAGAACACCAAGAAAAGCTCTCTTTTTGCGCTCTTGGCNNCTTTGCGTGAGGTTCTCAGCGCCAAAAGTGGACTTATGTTTACCCAGAGCACACGCCAGCAGGTCGCGACGCTGCTGGACGCCGAGACGTTGCGCGCCGACGACGACCGGCCGGCCATTATCACCGTCGCCAGCGACGCGCCGCCGGTCACCGTCAGTCGCCGCGCCTTCGCCCAGGCCACCGCTGCTGCTGCCGCGTCGCTACACGAACTTGGCCTGCGCCCGCGCGACCTGGTCGTCATCGCCCACACCCAGAGCCTGGAGAGCATCTTCGCCTTCTGGGGCGCGCTGCGGCTGGGGGCGGTGCCGTCCATGTTCCCGACGCTGACGGAGAAGCTCGACCCCGACGTTTACATGCGCGATATGGCCGAACTGGCGCGGCTGTCGGCTGTGGCCGCGGTGCTGACGACCGATGACTTCGCGCCGGCGCTGCGGTCACGACTGCCGTGCCCGGTTTATAGCTCGTCGGCGTTGAAGAGGAGTGATCCGCAGATTGGGCAGATTTCAGAGTCGGAATTGACGGTTTGGCCTCCATCAGGTGACTTTCTTAAATCTGTCAAATCTGCCCAATCTGCGGATGATACCGCCTTTCTTCAGCACAGCAGCGGCACGACCGGACTGCAAAAGGGCGTGGCCCTCAGCCACGCGGCCGTGCTCAACCAGTTAGCCGCCTACAGCGACGCCCTATCGCTATGCGAAGATGACGTGGTCGTGAGCTGGCTGCCGCTCTACCACGACATGGGCCTCATCGCCGGCTTCCTGCTACCGCTCATCCAGGGCCTGCCCCTCGTGCTCATGTCCCCCTTCGACTGGGTGCAGCACCCGGCCCTGCTCTTCCGCGCCATACACGACTACCGGGCCACGCTCTGCTGGCTGCCCAACTTCGCCTACAACCACTGCGCCCGCCGCATTCGCCAGCGCGACATGGAGGGGCTGTCGGCCGCCTCGATGCGCCTCTTCATCAACTGCTCCGAACCGGTGCGCCACGACAGCCACACCCTCTTTCTGGAGCGCTTCGCCGCCAACGGCGTGCGGCCAGAGATGCTAGGTGTCAGCTACGCCATGGCCGAGAACACTTTCGCCGTGACGCAGACGCCGCCCGGCCGCGCGGCGCGGCTGGATTTCGTAGACCCGGTGGCGCTGGCGACTGAGGGAGTGGCGCGGCCCGTTGCCGCGCAACAACCGGCAGAGGCACAGCGCGGCACATCAGATAGCTCTCAGATAGGCTATGCGAAGAGAGCGCGTCCTCTCCCCCGTGTTTCCTGCGGCCCACCCATCCCCGGCACAGAGTTGCGCATCCTCGACGCCGACGGCCGCCCTCTGCCCAACCGCGCCGTCGGCCAGATCGCCATCCGCTCCAACTGCCTCCTGACCGGCTACTACCGCCGCCCCGACCTCCAGCCCTTCACCTCTGCCGGCTGGTTCCTGACCGGCGACCGCGGCTACGTGGCCGAGGGGGAGGTCTACGTCGTCGGGCGCTCCAAGGACCTGATCATCAACGCCGGCAAGAACATCTACCCCGGTGACATCGAGGCCATCGTCAACGACGTGCCCGGCGTCCACGTGGGTCGAGCGGTGGCCTTCGGTGTGACCGACGAGCGCGAGGGCACGGAGCTGATCGCCGTAGTGGCCGAGGTAGACCCGGCCCATGTCGAGACAGGCACGGCCGACGCCGAACGGCAAGCCATCGCCCGCGCCGTCCGCGCCGCCGTGGCCCAGCGCGCCGCCGTCACCGTCAGCTTCGTCCACCTGGTTGGCCCGCGCTGGCTGCTGAAGACCTCCAGCGGCAAGCTCGCGCGCGCCGCAAACCGAGACAAATGGCAGCGGGAGACAGGGCGAAGAGATGAAACCACAGATGACGCAGATTAAAGAGGAAGGCTGCGCACAGGCTACGCGCCCCGACGAACGCGCAGGGAGTTGTGTCGTTGGCAATGAGTGCCCTGCCCAACCGCTAGCCCAAAACGTGGCCCAGGATTCTTATCCTGTCTTTTCGCCCTCCCCGTAGCGAAAGATGTTAGATAAGAATCCTGGGCCACGGGCGGCGGCTAAGGCTCCGCGGTTGCCATCTCGCCCGACCCATCGTCGCCGCCCAGGTCCGACGGCGTGCCGACCACTTCCGTAGAGAGCGGCTGTTCCCCCTCGGTGCCCGTCGCGCCGTTGTCGTTGGCGTTGTCGCCGCCACCGCCACAGGCCACTAGGGCGAAGGCTAGCAGCAAGATCACAAGCAGTAGACCGATTCTCTTCTTCATCATCGCACTTACCTCCGTAAGCAGTCATTGACCGACGATTGACTCGTCGAAGGGATAAATGGCGCGCCCGCGGCTGGTCGCCGCGGGCGCGCCGGGATCAACTACATCAGGGTGTGGCCGTGGCTGCGGGTGTGCCGTACTGGTGGCGTCGCTACCGCTTGTTGTCCCACTTTCCTTTCAGTCCCTGGCAGTCCGAGCATCAGCAATATACCACTGCGCTTGTTTATGTGTCCCTACCTCCGCTCCACAGTCTAGCCGCCCGCTGTCCTCGGCGAACCGGCCATGCGACTGGTAAGCGGCCCGTCAGAGCGCCCGTCTATCTTTCTCGTCTGGTGACGAACTCGGATAGAGCCAAAGACGGCTAATAACCCTATTTACGCCCATGACGCAGCGTGTTATACTGATTTGTGAAATCTCGCACAAAGTGCGGTCATTGCTCTGTTCCTCGGCGCGTCCTGCTGCCGCCAGGCAGAGACGTAGGGCAGGACGATTCCTGCCTGGGGCGCCGGTGGTGTCTTGCCGCCGCGCTCCGCCGTCGGCCGTGTCGGTTCTTAACAAGGATAGGAGGTCAATCTGTGAGCACCCAAATCGTTGGTCCACGCAGCATCAACAAGCCGCCGTCGGCCGAGTTGAGCACAGCCTACCAGGCCGGCGTGCGCGCCTATGCTGTTGACTACTATGTACCCGATTACATCCCCCAGGACACCGACCTGCTCTGCGCCTTCCGCATTCAGCCCAAGGGCGTAGACATGATCGAGGCCGCCGCCGCCGTGGCCGCCGAATCCTCCACCGGCACGTGGACCGAAGTCTGGTCTAACCAGTTGACCGACATTGACTTCTACAAGGCCAAGGTCTACGCCATCGTTGACGACATCGCCTACATCGCCTACCCCATGGACCTGTTCGAAGAGAACAGCGTCGTCAACATCATGTCGTCCATCGTCGGCAACGTCTTCGGCTTTAAGGCCGTCGCCGCGCTGCGGCTGGAGGACATGCGCATCCCCCTGGCCCTGGTGAAGACCTTCCCCGGCCCGCGCGTCGGCATCTACGACGAGCGCGTGTGGGCCAACAAATGGGATCGGCCGCTGCTGGGCGGCACGGTCAAGCCCAAGCTGGGCCTCTCGCCCAAAGCGTACTCGACCATCATCTACGAGTGTCTCGTTGGCGGCCTCGATACGTCAAAGGACGATGAGAACATGAACAGCCAGCCGTTCAGCCGCTGGCGCGACCGCTTCATGTATGCCCAGGATGCCGTCGAGCGGGCAATGGCCGAGACGGGTGAGTTCAAGGGGCACTGGCATAACTGCACCGCCGGCAGCACCGAAGAGAGTTTGCGACGGTTGGAGTACGCCTATGAGTTGGGCAGCCGGATGATCATGTTCGACTTCCTGACCGCCGGGTTTGCTGCCTCGGCCGACATCTTCAAGCGCGCCGGCGAACTGGACATGATCGTCCACTGCCACCGCGCCATGCACGCCGTCTTCACCCGCCAGGCCAACCACGGCATCGCCATGCGCGTCGTGGCCAAGTGGCTGCGGCTGACCGGCGGCGACCACCTCCACACCGGCACGGTCGTCGGCAAGCTGGAAGGGTCGTGGAACGACACGCTGGGCATCATTGACGTCCTGCGCGAGCGGTACGTCAAGGCCAATCTGGAGCACGGCCTCTACTTCGATCAGGACTTCGGCGGGCTGAAGGCTACCTGGCCCGTGGCCAGCGGCGGCATCCACGTCCACCACGTGCCCGATCTGCTGAAGATCTATGGCCCCGATGCGTTCTTCCTCTTCGGCGGCGGCACACACGGCCACCCGGACGGCAGCCGCGCCGGCGCCGCGGCCAACCGCGCTGCCGTTGAAGGCGTGCTGGCCGGCAAGACGCTGGAGCAGATTGCCCGCACCAGCCCGGAGCTGCGCAAGTCCATGGAGTTGTGGTCGGGCGTCACGTTTGATGTAGTGAAGTAAGGTTCCAGGGGCCGGGGGCCAGGTTCCAGGGAAGAGAAGCCGAGACGACGCTTCTCTTGCCTGGAACCTGGAACCTGGAACCTGGCCCCTTAGGAGGGCCTATGAACCGCAAGACCATCATGCTAGGGGTTGCGGGTGATAGCGCGTCGGGCAAAACCACGATCAGCAAGGGCATCGTCGAGGCGCTGGGGCCGGAAAACGTCACCGCCATCTGCTGCGACCACTACCACCGCTATAACCGCGAACAGCGCCGCCAGATGGGTCTGAGCGCGCTGCACCCCGATTGCAACTACATCCAGATCATGGAGCAGCACTTCCGACTGCTGCGCGAGGGGCAGCCCATCCTCAAGCCTGTCTATAACCATAAGACGGGCGACTTCGACTCGCCCGACTACATCGAGCCGACGAAGTTCATTATCGTCGAGGGCCTCCTGCCGTTCCACACCCGCCTCATGCGCCTGTGCTTCGACGCCAAGGTCTACCTCGACCCGCCCGATTCGCTGCGGCGGGCGTGGAAGATCAAGCGCGACACGACCAAGCGCGGCTACACCGAAGAGCAAGTGCTGCGCTCGATGGCCGGCCGTGAAGACGTCGCCCCGCGCTTCATCCATCCTCAGCGCAGCTACGCCGACATGATCGTCCGCTTCTATCCACCCAACGAGGACGGCGACCCCGGCGACAGCCATCTGAGCGCCCAACTGGTGTTGCTGCCGACGCTGCCCCACCCTGACCTGACCGACGTGCTGGAGCATGGGGGTGGGGGCTACGACGCCGGCGGCTATGATCCCGGCCGCGCCACCGACCATCCGGCCATGCGCCTCGACCTGGCGCGCTACGAGGGCCGCCCGGCCGACTTTCTGGAGATTGACGGCTCGGTCTGCCCCGAAAAGGCTGAGGAGCTGATGCACCTCATCCGCGGCCACCTGCCGCCCAACGCCGGGCTGGACGAGAGCCGCCTTGGCCGCTACCAGTATGGCCACGAAGAGCGCCGCAGCTACCCACTGGCCCTGACGCAACTACTCATCGCCTACCAGCTCATCCTGACCGCGGAGCAGATTGCCCACGCCACCGACCGGGCCGTGGCGCCGACCCTGTAGGACAATCGTTCGGCCAACCCGGGCCTGGCGCAAGAACGCCTCGCCCTGACAGAAAAAGGCAACCATAGATGACATAGATTTCGCTCCGAGAAATCTGTGTCATCTGTGGTTTTCTTGGCGCCCTCCCTACTCCGGGCAATAGCCCTGTGCCCTCTTGACAAGCGATAGAAAGCACTATAATTCCGCGATGAGACGCTTCCTGATCCCCGCCTGTTTGCTGCTGTTTCTCGTCGCCTGTAGCTCGGAGACGCCTGACGTCTCGTTCATGGTCTTTGGCGACGCGGCCGAACTGGCCGCCTATGAATCTCTCGTCGCCGCCTTCACTGAGGCCCAAGCTGACACCACCGTGACGCTGACCCACATCCCCTCCCAGGTCGACTACCGCGCCCGGTTGGCAACCGACTTCGCCGCCGGCACGCCGCCCGACGTATCACTACTCAACTTCCGCCGCATGGGGGCCTTTGCTGCTGCCGGGCAACTGGAACCGCTCGGCCCCTACCTGGACGAGAGCGACGTCATGAGCCGCGAAGAGTTCTACCCCATCACGCTGGAGGCCTTCACCTGGCAAGACCAGCTCATGTGCATCCCGCAGAACATTTCCAGCCTTGTCGTCTACTACAACCGCGACCTGTTCACCGCCGCCGGCGTAGCCGAACCGGCCGACGACTGGACATGGGCCGACTTCCTGGCTGCGGCCCAGGCCCTGACGCTGGACAGCGACGGCGACGGGCAAACGGATCAATATGGCGCCGGCATCGAGGCCTCCCTCTTCCGCCTGGCCCCCTTTATCTGGCAGAACGGCGGCCAGTTGGTGGACGACCCCGCCTTCCCGCAACAGCTGGCCCTGACCCGCGTGCCGGCCCAGGAGGCATTGACCTGGTTCACCGAGCTACAGACGGTCCACCACGTCGTGCCCGACCGCGTGGCCGAAGAGTCGCTGGATAGCGAGAGCCGCTTCATTGAGGGCACGACGGCCATGTACTTCAACAGCCGCCGCGGCACGCCTACCTACCGCGAGATCACCGCCTTCGACTGGGATATCGCCCCGCTGCCGCGCGGCACACAGACGGCCGGCGTGCTGCATAGCGACGGCTACTGCCTCTCTTCCGTGGCCGCCGACAAGGACGCCGCCTGGCGCTTCATCGAGTTTGCCAACTCGGCCGAGGGGCAGACGATCATCGCCGGCAGCGGCCGCACGGTGCCGTCTATCATGTCCGTGGCTGAATCGCCCGCCTTTCTCGACCCGAACGCGCGCCCCGCCCGCTCGCGTGTCTTCCTCGACACCATTCCTGATCTCCGTCTGGTGCCCCTCCTCAGCACCTGGGACGAGATCGAGGGCACCGGCAGCGAAGAGGTCGAGCGCGCCTTCTACGGCGACATCACGCCCGAAGAGGCCGCCCTGCTGGCCCGCCAGCGGACGGAGGAGTACTTCCAGTTGGCGGTGCGTCCGTAAGGTGACTCATTGCGCCGATGTGGGCGTAGGGGCGAGACAATCGGCGCGAGATACCTCCTCTGATCACCCAAACGTCGGTCGCCGATTGTCTCGCCCCCCCGCACCTGTACGTCCCGCGGCGTAGGGGCAGGACAATCGGCGCGAAATACCTCCTCTGATCACCCAAACGTCGGTCGCCGATTGTCTCGCCCC
>CXWK01003372.1_pt1 | contig 15644 bp, 14 predicted proteins | sample 590851 | NCBI WGS metagenome assembly CXWK01 (sample SAMEA3498364, study PRJEB10139) | wastewater metagenome | biome: wastewater treatment plant; material: activated sludge | place: Denmark | collected 2014-08-01 | reverse complement strand
CTCGCCCTTTGGGAGAGGGTTGGGGAGAGGGGCTTGTGCCGTCGCCAGAAAGACCCTCTCCCTAACCCTCCCCCAAGGGGGGAGGGAACCAGACCCACTCGCCCTTTGGGAGAGGGTTGGGGAGAGGGGCTTGTGCCATTGCGAGAAAGACCCTCTCCCTAACCCTCCCCCAAGGGGGGAGGGAACCAGACCCACTCGCCCCTTGGGAGAGGGTTGGGGAGAGGGGCTTGTGCCGTTGCCAGAAAGACCCTCTCCCTAACCCTCCCCCAAGGGGGGAGGGAACCAGAACGCTACTCGATACCCAGGTACACCTTCTGCACCATCGCATTGCGCTGCAAGGCCCGGGCGCTGTCGCTCAGCACGATCTCGCCCGTCTGCAAGACGTAGCCGCGGCTGGCGATTTGCAGGGCCATCAGCGCGTTCTGCTCCACCAGCAGAATGGTCGTCCCCTGGCGGTTGATCTCCTCGACGGTGCTGAAGATGGCCTCGACCAGCACCGGGGCCAGCCCCATCGACGGCTCATCGAGCAGCAGCAGGCTCGGCCGCGACATCATCGCCCGGCCCATGGCCAACATCTGCTGTTCGCCGCCCGACAGCGTGCCCGACACCTGCCCCCGCCGCTCCTTCAGCCGTGGAAAGAGGCCATAGATGTGCTCGATGTCCTCGGCGATGCCGGCCTTGTCCTTGCGGTGGAACGCCCCCATCTCCAGGTTCTCCAGCACGGTCATGCGCGAGAAGACGCCCCGCCCTTCAGGAACCATGGCCACGCCCTTGGCCGCCAACTGGCTGGCCTTGTATTGGCCCAGGTCTTCGCCGTTGAGCCGGGCCGTGCCCGTCGTCGGCCGCATCAGGGCGCAAATGGTACGCAGCGTCGTCGTCTTGCCCGCGCCGTTGCCGCCGATGAGGGTGACGATCTCCCCCTTCTCGACGGTCAGCGAGATGCCCTTCAGGGCGTGGATCTTGCCGTAGTAGGCGTGGACGTCGTTGAGTTCGAGCATGGTCGTCATGTCTACGCCTCCATCGATTCGACCGAAAGGTGGGCCGCGCCGGCCGCGCCGCGCCCCAGATACGCTTCGATGACCCGCGGGTTGCCCTGAATCTCGGCCGGTGTGCCCTGGGCGATCTTCTCGCCGTAGTCGAGCACGGTGATGTCCTCGGAAATGCCCATGACGACGCGCATGTCGTGTTCGATGAGCAGAATGGTGATGCCGACCTCGTCGCGCAGGTTGCGGATGAACTCGGTCGTCTCGGCCGTCTCGCGTGGGTTCATGCCCGCCGTCGGCTCGTCGAGCAGCAGCAGCTTGGGATTGCCGGCCAGGGCGCGGGCGATCTCCAGCCGCCGCTGGTCGCCATAGGGCAGGTTGCGGGCCAGGCTGTCACCCTTGCCGCGCAGGCCGACGAAGCGCAACAGTTGGCGCGCCTCGGTCACGGCCTTCTCCTCCTCGTTCCGCGTACCCCGCAGCCCCAACACCGCGCCATACCAGGGCGAGGTCAGCCGCGGCTCCATGCCGGCCAGGATGTTCTCGATGGCCGACATATAGGCGAAGAGGCGGATGTTCTGATAGGTGCGGGCGACGCCCAGACGGGTGATCTTGTCCGGCGAGCGCCCCTTCAGCGACGTGCCGTCGAAGACGATGTCGCCGTCGTCGATCTGGTAGAAGCCGGTGATGCAGTTGAAGAAGGTCGTCTTGCCCGCGCCGTTGGGACCGATGATGCTGACGATGCTCCCTTCGGGGATGGCAAAGTCCAGCCGGTTGACGGCCACCAGACCGCCGAAACGCTTGGTGACATTGGTTGCTTCCAGGATGTTGCGGTTAGGCATAATGTTCTCTCGCAAAGGTTCGTAGTTAGCGGCTTCAGCCGCGTTCTTCGCAGAGACGGCGCGGAAGCGCCTGACTACGAACCGGGCTAGACCAATGGCTGGACCTCTTCGTGCAGCGGCGCTTCGGCCGCGGCTATGGCCGGCTCGTCCGTCTCGGCCGCGTGCAGTTCGCGCCGTCGCACGGCGCTGGGCCACAACCCCTCCGGCCGCACCAGCATCATCACGATAAGCAGTACGCCATAGATGAGTAGCCGGAACTCAACGAACTCGCGCAACAACTCCGGCAAGCCGACCAGCACGAACGCGCCCAGGACAACGCCCGGCAGGCTGCCCACGCCGCCGACGATGATGATCGCCAGCACGTTGATGGAGATGAGCAACTCAAAGCTGTTGGGAAAGACGGAGCCGACGCGCGAACCGAAGATGGCCCCCGCCAGCCCGGCGAAGCCCGCGCCGATGGCGAAGGCCAGCAGCTTTGTGCCCACCAGATTGATGCCCACGGCCTCGGCCACGTCCTCGTCCTCGCGCACGGCCATCCACTGCCGCCCGGCGCGGCCGTCGCGCAGCCGCCAGGCGATGAACAGCGCCAGCACACACCCGGCCAGGATGAGGTAGTAGTAGTGCTGCGGCGTGACAAAGATGAAGGAGCCGAAGTTGGGCCGGCCTACGTCCAGGATGCCCTGCGCGCCGCCGATGACCGGCTTTAGCAGGTCGGAACGCACCAGCACGCGGATGATCTCGCCGAAGCCCAGGGTGACGATGGCCAGATAGTCGCCGCGCAGCCGCAGCACGGGGATGCCCAGGACGATGCCGAACAGGACGGCGGCGATGACGCCGATGGGCATGGCGATCCAGAAGTTGACGCCCAGCCCCAGATCGCCGGTCGAAGTGAGCAGGGCCGTGACGTAGGCCCCCACGGCGAAGAAGGCTACGTAACCCAGGTCGAGCAGCCCGGCGAAGCCGACGACGATGTTGAGGCCCAGCGCCATGAGCACGAACGTGCCCACCTGGGCTACGACGTTGGTCAGAAAGATGCCCAGAATGCGCGGCAAGACCAGCAGCAGCACCAGCGACACGACCAGCAGGATGAGCGAATTGCGCCGCCGCTCGGTCGGGGTGATGGTCGCCATTCGCTGTTGCCGGCGCGCCCGGCCGCTGAACTCCCACCACAGGGCGACGGCCAGGGCCAGCACGAAGATGACCACCGCCGCCACCACGGTGATGCCTTTGCTCGGAAAGACTAGCCGGACGAGGTCACGCGATAAAAACTGGTTAGCAATGTTCAGCGGCACGTCGGAGAAGAGGCTGAAGATGAGCGTGAACATCGTGGCGTTGATCAGGGGCCGGCGGACGCGCTGTGGAATCAGGCGTATGGCCGCGCCGAGCAACCCTAGCCCAGCCATGACGCCCAGCAGGAGCAGAGCGCCGCCCAGCGGCTCGCGGCCAAAAGTCAGAATCTCGATCAGTTGCGGCGAGACGTTGACGAAGTAGTCGCGGATGGTCGTCCACACGGTGGCCAGGCCGATCAGCAGCACGACGGGCACGGCCGCCAGCGCCCCGGCCAGCAGACCGGCCAGCAGCGTCGACAGCGGGGCGCGGCGCTCGTCCTTGCCCGCGGCGATGAAACCACCGTAGAACGCCGGCGCGAAAAGCAGCAGTTGGCCCAACGTCAGCAGGCCCGCGATCATGTCGCGTTCGTCAAAGGTCTGGACCATGCCGATGACGCTGGTGATCAGCACCACCAGACCCAGAATCAACCCCATCTGAATGACGCGCCGCCAGTTGATTGCGTTCATGATGCCTCCGAGGAAGGGGCCAGGTTCCAGGTTCCAGGGGCCAGAGAAAAAGCGGTTTTTTCCTGGCCCCTGGTCCCTGGAACCTGGCCCCTGCTCACGCCTTTTTCTCCGCCAGGCGCTCGCCGATGATGCCTTGTGGCCGGAAGATGAGGACGAGCACGAGGAGCAAGAAGGCGGTCACGTCTTTGAGTTGGTGCGCGCCGGGCGCGCCGAGACCCTCCAGGATGAGGGGCGGGCCGACGGCCTCGATGATGCCCAGGAAGAAGCCGCCCAGCGCCGCGCCGGGGATGCTGCCGATGCCGCCCAGCACGGCGGCCGTGAAGGCCTTGATGCCCGGCACGAAGCCCATCGAGAAGATGACTTGCTTAAACACCAGCCCCCACAACACGGCGGCGATGCCGGCCATCGTTGCGCCAATGGCGAATGTGGTGGCGATAGCTCTATCCACGTCAATGCCCATCAGGGCGGCCACGTCCTTGTCCTCGGCCACGGCGCGGATCGATTTGCCGGTCTTGGTCTTCTGGACGAACAGATAGAGGCCAATGAGAGCCAGGATGGAGACGATGATGACGATCAGGCGGACTTTCAGGAAGTCGAGGCCCAGAACGTTGACCCGCCCTTCCAGGATGGTCGGCACGGGAAACGCCTTGACCGCCGATCCGAAGAAGCCGCGGAAGATGTATTGCCAGAAGAAGGACGCGCCGATGGCCGTGATGAGCGGCACGAGACGCGGCGCGCGGCGCAGCGGCCGATAGGCGATCCGCTCCGTCAGCAGCGAGACGCCCATCGAGGTCAGCACCGAGGCGACAGTTACCAGGACGAGGTAAATGATCGGCTGCTCGTTCATGAAGCCGCTGGCGGCCAGGGTGCTGGCGACAAGATAGGTGGAAGCCATCGCGCCGGACATGAAGAATTCGCCGTGGGCGAAGTTGATCATGAACAGGACGCCATAGACCATCGTGTAGCCCAGGGCGATGAGTGCGTAGAGTCCCCCTTGCGACAGCCCGGAGATGAAGAAGTCGAGCCAGTCATCCATCCCGTAGGTCGTGCCCGCGCCGAAGAACAACTTGCGCGTGATGCCGATGACGACGCCCAGAATGATGACGATACGAAAAACCCACAACCAGATGTCGATCCAGTCGATGTCCCTGAGGCGTTGCGACAATGTCATACGAGCCTCCTGTTAAGAAAAAGAAACCGCAGATTTCACAGATTACACAGATTACAGAGACTCTTCAATCTGTGTAATCTGTGTAATCTGTGGTTGCCACTCTGAAAAAGGGCCGGCCCGTCGCCGGGCCGGCCCAACATTCAACCTTTACTCGGCTTCCTGGTTGTTCCACACCGGGACGAACTCGCCGTCCACGACGTTGCTGACGGCGATGCGGGCGTCGGCGCAGTCGCCGAACTCGCTGCACGTCAGCGTGCCGGTGACGCCCTCGTAGCCGGCGGTCGCGGCCACGGCGTCGCGCAGCGCCTGGCGGCCGATCAGCAACGTGCCGTCCTCGCCCTGCTGGGCCACCGATTCGACGGCGTTGAGCAGGATGTTGGTCGCGTCAAAGGCGTGGGCGTGGTAGACGTTGGTCGGCTCGCTGCCGAACATCTCCTGGTACATGGGGATGAACTCATCCGAGTAGAAGACGTTCTCGAACGACAGGTCCGGCCCGGAGAGGTACATACCTTCCGACGCCTCACCCGCCGCTTCCAGGAAGGAGGGCGAGAAGACGCCGTCGGCCGCGGCCAGGACGGTGTTTTCCAGACCGGTGACGGTCTTGGCCGTCGTGGTCAGCAGGGGCGCCAGCGGCTGGAAGACCGGGTAGAAGAGGAACTCCGGCTCGGCGGCGGCGATGGAGGTCAGGAGGGGCTCGACGTTGGTGGCGTCGGCGGCCTCGGCCTCGAAGCCGACGCCCTCGCCACCCAACGCCTGGAAGGCTTCGTAGAAGGCGCTGGCCAGACCCTCGGTGTAGGGGTCGCCGTCGTGGATGGCCGCGGCCTTGGTCAGGCCCAGCTCATTGTAGGCGAAGGAGGCCATCGCCGCGCCCTGGATCAGGTCGTTGTGGGCGGTGCGGAAGTAGCCGGGCTTCCAGGCCTGCTCCGGGTCGGTCAGGGCCGGGGAGGTGTTGGACGGGGAGATCATCACGTAGCCCGCGTCGGACATGATGGCCGCCAGGGGCACACCCGCGCCGGAGCAGCTGGTGCCGATGATGCCGACCACTTGCGGGTTGGCAACGATCTTCGTGCCGGCGGCCTGGCCGCCTTCGGCGCTACAGCCGTCGTCTTCGGCCTGCAACTCGACCGGGTGGCCGAGCACTTCGGACCGCATGTCGATGGCGATCTCGACGCCGCGCTGCGAGTCGGTGCCCAACTCGATGTTCGGGCCGCTGATGACCAGGGCCGAAGCGATTACGATCGGGTCGCCGGGAGCGACGGTAATGCAGCCGATGGCGTCGGTGCATTCCATGGAGCCGGCGGCTTCTTCTTCAGCCGGAGCCTCGGTCGCTACTTCCTCGGCCGGAGCTTCTTCTTCGGCCGGGGCCTCGGTCGCTACCGCTTCCTCGGCCGGAGTCTCGGTCGCGCCCCCGCCGCCACAGGCCACCAGGGCCAGCGACAGAATGAGGGCCAGTAGAGCCAGCATAGACAGTCGTTTCATCGTTCTTCTCTCCTCTATTCCTTTTTCAACGTGATGTCAAAGCGTTCGCTTTACATGCGCCGGGCCATTTGCCCGACATACAACCACCGCAATTGTCCACTCGTTGTCACTGTGCTCGACTTCCCGTCCCCGTCATCACCTCCTCGATGTCGCCAGGATGCGCAAGTAACAAAGAAAGCCCGGTCTCTGGGGCTATGGGGTTGGAATTTTAATGAGAGTGGGGTGAGTTGTCAAACGGGAAGTGGCAAGTGGCGGGTGGCGAGTCATGACCCGCCACCCGTCACTCGCTACTCGTACTCTTCCACCACTTCCGTATACTGCGCCGTCACCATGAACACCGTGCGCTCGGCCATATTGGTCGTGCGGTCGCCGATGCGCTCCAGGTTGTGGGCGATCCACAGCAGGTAGGTGGGGATTTCGACAACGCTCTGCTGGCTCAACTCGGCCATGGCCTCGGTGAAGAACTTGCGATACTGGCGGTTGAGCTTGCGATCGCGCTTGACGATAGCCATCGCCTTTTCGGCGTCGCGCTCCATGTAGGCGGTGATGGCCCGGATGAGCATACTGCGGGCGCGTTTGGCCATCTTCGGCAACCGCGTCAGCTTCAGCCGCTTGGGCGGGGTGTCTTCTCCCAACATCAGCCCATCGACGCCCGGCTTGTCGCCGGCCGCCTCGTCTGCGGACTCCTCCGCCAGTTCGTCGTTCTGTTCGTCGGCTGGCCCGTCGGCCGTCTCCCGCTGCAACTCGACCTGGGCCTCCACCAGCAGCGGCGGCAACGGCATTCCCTCCAGGCGCGTCACGATGCGGGCGATGCCGGCGGCATGGTCGCCGATGCGCTCCAGCTCAATGGCCATGTGCATGGCGGTGATGACCGTTCGCAGGTCGCGGGCCATCGGCTGCTGCGTGGCCAGAATCACGTAGGCCCGCTCCTCGATGTGGAAGCGAAGGCGATTGACCTCCGCGTCGCCGGCGATGACGGCCTGGGCTTTGGCAATATCGACCGACAGCAGCGCCTCGATGGCATGGCCGATAGCCGCATCGACCATGCTGCCCATCGACAGAATGGACTGATTCAGTTCATCCAACTCCGAATCGAGCAGAGCACGCTTGAGTTGTGTCATAACTCCTTTCCAGTCGGACCGGTCAGCCGGACCAACAGATCGCTCATCACCGCCTGGCCGTCGACCAGCGGCGCGCCGTGGCCACAGGCGATGACCGCCGGCGAGAGTTGCAGCAGGCGGGTGGCGGTACGCTCGGCGGCCGCCTGGTCGGCGGTGATGCGCGGCGGCGTCAGTTGCAACCGGCCGTCGCGCGTGTTCAGCGCGTCGGCGGCAAACAGGACGCCCGCCGCCGGGCTATAGAGCGCATGCTGTTCGGCGGTGTGGCCCGGCGCGGCCAGCACCCGCAGCCCACCCAGCACCGGCAACTCGTCGCCCTCGCCCATCGGCCGCAGGGCGGCGCGATCGATGGCCTTGTAGCGCACAATATGATCGAGGATGAACTGCACCGGCCGCGGCATGTGGCGCGGTGAACGCCCTTCGGCCAACAGCGCCGCCGTCGCCGCCCCGGCGTAGACGGTCGCCCCGGAGCGCGCCTGGATGGCCGCCGCGCTGCCGGCGTGGTCCATGTCGGCGTGGGTGATGACGATGCGCTTCAGGTCGCCCGGCGCGCCGCCCCATTCCGCCAGCCGGTCGAAGATGAGATCGGCCTTGCCGGGCATGGCCGCGTCGATCAGCGTGAAGCCGTCGTCGTCGTGGCACAGGTAGCAGTTGACGCTGCCCGTGTCGATCCACAGCACATCGGCCCACGACCCATTACTCGGCGTCGGCATCGACCGTCTCTTCCAACAGGTGGGCGGCCTTGGCGTCGAACGCGGCGCGCAGGGCGTCGTAGTCGGCTTTGGGCAACGGCTTCAAGGCCTGTGTCTGCTGGCGCAGCACGGGGCCCAGCTTGGCGGCGTGGGTCGCCGGGATGCGCGACTCCTTCACGTCGAGGCTGTCGATCTTTTCCGTCGTGAAGACGATGACCGGCAGCACGGGCACGTCGGCCGCCGGCACAGCTTCGGCGATCATCGTCGCCATCTTCGCCGCCTGGGCCTCGGCCTCGCGGGTGGGGTTGCCCAACCCCTCGCGGCCGAAGAAGCGGCGCATGCCGATGCCGCCCTGCGTCCAGTTGTCGCCCTGGGCGCTGATGCGACCGGCCTGGTACTTGGCCACCAGCACGACGACGCCCACCGGCAGCAGCAGCACGTGGGGCGCGGGCAGCAGGTAGTGGTAGAGACGCCCGTCCTTGCGGGCGAACTTGCCCGCGGCCTTGTCCAGCACCAGGTCCAGGCGCGGCCGGCGCAAGTAGCGGTGGGCCAGGGACAGGCCAACCTGTGACAGGGCGAAGCCGATGAACAGCGCCGCCAGTTGATAGAGGAACACGTAGGGATTGTCGCTCATGAAGATGAACAGCAACCCTACCACCAGCGCCGCCAACCCGGCCAGGCTGGCGATTTGCCCCAGCCGGGCCAGACGGGCAATTCGTTTTTCGTCGCGTAAGACTTTCATGTTTGTATCGATGTCTCATTTGTGAGCAAGGGAGCAGGGGGGCGGGGGAGCAGGGGCGAAAGATCACCCCTGCTCCCCCGCCCCCCTGCTCCCCCGCGCTTACTCGGTACCATTAATGTATCGGCCCAACACCAGACACGCATTCTGCCCGCCCAGGCCGAAGGAGTTCTTCAGCGCCACCCGGATGTCGGCCGGGCGCGGCGCGTTGGGCACGTAGTCCAGGTCGCACGCCGGGTCGGGCGTCTCGTAGTTCCACGTCGCCGGGATGGTGCCGCGGGCCAGGGCCAGCGTGGTGAAGATCGACTCAATCGTCCCCGCGCCGCCCATGGCGTGGCCCATCGACGACTTGGTGCTGCTGATGGGCACTTCGTAGGCCCGCTCGCCGAACAGGCGCTTGATGGCCAGCGTCTCCGTGGCGTCGTTGACCGGCGTGGACGTGCCGTGGGCGTTGATGTAGGACACGTCGCCCGGCGTCAGCGCCGCGTCGTCCAGCGCCCACTTCATGGCCCGGATGGCCCCCTTGGCCTCCGGGTCGGGCGCGGCCACGTGGAAGGCATCGGACGATGAGGCATGGCCCAGCACTTCGCCGTGGATGCGCGCGCCGCGGGCCAGCGCCGTCTCCAGCCGCTCCAGCACGACGACGCCCGCGCCCTCGGCCAGGATGAAGCCGTCGCGGTCTTTGTCGAACGGCCGGCTGGCCCGCTCCGGCGTGTCGTTGAAGTGGGTGGACAGGGCGCGCATGGCCCCGAAGCCGGCAATGGCCGCGTAGTGGATGAGGCCCTCGACGCCGCCGGCGAACATCATGTCGGCCGTCCCGCGCCGGATGATCTCGGCCGCCTCGCCGATGGTCTGCGTGCCCGTGGCGCAGGCGGCCACGGTGGCCCCAATCGGCCCCGTGGCCCCGGTCATCAGGCTGACGTGGTGCGAGGGCATGTTGGCCAGGAACATGGTCATGGCGAACGGGCTGACGGCCCGCGCCCCGCGCTCGCGGAAGGTGTCCATCTCCTCGAAGGCGCGCTCGATGCCGCCGACGGCCGTGCCGATATGGACACCCGTCCGGTCGGGGTCGGGCGCGCGCTCCGCCAGCCCGGCGTCGGCCAGGGCCATGCGCGTCGCGGCCACGGTCAACTGCGAGGCGCGCGACATGCGGCGGGCCTCCTTGAAGTCCATGTGGTCGCGGACGTTGAACTCCTTCACCTCGCCGGCGATGCGCGTGGCGAAGTCGCTGGCGTCGAACTGGGTGATGGGGCCGATGCCGGAGATGCCACTCAGCAGGTTGCCCCAGCTCTCTTCGACCGAATGGCCCAGCGGGCTGAGCATGCCCATGCCGGTGATGACGACGCGCGGGCGGCCCTTGGCGTCTAGTAATGGTTCGTTCATGTGATGTCCTTTCAACGCCAAGGCGCGAAGACCAAATAGCTTTTACTCTTCTCTTCTTTGCGCCTTTGCTCTCTTTGCGGCTTTGCGTGAGCCTCTTCTTCTTTATTTCCCCAGCCGCTCGGCGATGGCGGCGACGATGCCGCGCTCGGCCACGCGCCGCGCCTGGCCGATGGCCTGGCGGATGGCATAGGCGTTCGAGCGGCCGTGGGCAATGATCACAACCCCGTTGACGCCCAACAGTGGCGCGCCACCGACTTCGTCGGGGTCGAGCTGGGCGCGCACGCGCTGGAAGGCCGGCCGGGCCAGCGCGCCGCCGATCTTGGTCAGCGTTCCGGCCATGATGTACTTGCGGATGGTGTCGGACATATAGCCGGCCACGGCCTCGGCCGTCTTCATCATGACGTTGCCGGTAAAGCCGTCGATGACGCCCACGTCGGCCGCGCCGCGCACGAACTCCTTCGGCTCGATGTTGCCGACGTAGTTCAGCCCGCTGGCTTCCATCAGCGGGATCGTCTCCTTGATGAGCTGGTTGCCCTTGCCTTCTTCTTCGCCATTGGAGATCAGCGCGATGCGCGGCCGGGCGATGCCCAACATCCGCTCGACGTAGACGCTGCCCATCTGGCCAAACTGGAGCAGGTACTCCGGCTTGGCGTCGGCGTTGGCCCCGTTGTCGATGAGCATCGGCTTGCTCTCGATGGGGAAGACGACGCCCAGCGCCGGGCGCAACACGCCGGGGATGCGGCCGACGCCCGTCTGCCGCAGCGTGGCCACGGCCAGGATGGCCCCCGTGTTGCCGGCGCTGACGAAGGCATCGGCCTCGCCCGCACGCAACAGGGCCAGCCCGGCGTGCATCGACGACTGGCGCTTGTCGCGCGCGGCGGCCGAGGGCGAGTCCTTCATGCCGATGGCCTCGGCGGCGTGGCGCACCTCGATCGTCAGGCCGCTCGTGTCCTGCGCCGCCAACGCGGCCTCGACACGCGGCCGATCGCCCACCAGCACGATTGCGTCGCCAAACTTCCGCGCCGCCATGACCGCCCCGGCCACGTCCGGCCCGGGATGATCATCGCTCCCCATCGCATCGACAACGATTCGCATACCCGCCTGCCTGTCAGAAGGTTAGCGAGTGATTTTAGCACAGAAGTTGTCGGTTGTCGGTTGTCNNGTCTGTCGTCTGTCGGCGGCGGTCGGCGGTCAGCCGTCGGCGGTCTAGACCACCTACCTCGCCAGCGCCACCAGCGGCAGCGGCACGAAGCACAGGAAGAACAACGCCAGGGTGAAGACGGCCAACGCGCGGCGGCGGGGGTCGAGGCCGGTGATGTCTTCCAGCGGCCGGGCGTGGACGCGGCCGAAAGCCAGCAACAGGAAGATCCACAGCCCCCAGGTGAGGGCCGGCGCACCTTGCAGGTAGGAGTAGACCAGAATCAGGGCCAGCCCCAGGAGAACCGGCCAGAAGAAGCGGCGCGACCGGTCGCCGAAGAGGGCGTAGGCCACGTGGCCGCCGTCGAGCTGGCCGACCGGCAACAGATTCAGCCCGGTCACGAACAAGCCCACCCAGCCGGCCCAGGCGACCTGGTTCAGGTAGACGTCGACGCCGTTGCCGGGCAGGACGCGGCCGAAGACAAGCAGCTTAGCCAGCAAATAAAGCACCGAGTTACCCTCGAACTGTTGCCCCGGCGAGATCGACCCCAGGTCGGACGTGGCCAGCCCGATGAGCAGCACTGGCAGGGCAAACACCAGCCCGGCCAGCGGCCCGGCCGCGCCTACGTCGAACAGCGCCCGCCGGTTGCTGACCGGCCCGCGCAGTTGGATGAAGGCCCCCAGCGTGCCGAAGTATGACCAGGGCATGGGGATGAAGAAGGGCAGCGTGACGGGCACGTTGTGGCGGCGGGCGGCGAAGTAGTGACCCATCTCATGCGCGCCCAGGATGAGCAGGATGCTGAGGGCGAAGGGCCAGCCATTCCACCACTCCCGCGCCTGGGCCATCGCCTGCTCCATCGTCAGCGCCCCATAGGTCGCGCCGATGTAGAGCGTCGAGCCGACCGTGAGCAGAAAGAGGATGAGGTTGATGATCCAGCGCGTCGGTGTTTGGGCGAAGACGACGGGCAGGGCGACCAGGGCGACGCGGCCGTCCGCCTCGTCGTCGGTCATCGGCGTGTAGCCGTGGCGCTCGAAGCGGCGGCGCAGTTCGTCGAAGCAGTCGGCCGGGTCGCGCAGGAAGTGGCCACGAAAACGGATGTGGCCTTTGGCGGGGAAGTCGAGTGTCGTGTCGCCGACGGCGAACAGGTCGGCCACGTCGCGGCGCAGGGCCTCGACCCGTTCGTAGAGCTGCGGCTCCGGCGCCGGCGGCGAGGGGTCTTCCATGAAAGCGGGAGCCTAGGCCGCGGGCGGCGCGTCGTCGGTGGTAGGGGTCGCCGGCTCGGCCGCGGCCGCCGGCTCGGCGTCATCGTCGTCGCCCCAACTGACGATCCAGATGCACGCCCCGGCCACTAGCGTCGTGATGAGCAGCAGCCAGAACCATTGCATCGGCAACAGACCGACGTCGCGCGCCTCATAGATGAGGATGGCGTTCATGCCGACGGCCAGGGCGATCCAGGCGGCCAGACTTGGATGGCGGAGAACCCAGTTTTTGATACCTTGCATGGGGTCGTAACTATAGCATAGAGTGGAGGTGTGACAACCGGCGGGCGGTCCGCCGGTTGTCACACCTCCCAAGCTGCAACGAACTGCTCCTCCGTCTCCCGCAACAACCCATCAGTAGTGATCACCACATCGGCGCGGGCGATCTTGTCGGCCTGGGGCGATTGGGCGTCGATGCGCGCGGCGGCGTCGGCCTCGCTCAGGCCGCGGCAGACGCGCAGCCGGGCCATCTGCGTCTCGCGCGCACAGGCCGTCACCCACACCTGGTCGCACAGCGCCGCCAGCGGCCCTTCCAGCAGCTTGATGGCCTCGATCATGATGACTGGCGCGTCGCTGGTCTGCACGCGGCGGGCGATCTCGGCCCGCACGGCCGGGTGCAGAATGGCCTCCAGTTGGCGCAGCCGGGCCGTGTCGCCGAAGACGATGCCGCCCAGCGCGGCGCGGTCGATGGCCCCATTGGCGCGGCGCACGCCCGGCCCGAAAGCGGCCACGATCTCTTCCTTGATGGCCGCGTCCGTGGCCAGCAGGTCGTGGACAACGCGGTCGGCGTCGATTGTCAGCGCCCCGCGCTCAGCGGCCAGCCGCATGACGGCCGACTTGCCCGTGGCGATGTTACCCGTCAGCCCGATGATCCGCCGGCTCATGCGTCAGCGCCTCCCATTCGGCGAACAGTGCTTCGTGCCGTGCCTCGGCCGCCGCATACTCGGCCGTCAGCCGCTGCAATTCGGCGTAGTCCTGGGCCGCGGCCGCCCGTTGCAGCCCCTCGCCCAGCGCGGCCAGCGCCGCTTCCGTCTCGGTGATTCCCCGCTCAACGGCGGCCACCCTCTCCGCGCGGCGGCGCTGCTCGTTCTTGCTCAGTCGCGGCGGGGGTTGAAGACCCTCTCCCCGGCTCTCCTCCTGAGCGGGAGGGAGCGCGGTTCCCCCGCCCTTGGGGAGGGGGTTAGGGGGAGGGGCCGCCCGCGCCGCCAGATACTCCTGATACGGCCCCTTGAACACCTCCAGCCGCGACCGCCCCGCCGCGTCTTCCTTCAACTCCCATATCTGGCTGGCCAGCCGGTCGACCAGATAGCGGTCGTGGGTGACGAGTAGGATGGTGCCGTCGAACGACTCCAGCGCCGATTGCAGAATCTCCTGCGAGGCGATGTCGAGGTGGTTGGTCGGCTCGTCGAGCAGCAGGAAGTTGGCCTGCTCCAGCACCAGGATGGCCAGCGCCAGCCGCGCCCGCTCGCCGCCGCTGAGCGTGCCGACCTGGCTGAACACGTCGTCGCCGCGGAAGAGGTAGCGGGCCAGGTAGTTGCGCGCCTCGCTGATGAGCATCTCCTTGTGGCGCAGCAACTCGTCAAGCACGGTGGCATTCGGGTTGAGCGCCTCCTGCGCCTGGGCGAAGTAGCCGATGTGGAGGCTGGCCCCCGGCGACAGCTTGCCGGCCAGCGGCTCCAGTTGGCCGAGGATGACCTTCAGGAAGGTTGTCTTGCCCGTACCGTTGGGGCCGATGAGGGCCGCCGTCTCCAGCCGGTGCAGTTCCAGTTCGGACACGGTAAACAGCGGCCGGCCGGGATAGCCGACGGTCAGGTCGGCGGCCCTTAGCACAACGTTGCCGCTGCGGAAGGCGGCGTCGAGGCGAAAGTTGACCACCGGCGGCTGTGTCGGCGCGGGCAGGGCGGCGATGGCCGCTTCCAGCTCGGCCAGTGTCGCCGCCGGCCGTCGCAAATCCAGTTCGCTGACGATCTGGCTCCAGCCCTTGCTGCTCAGGTCACCGATGGCCCCCAAGCCGCCGACGCGCACCGCCTCCACTTCGCGGCTGAGGCGCGACAGCTTGCCCCAGGCCATCTGCGTCCGCTGCCCGGAGATGTTGCGGCGGATGAAGTCCAGTTCCTTGGCCGCCCGTTCCCGGAACGCCTCATATTCGTGCTGGAGCCGCTGCCAGCGATCTTGCCGCTGGGTCAGGTAGGCGCTGTAATTGCCGCGATAGCTCTCCACACCGCCGCGGCTCATCTCCCAGATGGTCCTGGCCACGCGGTCGAGGAAGTAGCGGTCGTGGCTGACGACCAGCACCGCGCCCGGCCAGGTGTTGAGCGTGTTCTCCAGCCATTCGATGGCCTGCACGTCGAGGTGGTTGGTCGGCTCGTCGAGGATGAGCAGATCGGGCGCTTCCAGCAGCAGGCGGCCGAGCAGCACGCGCGTCTTCTGGCCGCCGCTCAACTGCGACAGGGGTTGCCCCCAGGCCTGCGGCGCGAAGCCCAGCCCGGTCAGCACCATGCGGATGCGCGTGTCGTACTCGTAGCCGCCGCCGACTTCGTACTCCACCTGGAGGCGGCTGTACTCGTCCAGCAGAGCGGCGGCGGGAACAGCATCCAGCAGGTCAGTGGTCAGTGGGTCAGTCGTCAGTGGGTGGGCGGGGCCGGCGTCGCCGTTGGATGCGGCCATTGCGTGTTCCAGCTCGCGCAGGCGGTCTTCCATCGCTCGCAACTTGGCGAAGACGGCCAGCATTTCGTCATAGACGGTATGCTCGGCCGATTCGCCAAGGAAAGCGTCGGACGACTCCTGTGACAGGTAGCCGATGCGCATGCCGCGGGCGACGTGGACGGCCCCGGCCGACGGCTGCGCCCGCCCGGCCAGGATGAGCAGCAGCGTCGTCTTGCCCACGCCGTTGGGGCCGACGAGGCCGATCTTGCCGTCGCGGGGGATGCTGACGTTGACGCCGCTAAAGACGTCAAACTCGCCAAACGACTGCCCCACACGGCTTGCGTTCAGGATTGCCATGGGGGGATTATACAGTTGTCAGTGGACAGTGGGCAGTGGTCAGT
>CXWK01028450.1_pt1 | contig 15655 bp, 16 predicted proteins | sample 590851 | NCBI WGS metagenome assembly CXWK01 (sample SAMEA3498364, study PRJEB10139) | wastewater metagenome | biome: wastewater treatment plant; material: activated sludge | place: Denmark | collected 2014-08-01 | reverse complement strand
CTCCTGGGCGATACGCCCGTGATCGCCTCCGCTCATCCGAGTCCGCTGTCGGCCGATCGTGGCTTCTTCGGGTCCCGCCCGTTCTCACGAGCCAACGACCACTTGGTGCGTGCTGGGGCGGCCCCGGTCGACTGGCGGTTGCCGTGACGCCTCCCACGTCGTTCCTCGGAACTCCCGCCACCGCTCCCGGCCCACTCGGACCCGAGATGATGCGAAGCATTCTGGCCATCCGCTCCGACCCCTTGGGATTCCTGGGGCACATGCGCGACCGATACGGCGACGTGGTGCAGTTCCCAATTCCGCGCCCACCGACCTACCTGGTGGCGAGCATGCCCGGCGTTCAGCAGGTCTTGGTCCAGCGTCCGGGCGGCTACGACAAGGGCACGATCCAGTACCGGTCGCTGGCCCTGGTCACCGGCGAGGGACTGTTGGTGGCCCAGGACCAGGTGTGGCGACAACAACGCCCGGTCGTGCAACCGGCCTTCCACCACTCGTTCCTGCCCGATGTGGCCCAGGTCGTCCGCGAGGAATCGCAGGCGCTGGTGCAGCGATGGTCACTCGCGGGCGACGGGGCCGTCGTGGATATCGAGGCAGCAATGATGGACCTGACTTTGCGCGTCGTGGGACGCACGCTGTTCGGCGATGACCTGCGCGGGTCGACGGCGGCATTGGCCGAAGCCACGCTGGCCGCCTTGGCAGTGGTGATCAAACGGTCCCGGGTCCCGGTGGCTTTTCCGCAGTCCTGGCCCACGCCAGCGAACCGCCGCCTCGCAGGGGCGCTGCGTGAACTCGACGGGGCCGTGGATCGACTGGTCGCGTTACGCGCTGACCGCCCGGCGGGCAGTCGGATGCTGATCGATCTGTTGCTCGACCAGCCCGGGTGGACCGCCACGCAGGTGCGCGACCAGGTGGTGACGTTCCTCGTCGCGGGGCACGAGACCGCAGCGAGTGCGCTGACGTGGGCGCTGTATCTGTTGGCCACCCACCCGGCCGAGCAGGAACTCCTCGCCGCCACGCCCGAGACCGACATCGCGCGTTCCGTGGCCGAGGAGACCTTGCGGCTCTACCCCCCGGCGTGGGTGATCAGCCGCGCGGCGACCCGCCCAGACGTCATCGACGGTCACGACATCCCTTCGGGCGCCCTCGTGATCACGAGCCCGTACCTGATCCATCGTGACCCCCGCTACTGGCCCGACCCTGAGGTCTTTCGGCCAGAGCGGTTCCGGGAGCGGCTCACGACCACGCAGCGACTGGCGTACCTGCCGTTCGGGATGGGGCCCCGGCTGTGCATCGGCAGGGACTTCGCGCGGTGGGAGATGGTCGAGGTGCTTGCCACCCTGGGACCTCAGTTCCGGTTCGCGGACGTGGGTCAGACCCCGACGCTGCTTCCGTCGGTCACGCTGCGTCCGGCGCAAGGGATGATGCTGCGGATCAGCGCCCGACGTTGACGTACTCGACCAGGGCGTTTCGCTCATCCTCGAGTTCACCCAGTCGGCTCTTCACGACATCGCCGATACTCACAATGCCCAGCATGACCTGATCCTCGTCGAGCACGGGAACGTGCCGCACCCGCGAAGTCGTCATGAGTCCCATGAGGTCGGCGGTGGTGGCGGTCGGCGGTGCACACGTCACGGTGGGCGTCATGATCGTGCTGACCGGCTGGTCGAGCGCTGCCGCACCGGCGGCCGCCAGGTGACGCACGACGTCGCGTTCGGACACGATCCCCGCCACTGTCCGTGAATCCTCGGACACCACCAGGGCGCCGATGTTGAGTTCCGCCAGTCGCGCGACGAGGTCAGCGACCGGGGCGTCCGGACTGATCGTCTCGACAGCACTGCCCTTTTTCTGGATCACATGTTCGAGTTTCATGGCGATCACCCCTTCTTGGCCGAAGGTTACTCAGAGGCGGGTGTCGGGCGCAGCACTCTCAGCGCGACTTCATGCAAATGTCCGTTCGTGCTCACGGCACAGTGGCCGGTGAGTGCCGCGGAGCCGTCGAACGCGGTGATGGTGCCGCCGCTCTCTTCGACGATCGGAACCAGTGCAGCCATGTCCCACGGGGCGAGCGCCGGTTCTGCGGCGATATCGACCGCTCCCTCGGCCACGAACACGTGTGACAGGAAGTCGCCGTAGGCGCGGGCACGCCAGGTGTCCTCGATCAGGGTCCGAAGTCCGGCCGTGGCACCACGGACATCCCAGTACTCCTCGTCGGAGAACGAGAAGGACGCGTCGGCCAGTGTGTTCACGCTGCTGACGTGCAGCGGTCGGACGCTGCCATCGACATCACAGGTGTGGGCGCCCTGACCCCGGGCCGCCCACCAGCGGCGTCCCAGCGCTGGAGCCGAGGCGACGCCCACGACCAGTTCCCCGCGATCCTCCAGGGCGATCAGGGTGCACCACACAGGCACCCCGCGCAGGTAGTTCTTCGTGCCGTCGATCGGGTCGATGATCCAGCGGCGTTGGGCGTCCGTGTCAGCGCTGCCGAACTCCTCACCGAGGAGCCCATCGTCGGGTCGCTGCGTGGCCAGCATGCTCCGGATCGTCTCCTCGCATGCCTTGTCAGCCTCGGTGACCGGTGACGTGTCGGCTTTCGTCTCGACTGCCAGGTCGGCCGCGAGGAACCGGGACATCGTGACAGTGTCCGCGGCGTCCGCGATCGTCAGCGCCAACTGCAGGTCGTCATTCCAGTTGGAGGTCATGCGCTGGTCGCCGCCTGGCCGAAACCCACAAGGAACAGGACTTGGGCCAGCAGCGCCCGCTGCAGTTCGGCGAGGTCGATCGACTCGTTCGGTGCGTGGATCCGCGCCAGGGGATCCTGGGCGCCGGTTCCGATGACCTCGAGGTCGGGGAACGCCTCGATCAGGTTGGCCACGAACGGGACCGCGCCACCGGCGCCCTGCTCGGTGGGTTCCCTGCCGTAGGCCGCAATCATGGCCGTGCGGAACGTGTTGTAGGCGGGGCCGCCGGTGCGCACGAGTGTGCCGCTCGCGGGATCCCCGGCATCGAAGTGGGCCTCGATACCCCACGGCGAGTGCTCCGACAGGTGGCGTGCGAGAGCCTGGGTGGCTTCGTTCGGATCGGCGTCGGGCGGGATCCGGACGCTGATCTTGGCCCGGGCTTCGGGGATGATCGCGTTCGGCGCGGTCGCCACCGGGGGAGCATCGATCCCGACGACGGTCACGGATGGCCGGGAGTACAGCCGCGAGGCGATCGAACCCGATCCCACGAGGGGGACATCGGGCAACACCCCCGCGAGTTCCCGGAAGGCCTCTTCGGGGTACTCGGCCCCGGGCCATTCGGATCCGGGGATTCCCTCGATCGCACAGTTGCCCTGATCATCAGCCAGAGTCGCCAGCAGCCGGATCAGCACCATGAGCGCGTCGGGAGCCGGGCCACCGTACATTCCGCTGTGCCGCGGTTCTTCGAGGGTCTTGACCGACACCACGCCGTCCACGACACCGCGCAACGCGGTCGTGAACGTGGGCAGGCCGATCTCGACCGGGCCCACGTCCGCGATCACCGCAGCCGCGACATCGGCGAACTGCTCTGGCCGGGTGCTGGGCCACTCCTCGAAGTCGCCGCCGTACTCCTCTTCGCCTTCGAGCAGGATCCGCAGCGTCACCGGCGGTGCGCCCTCGAATGCGCGCACGCAGGCGATGTGGGTCACGACACCGGACTTGTCATCCGCAGCTCCGCGGCCATAGAGCCGCCCGTCACGCGCGGTGGGCTCGAACGCGGGCGACTCCCACTTGTCGGTGTCCCCCCCTGGTTGCACGTCGTAGTGGGAGTACAGCAGCACGACTGGGCTGCCGGGAGGGCCGGGGACCTCGGCGCGCAGCGCGGGGATTCCCGACTCCCCAGCGACCAACTCGACCTCGGCACCGGCATCCCGCAACAGGTCGGCGCACGCCTGGGCACAGGCGAGCACCGGCGCCCGGTCATAGTCGGGGAAGTTCACCGAAGCGATGCGCACCAGGTTCTTCAGGTCCTCGGTGACCTGCGGCATCAGGGCGGCCACTCGCTCACGCCAGGCGGACTCGGTCAGGGGCTGCTCGATCGTCATGGCTCCACGCTAAAGCCCGAAGCCGCGTGTTGCCCCGGGTGGCGCCGATGTGACTGCGCCCGCTTCTGGCACACTCGCGGAATGATCGCGTCCCAGTCCCTGCGATTCCCGATCGACGAAGTCGCCGGACTTCCGCTGCATCCCTTGGCGGTTCACGGGGCCGTGGTGCTGATCCCATTGGCTGCGCTGGGTCTGTTGGTGATGGCATCCAGCGGGGCCCGATCCAAGCGGTACAGCCCGCTGGTGGTGTTCGTCGCCGTGGTGGCCACCATCGCGGCGTTCGTGTCCGAGTGGAGTGGGCAGGAGTTGCGCGAGCAGGTCGCCAGCGGCCCGTCCGAGCACTTCCGCTATGGCGAATGGTTGCCGTGGGCCGCGGTCGCGACGTTGGTGATCGTGATCATCCTCGCGCTGATGGACCGGCAGGGTGGCGGCAAGCGCAACGCTGTGGGCACGATCGTGAGTTTGCTCGGGGTGGTGGTTGCAGTTGTCGCGATCGGTGGAACCGTGGTGGTGGGACACACCGGCGCGGAACTGGTGTGGGGCTAAGCCCAGATCCACCGATCCACCGGCTACTGCGCGGCCCTGTCCGGCGCCCTGGCTGCAGAATTCTCGCTCAACAGGGGCCCCACCCTGCCCTCGCGACTATTCCTTGCCAGACCATCCGGACAGGACCGCTCGCTACGCCGAGGACCGGTGGATCTGGGCTGTGCCCGGTCAGCCGCTGATCGATCCGAGCAGCCGACGCAGCGAGGCCAGCCGGGCCACCCCGTCCGGACCGGCGCGTCCTTCGGCGGCCCAGTCGTCCAAACCGCAATGGGGCGGCTGGTGGTCGCAGCCGCGGGGACAGTTGATCTCGCCCTCGGCCAATTCACCGAACGCCGCCAAGATCTGTTCGCCGTCCACGTGACCCAGACCGAAACTCCGGATGCCGGGGGTATCGATGATCCAGCCGCCGTCCGGAAGTCGCAGGCCCACCGCCGATGTCGACGTGTGGCGGCCGCGGCCGGTGACCTCATTGACCGATCCGGTGTTGCGATCAGCATCGGGCACGAGTTGGTTCACCAGCGTGGACTTGCCGACACCGGACTGTCCGATCAGCACCGTGACGTGTTCCCTGAGCCGATCGGCCACGGCGTCGGGGGGGCGGGTCCGCGACGAACTCACGACTTCGAGGCCCAGTGGTGCGTAGGCGGACCGCAGCGGCTCGGCGGGCGCTATGTCGGTCTTGGTCACCACGAGCAGTGGCGTCAGGCCGCCCGCGTAGGCCGCCACCAGGCAGCGGTCGATGAACCCCTCCCGCGGCTCCGGTTCCGCTGATGCGACCACGATGCCGAGGGTGTCGGCGTTGGCCACCACGATCCGTTCCACCGGATCGGTGTCGTCAGGGGTGCGTCGCAGGCTCGTGGTCCGTGGCTCTTGGCGCACGATGCGGGCCAAGGTGCCGTCGTCCCCCGACAGGTCCCCGACGACCCCGACCCGATCACCGACCACCACGGATCGCCGGCCGAGTTCCCTGGCTCGCACCGCGGAGACCAGGGGGCGGTCCCGACCCAGATCAACCGTCAGTCGCCCTCGATCGACGGTGGTGACCAGGCCCACGGTGGCGTCGTCGTGACTCGGGCGCTCCTTTGAGCGCGGCCGGGAGCGCCTTCCGGGCCGGATGCGGACATCGTCCTCGCTGTACTCGCGGGCCACTACCGCGAACCTCGGGACGTGTCGATCGTGTCGCGCCAGACCGTGGGGAAATCGGGGAACGTCTTGGCAGTCGTCGCCACGTTCTCGATCTGGATACCCGGCACCACGCTGCCCAGGATGGCGCCACACGTCGCCATCCGGTGGTCGTGGTAGGTCCGCCAGGTGCTGCCGCGCAGCGGTGCGGGTCGGATGGTGAGACCGTCGTCGTCGGCCGTCACATCGGCACCGAGTCCGGACAACTCCGCAGCCAGTGCGGTCAGACGGTTCGTCTCATGGCCGGCAATGTGGCCGATGCCGCGTAACCGAGAGGGGGAGTCGGCCAAGGCACACAGCGCCACGATGGTCGGGACGAGTTCGCCCAGATCCCGCAGGTCTCGATCGATTCCGCGAATCCGACCGGTTCCCGTGACGGCCATGCCCTCGGGTCGAACAGCGAAGGCGGCACCCAACTGGCTGAAGACCTCGATGACCGGCTGGGCGGGTTGCAGGCTGTCGGCGGGCCAGTCACGGATCAGTACCGTGCCGGCGGTGGCAACGGCCACCGCCACGAACGGCGTGGCGTTGGACAGGTCCGGCTCGACGAGCCGGTCCCGGGCAGCGATCGGTCCGGGTTCCACCCGCCACACGCAGCGACGCCGGTCGGCCGTGTCGGAATCGACGACAACACCGTGCTCGGCCAGCATGCGGACGGTCATGTCGATGTGGGGAAGTGACGGCACTGGGCCACCCCGATGTCGCACCGTCACCCCGCTGTCGAAGCGGGCGGCACTCAACAGGAGCGCCGTGACGAACTGGCTCGATGCGGACGCATCCACCACCACCTCGCCACCGGGCACCTGGCCTGTCCCCGTGATCGTGAACGGCAACCGGCCGTCGGGGGAGTCGATGCTGATGCCGAGTTCGCGCAGGCTGCCCAGCATCGGTCCCATCGGGCGTTCCCGCGCCCGTGGATCCCCATCGAACCGGGTCGTCGCCGCTGTCAGCGCAGCGGCGGGCGGGACGAATCGCATGACGGTGCCTGCGAGACCGCAGTCGACGGTGACCGCACCGTCCCGGCTGCCGGGTGTGATCGTCACCGAGTCGGAGGATTCCGCGGCGACGGAGCTGCCCAGCGCCGCGAGTGCGCCCAGCATGAGGTCCAGGTCGCGGGACCCGGCCGGTAGCCCGCTGACCGTGGTGCGGCCCACGGCCCCGGCGGCCAACAGCAAAGCGCGGTTCGCCAACGACTTCGACCCGGGGACGGCGACGGTGGCGTGCACGGGACCGGCGGCGACCGGTGCGACCCACAACACGTCGTCCTGCATACAGGTGAGGGTATCCGGGGTCGGCCCCCCGGCCGGTGTCCAAGGTGGCTGCGGCGGGGCCCACAAGTTAGGATGTCCTACATAATCCCACCTGCTCGACGGTGCCCCGGTTCCGCGTCGAATCGTGGCATCGGGCATTCTGGGAGTGAGCTTTCGGCGCTGAGACGGAGTATTCGATGAGCATCCCGGGTCTGGAGAACGCCCCCACCAAGAACAAGAAGCTGCTGGAGTGGGTCGAGGAGACCGCCGCTCTGTGCCAGCCGGACCGCGTGGAGTGGTGCGACGGTTCCGAGGAGGAGTGGAACCGGCTGACGGAGCTCATGGTCGAGGGCGGCACATTCATCCGACTGAACGAGGAGACGCGGCCGAATTCGTTCCTGGCCCGCTCCAACCCGTCCGACGTTGCGCGCGTCGAGGACCGCACCTACATCTGCTCCCTGCGTGAAGAGGACGCTGGACCCACGAACAACTGGATGGACCCGCAGGAGATGCGCGCCACCCTGCAGCCCTTGTTCGACGGCTGTATGCGCGGGCGCACGATGTACGTGATCCCTTTCTCCATGGGCCCGCTGGGCTCCCGCATCTCCCAACTCGGTGTCGAGATCACCGACTCGCCGTACGTCGTCACGAACATGAAGATCATGACCCGTATGGGTCAGGAAGCCCTCGACCTCATCGGTGAGAACGGCGACTTCGTTCCCGCCCTGCACACCGTCGGCTACCCGTTGGTCGACGCGGACGGCAACCGGCGCGATGACGTCGCCTGGCCCTGCAACGACACCAAGTACATCGTCCACTTCCCCGAGTCCCGAGAGATCTGGTCCTACGGTTCCGGCTACGGCGGCAACGCACTGCTGGGCAAGAAGTGCTTCGCCCTGCGCATCGCCTCGGCGATGGCCCGCGACGAGGGCTGGATGGCCGAGCACATGCTCATCCTCAAACTCACCGCTCCGGACGGTGACGTGAAGTACCTGGCCGCCGCCTTCCCGTCTGCGTGCGGCAAGACCAACCTGGCCATGCTCGAACCGAGTGTCCCCGGCTGGAAGGTCGAGACGGTCGGCGACGACATCGCGTGGATGCGGTTCGGCGATGACGGTCGGCTCTATGCGATCAACCCCGAGGCTGGCTTCTTCGGCGTCGCGCCCGGCACCGGTATGAAGACGAACGCAAACGCGATCCGCACGCTGTGGGGCAACTCGATCTTCACGAACGTCGCGCTGACCGACGACGGTGACGTGTGGTGGGAGGGCCTGACAGACGAGGCCCCCGCCCACCTGATCGACTGGAAGGGCAATGACTGGACCCCCGAGTCCGAGACGCCCTCCAGCCATCCGAACGCACGTTTTACCGCGCCGGCCGAACAGTGCCCGTCGATCGCGCCGAACTGGGAGGACCCGGCGGGTGTGCCGATCTCGGCGATCCTGTTCGGCGGCCGCCGCGCCACGAACGTTCCGCTGGTCACCGAGGCGCGTGACTGGGATCACGGTGTGTTCCTGGGTGCCACCATCGCGTCGGAACAGACTGCCGCTGCTGAGGGGACCGTCGGTGCCCTGCGCCGCGACCCCTTCGCCATGTTGCCGTTCTGCGGCTACAACATGGCTGACTACTGGGGCCACTGGCTCAAGATCGGCGAGATGACCGATGCGGACAAGTTGCCCAAGGTGTACCAGGTGAACTGGTTCCGCAAGGGCGAGGACGGCAAGTTCCTGTGGCCCGGGTTCGGCGAGAACTCCCGCGTGCTGGCCTGGATCATCGAGCGCGTCGAAGGTCGTACCGATGCCGAAGCCACCCCCATCGGTGGGCGGCCCAAGGAGGGCGACCTGTACCTCGAGGGCTTGGACCTCACCGATGAGCAGGTCGCGGAGTTGTTCGCGATCGATCCGGAGTCCTGGTTGGCCGAGGCGGACCTGACCGAGGAGTACTTCAGCAAGTTCGGCGACAAGGTGCCCGCCAAGCTCCGCGAGGAACTTGACGCGCTACGGCAGCGCCTCGAGGCCGCCAAGGCCTGACGGGGTACGGTTCGAGGGTGGCCACCACCCTGCTGCAACTCGTCCTGGCGTATGGGACGTTGATCCTGATCGTGTGGACGTTCGTCGACGCCCTGCGCTTCTCCCGCGAGGACTACCGGCACGCCGAACGGATGCCGCGGGTCGCATGGTTGACCGCGATCGGCTTCTGCTTCGGCATGCTGTTGTGGCTGGGTGCCTGGCGCGCCGACGAGCCGTTCGGCCCCCGCAGCCTGATGTGGTTCGCCAGTGTGGCGGTCTGCGCGGTGTACTTCCTGGACATGCGGCCCCGGTTGCTGAACGCGCGCATCGAACGCAACCGCTGAGTGAGGGTGGTGCCCATGGGAACTCCTCGACGGGTGACAGTGCTGGGTGGTGGGAACGGTGCCCGCACCGCCGCCGCGGAGTTCGGGATCGCCGGTCACGACGTGACGTTGTACGAGGTTCCTGAGTTCGCCGCGGGTGTGGCCGCGATCGCGCACTCGGGGCAGATCGTGGCCGACGGTGTTATCGAGGGCCGAGCTCCGGTGCGGGTTGTGGCGGACCTCGCCACTGCCGTCGCCGACGCAGAGGTCGTGCTCGTCGTGGTTCCGACCACCCATCAGACCGCCTATGCGCGGCTGTTGACGCCGTTGTTGCGCGACGGAATGAACATCGTCCTCATGCCGGGTTCCCTGGGCTCGTTGGAGTTCCGCGAGTACTTCCGCCGCGCGGGTGTGGCCGCTGACATCACCGTGTCGGAGATCGCGGCGTTACCGTACGCCACCCGAATCACCGGACCGGATCGCGTGCACGTGTTCGGCCGGCGTCGCATTGTGTCCATCGGTGTCCTGCCCGCCGATCGTGCCGATCGGGTGGTCCCGGTCATGGCCGACCTGTACCCCGGGATCCAGGTGATGACGAACGTCTTCGAGGCGGGTCTGAGTAACCCCAACCCCACGCTGCATTGCCTCGGGGTGCTGTTGTCCGCCAGTCGGATCGAGTACAGCCACGGGGAGTTCTATTACTACGACGAGGGCATGACGCCGCACGTGTGCCGAGCCATCGAGGCGATCGACGCCGAGCGACTGGCCATCGGCGCTGCTTTGGGCTTGGACCTGCTGAGTCTGAAGGACACCTACCACGTGATGGGGTACGGCCCGCAGGGTGATTCCTTCTGGTCGGTCATCCGTGGTGTGGCGGCCTTGCACGACATCAAGGGACCCACCGAGATCGACAGTCGCTACCTGACCGTGGACGTCCCGATCGGGCTCACCGTGTACTCCCAGTTGGGACGCCAACTGGGAGTGGCTGTCCCGGTCATGGAGTCGGTGATCACGCTGGCCGGCGCCGTGCTCTCGCGGGATTTCGTCGCGGAGGGGCGCACGCTGGAACGCTGCGGGATCGACGGCTTATCCGCACCCGATGTGCTCCAGTTCGTGGCCACCAGCCGGGGTTGAGTCAGGAGCCGAACACCGGGACGCCGCCCGCGAACGTGGCCACGACCGAGGCGTCGCTGATGCGGGTCACCGACTCGGTGAAGATGTTGCGATCGAGCACCGCAAGGTCGGCGCGCTTGCCGACTTCGAGGATGCCGGATTCGTGATCGTCATGATTGGCGAACGCACTGCCCGAGGTGAAGGCCGCAACGGCGGCCGTCAGCGGCACCGCCTGCTCCGGCAGGAACGGTGGGAGGTGCCGGTTGTCGGGGTCGATGCGATTGACCATGACCTCGATCTCCTCGAGCGGGTTCGCGGTGGTGACCGGCCAGTCACTGCCGCCGGCCAGGACTGTTCCGGCGCGGATGAGGTCGGCGAAGGGGTACTGCAACTCAGCGCGATCCTGGCCGATGAAGGGGATCGTCAACTCGTCCATCTGTGGTTCGGACTGCGCCCAATAGGGCTGGCAGTTCGCGATCACGTTCAACTGCTCGAAGCGCGATATGTCCTCAGGCTGGATGATCTGGATGTGTGCCACGTGGTGGCGGTTGTCCGTCGGACCGTTGGTGTGACGGGCAGCCTCGACGGCGTCCAGGGCGTTGCGCACCGCGCGATCGCCGATGGCATGCATATGCACCTGAAACCCGTGGGCATCCAACTGTGTGACCGCAGCAGCCAACAGATCACGGTCCACGTAACTCAGGCCCCGGTTGTCGGTGTGACCGCCGCAGCCGTCACAGTACGGCTCGAGCAGGGCTCCGGTCTGGCTCTCGATCACCCCGTCGGTCATGATCTTGACCGTCGTCGCCGAGAATGCGCCGACCACACCCGACTCGCGCTGGGTCAGGAAGTCTTCGATCTGATCGAGGCCGCGGTGCCGGTCCCACCACAACGATCCCACCACTCGTGCTGACAGGGTTCCGGCGTTCGCCAGCGACGTGTAGGCGGCCAACGTGTCGGGGGTGACCCAGGCGTCCTGCCATGCCGTGATGCCCAGCGCGTGCAAGTGCCGTTGGGCGGTCAGGATCGAGGTCTCCCAGTCCGAGCGAGTGGGTCGGGGCACGACCTCCTGCTCGAACCGGTAGGCGGCCCCCTCGTGCAGCATCCCCGTCGGTTCGCCGGTCGCCGGGTCACGCACGATGTGACCATCGGCCGGGTCGGGGGTGGCTGCGCTGATGCCGGCGATCTCAAGGGCGCGCGAGTTCACCCAGGCACCGTGGATGTCCCGATTCATCAGGAACACCGGACGGTCTGGTACGATCGCGTCGAGATCCGACTTGTGTGGGTTGCCCCCGGGGAAGAACTCCATGCCCAGCCCCCACCGATGATCCACTCGTCGTCAGGGTGGGACTGGGCGTAGTGCGCCACGGTCACCAGGTACTCCTCGCGGCCATCGAGGTCATTGAGGTGCACGTGGGTCAGGTTGCGCCCCCCGAACGGCGCATGGATGTGGGCGTCCTGAAACCCGGGGATCACGAGCCGGCCGGACTGTGGGATGACCTCGGTGCGGGGACCGATGTGGGCCCGCAGTTCCTCGTCATCGGAGGTCACTGCCACGATCCGATCACCCTTGACCGCGACACCGCGCGCCCATCCGCCGAGCCCGGTGTAGACGTCCGCATCCGTGATCACCAGGTCGGCAGGTTCCATGGCCCCATCGTGGCACGGCCCGCGCAGTGGTTCAGTGGACGGACCGGGTGAGGTCAGGGTCGGAAGGACAGCGTCTTGGGGTAGTCCGTGAAGCTGACTACCCGCTTGTGCCCACCGCTGGTGGGGTAGTTGCTGTTCCAACGGATCTTGGCTGTGTAGAGGCTGTGCGCTCCGGGCACCAGGTCGCGGTCCTGACAGACGTACGTCGACTGGCGCGCCTTGCGAACGCAGAACGCTACGGTGCCGAAATCAACGAATGAATCGAGTCGCAGTCTGACTTGGTCGCCCCTGCGCTGGATGCCGTAACAGACATCTCCGGATCCACTGCAGTAACTCGCGACCGGCTGCCACTTGCTCCCAGCCCGATCCGGATTCGTCGCGGCACCGGCAGTGGTTCCGGCCGCGAGTACCAGCGGCACAGTTGCCGCAACGCAGATGCTCTTGATGATCTTGTCCATGGGGGGCTCCCGCGGTCGTCTCCCTTCCACGGTATTCCTGCCAGCCGACCCTGCATAGCCCCCGGGCGGCGTTCCCTCAGTCGTCGAGCAGTCGCGCCTTGGCCGCTCGGAACTCCTCGTCGGTCAGGGCGCCGTTGGAATGCAGCTGACTCAGCCGCTCGAGATCCGCCACCGTGTCGGTGCTCTCCGGCGCCGCTGCTGTGCCCGGATCAAGTGGATGGGGGATCCCGAACTCCCGGAAGATCGGCACCTGTTCCTGCTGGGCACCGTCCGGCATGCCGACGACAAAGATCGATGGATCCGTCATCTCGTACCAGGACGGCCAGACATCGCCGATTCGAGGCATTTGTGTCTGTGGGATCACGATGGTCTTGTCCTGGTCGAAGGCGGGACTGCCATCAAGCGGCTGCAGTCGGAACGTGACCCTGCATTGGATGTTGATGTGGTTGATGATCACGCCAGTCGGTTCGATGCGCAGGATGGTGGCGCGGGCCTTGCGACCCGACGCGACGAGCGCAGCTGCCTGCTCCTTCTTGGCTGCGGACATGCCGAACATCCCACTTCGGCGCAGCACCACAACGACCACGACGACGATCAGGATCGGCACGGCCAGCGACACCAGCAGGATGGAGTTCATGGCCCGATCATGGCGGCTCAGCGGATGAAACCGCCAGTCTGATGCGCCCACAGCTGGGCGTAGGCGCCGTGCTCGGCCAGCAGTTCCGAGTGTGTGCCGTCCTCGATGATGCGTCCCGCATCGAGAACCAGGATGCGGTCCATCAGTTGCACCGTCGACAGCCGGTGGGCGATCACAATCGTGGTACGTCCACTCATCGCCTCTCGCAGCGCCGCCTGAATATGCACCTCGCTCTCGCTGTCCAAGGCGCTGGTGGCCTCGTCCAGCAACAGGATCGGGGCATCCTTCAGGATCGTTCGGGCGATGGCGATGCGCTGCCGCTGCCCACCGGACAACTTCACCCCGCGTTCGCCCACGGTCGTGGCGAAACCGTCGGGCAGAGCATCGATGAAGTCCAATGCGTAGGCCTTCGCCGCGGCGTCGCGCACCTGCGCCATCGTCGCATCGGCCTGACCGTAGGCGATGTTGTCGAACAGGGTCCGGTGGAATAGCAGCGGCTCCTGCGGTACGTACGAGATCGCCTGCCGCAGGCTGGTCTGGGTCACCTGAGCGATGTCCTGTCCGTCGATGCAGATGCGCCCGGAATTGACATCAGCGAACCGCAGCAGCAGTCGGATGAGCGTGGACTTGCCGCTGCCGGAGTGCCCGACCAGGCCGACCCGCTGACCCGCGGGGACCGACACACTGAATCCCTGGAACAGGGGCGCCTCGAACGACTCGCCGTGCCCGAACGTGATGTCTTCGACCTCGATTCGACCGTGATGAACCACCAGTGGCGCGTCGGTGTGGTCGGGGACGTCTGTTGGCGTCTGCAGGATCTCGACCATGTCGTGGGCGTCGCCCATGACACGGTTGTAGTTGCGCATGACCTGGTTGATCTCCCACAACTGCGTGGTGACGGTCATCGTGTAGGTGACGGCCAGATAGACCGCCGGGATCGAGATCGAGTCCGTGGTGGTGGCCAGAACCGCTGCCAACACGGCTGCGACGTTGATGGTGGTGGTAACCATCGCGTACCCAGCCGAGTAGCGCAGGAAGGGCGTGAGCACACCGAACGAGGCGGTCTTCCACCGTTCCGCGACCCGGACCGCGGACTGCTGCTCCCGGTCCTCGGCCCCGTAGGACTTCACCGCACCGATGTTCGTCGTCACATCTGCCAGGAATCCGGTCATGTCGTTGCTGGCACGTGCTTCGGTGACGTTGAGCGGCTCCATGGTCCGTGTCGTCGCCACCACAATGACGNNCTATGAACACGACGCACAACACCCCCAGAACGAGGGCGTAGGGCCAGATGACGAACGCGAGGATGACCACCGCCGCCACAATGGTCGTCGCGATGGGGATGACGACCCACACCACGGTGTCCCAGAACGTCTCGAACGCCCCGGTGAGTTTGTTCGTCTGCGACACGAGGGCACCGCTGAAGCGGTCCGCATGGAACCCGGTGCTCTGCAGGGTGAGCCGGTGGAACACCCGCTCGAACAGGCGCTGCATGCCGAATGTCTCGAATCGCCACATGGCCCACAACGTGATCCGCCACCCGACGATCTCGCCGAGGATCTGGGTCACCGCGTACGCCACCACCAACGGCCACGCGGACGACCAGGTGATCGTGTCGGCCTGCATCTGCTCCAGCAGCAGGGAGATGACGTAGGGCCCCGCGAACGCGCCGGCCAACACCGTGGCCACCGGCGTCAGCAGGCTCAGCCACAAGAGCAGGGGGTACCGCGCCGCGGTGTCCCAGAACAATCGCAGCGTGGTTCGCGAATTCTTCGTCTCGGCCACCGCTCCTCATCCGTGCTCGGCGCCGAGTCAACCACGTCGAAGGGCCCCCACACCTGTCGGTGTGAGGGCCCTTCCCGGTCCTTCCCTCAGTCGCCGATCGTGGCCACCATGATGGCCTTAATGGTGTGCAACCGGTTCTCCGCCTGCTGGAACGCGATGTTCGCGTCGGACTGGAACACCTCGTCCGTCACTTCCAGGCCGTCCTTCATGCCCGTCGCCGCGGCGACGTCCTGTCCGACCTTCGTGTTCGTGTCATGGAACGCGGGCAGGCAGTGCATGAACTTGACGTTCGGGTTGCCGGTCTTCTTCATCGCCGCCGCATTGATCTGGTACGGCTTCAGCAACTTGATGCGCTCATCCCAGACCTCCTTGGGCTCACCCATCGAGACCCAGACGTCCGTCATCAGGAAGTCCGCGCCGGGTAGGGCCTTGGCCGGATCATCGGTGAGGGTGATCGTGGCGCCACTGGCCTTGGCGCGCTCCTTGGCGATCTTCTGGACATCCTTGGACGGCCACAGATCCTTCGGCGAACAGATGCGCACGTCGGAACCCATGATCGCGCCCATCACGAGCAGTGAGTTGCCCATGTTCGAACGGGCGTCACCCATGTAGGTGTAGGTGATCTCGTGCGGCGGCTTA
>CXWK01000716.1_pt2 | contig 15664 bp, 15 predicted proteins | sample 590851 | NCBI WGS metagenome assembly CXWK01 (sample SAMEA3498364, study PRJEB10139) | wastewater metagenome | biome: wastewater treatment plant; material: activated sludge | place: Denmark | collected 2014-08-01 | reverse complement strand
AGGAGCGCATCTCGCGATGTCGTCTGTATTTCGTCGTTTTGGATCCAGCATTCAAGAGGTCCTACACGGGCCGTCGATACCGCATGTCGATCTGCGCAATCGACTGTTTACGACGTTCTCATTCACTGTGATGGTGTCGGGGGTTGCAACGTTTGCCTTGTTCCTCGCGGAGCGAGGGCACCAAGAAAGCGACATCGCCAATCTGTGGGACGCGTTCTACTTCACCGTGTCGCAGCTCTCGACCCTTGGCTCGGACATGAATAACCCGGTGACCACAACGGGTCAGATCATCGTGTTGCTCATCAACGTCTTCGCGATCACCGTTGTTTCGACCCTGGCGGGAATTTTCGGCGCGTACTTCTACCATCGGACCGATCAGCGCCATCGTGCCCATCAAGCGGCCGCTTCGGACGGCGATTGACGTTACGACTGCCCAAGGATGCTCCAAGAGCGTGAGGGGTACCCCGAGTGCAAGCAACTGTGGTGCCGACTTGATGGGTCGCGGCGTGCGGTGCTTGTCGGATGCCTCGGGGAGGCGCCTGCCCGATATGGCCGCGCCCTAAGGTGGACCCATGGAACGTGTCCTTGGAATTGGCGGCTTCTTCTTTGCCTCTCGCCAGCCCGATGTGGTGGCCCGGTGGTACGAGGAGCATCTAGGTGTCATCGGCATCGGCGATTCATATGACGGTCCGGTGTGGGTTCAAGAGGCGGGTGAGACCGTCTTTACTCCCTTTGGTCCAGAGCATTTCGACAGCCCTTACCTGGGTCCGACCGGGTGGGGAATCAACTTTCGGGTAGCCGACTTGGATGCCATGGTCGAGCAACTCCGGCGGGCGGGCATCGATGTGGAGGTCGACCCCGAGCGCTATCCAAATGGACGGTTTGCTCAGGTTCAAGATCCAGACGGGAACGCTGTGCAGCTCTGGCAGGACATGCCCGCTGAGGAGTAGCACTGACGCCGACCGCGCCGCGCGAGCCGCGCGAGCTAAGGGGTTGGCTCGACAGAGTGCTTTGGGAGAACCCGAGGACATGAGTCGAGCCGTCAACATTGGCCGGGGTGTTTGCTCGTTGGGCTCCTCTGATGGCTCCCGGGGCGCCCGGACTGCTTTCCTTCTTTGCTGCCGATTCGTCGGCCGAGCATGGTCGGCCATTTGACCACGCGGTGACGACCGCGTTTCAGATCTGCCCACAGGTGGTTGAGCGGCAGCTTTCCGACGTCGGACTTGGTGTTGTTCGGCGGGGTATCAGACCGCCGATTGAGGGGGAACGACTGCTCGACCACGGAACGATCCTCTTCCAGAAGGCTTCGCAGCGAAACATCCCGAGGCCGTAGCGGGGAAGTTGCCAGGGCGGTATCGTCCCGCGGGTACAGGCCAGCCCGCCGAACGAGGAGACCCATCATGAGTGGCAAAACCGCAGTTGAGCCAGTACGCGATCCCTCAGATGACCATCTGTTGACACCGCAGAACTGCATCTTGGCGCTGATCGACTATCAACCCGAGCAGTATCGAACCGTGACATCGGCGTCGCGTGATCGCATCGACCTCAACGTCCTCGCACTCTGCAAACTCGCCACCCTGTACGACGTACCGGTCGTGCTGTCGACCGTCGGAGTCGATATGGGCAAGAACCAGGGAACTGCGCAGATCATCAAGGACGCACTACCGGGTGTATCTGAGATCGACCGGACAGGCGTCAACGCCTGGGAAGACCCCGATTTTCGAGCGGCGATCGAATCCTCGAGCCGTCGCAACGTCGTGATCGCGGGCCTCTGGACCGAAGTGTGCCTGACCTTCCCGACACTCGACATGCTGCGCGCCGGATACGGAGTGTTCCCGGTTGCCGATGCGGTCGGCGGCATTTCGGCCGTCGCACACGACAGAGCCTTTGACCGAATGATCGCCGCGGGCGCACAGCCTGTGACCGCTCTCTCGTTCGGGGCGGAACTTATGCGCAATTGGGCCCGTGACGATGCCGATAACCTTCGGCAGGTAATGAACTGGTATTTCCCCGAGAAGGCACGCCTGGACGCAGCCGGTTTATAGATCGTTCGACAGACGCTGGGCGAGGACAAATCCTCCTACGCTTGCGAGCATTTCGGGTCTGGATCGAGCCTTGCCCGGCGATTCTTGCCGCCTTTCCTGCTTGGGTTTCTTCGGTCATTTGATGGGAGAAACATGCAGATACATCGAACCAACAACTCTGCGCTTACGCGAAACCGCCGAAGGTTAATGTGGTTCGAACTGGACTCCACAGAACCTATTGGGTGACAGGTGCCATCTCTGGCAGCGGATACTTCATGGCTAGCGCGGGCCGCTCGGCCCAGTTCGGTTGGGTCAGCGGGCTGAACGGACCGCGCAACTACCATCGGCCGCTCACCGAATGATCGGTCACCGAACGATCGGTCACCAGCCGGCCGGCCTCTGACCGACAGCCGATGATCGGTGAGCTACAAGGTCTTGCCGGTTAGTTCCTCGACGCCAGAAGTCGGTCCTTTTGGGTCTGAAACTCGCTGTCCGAGAGGACGCCACGGTCGTGAAGATTGGCGAGTTTCTCCAGCTCACTGCCCACTCCGCCGCCTGAAACGTTGCGGATATAGGCGTCCGTAGCGTCTTTGGCGGACTGTTGCGCCTCAACCTCTCGACGCTGCATATCGCCACCGTGAACGATCAGATAGATAAGGACCCCAAATAGCGGAAGTATCACCACAAAGATTGTCCAGAAGGCCTTCGACCAACCCGAGATAGACGAGCTGAAGATATCGGCAAAAATCCTCACCAAGAGGATGATCCACATTACAAAAAGAAAAAACACCAACATCGACCAGAAGAGATCTAAAAGGGGCATGTTCGACTCCAAAGCGCAACGACCAGCTTGACCCTGGATGGTCGGACGGTACTGGACGTCCGCTGCGATCAAACCACAGAGAGTCGGCACCATGAGTCGGCGTTGTTGCCGAAATGGCTACCCGTTGAGTCGATGGTTAACCCGGGGCCTGACAACGACAAAACGGCCGTGTCGTCGTGATGATCAGATTCGACCTGCTTGGTGAACGAGCCGCAAGAACTGCTTGGTTCGCGGCTCGCGCGGGTTCTCGAACAGGTCGCGAGCCGTTCCCGATTCGAGCACGCGTCCCTCGTTCAAAAAACACACCTGGTCGGCGACCTCACGGGCAAACCCCATCTCGTGAGTTGCCAAGACCATGGTCATTCCAGACGCCGCCAGTTCGCGGATGACTCCCAACACTTCACCGACAAGCTCGGGGTCAAGCGCAGAGGTGACCTCGTCCAATAGGAGCAGCTCCGGCTTGCCCATCAGCGAACGAACAATGGCGGCGCGCTGGTTCTGCCCGCCGCTGATCTTGTTGGGATACGCGTCCGAAAGATCGCCCAGCCCGAAGCGATCCAAGAGCTGTCGGGCCTGGTCTTCAGCTTCTGCTCTTGGCACTCGATGCACCCGACGAGCAGCAAGGGTCACGTTGTCGAGCACCGTCATGTGGGGGAACAAGTTGTACGACTGAAACACGATCCCCACCCGACGTCGGATGTCATCCTGGGAGACTCCACGGGCAGTCACGTCGACACCATCGATCAGTATGCGACCCCTGTCGATTGGGTCGAGAAGATCAACAGACCTGAGCAGGGTGCTTTTGCCGCAGCCGCTCGGCCCGATCAGGCACACGACATCGTGTTCGGCAACGCGGAGATCCAACCCGCGTAGGACGGGTTTGTCGCCGTAAGACTTATGGACATCGACCAACTCGAGCTTTGGCGGAGGTGTCGCATCGGCATGGCCGGTGCTGGTCGCTGGGGCGTTCTCCGTCATTGCTGTTGCTCGCTGCGGGTTGCCCGGTCGCGTGCGGCGTACCAGTCAACGAATCGGGTCAGCGGAATGCTGATCAGTAAGAACAGCACGGTCGCCGCTATGTACGAGGTGTAATTGAAGGTCCGAGATGTGTAGATCTGCGCTTCTCGGACGGCGTCGCGAACCCCAAGTACCGACACGAGCGCCACATCTTTTTGCAGGCTGACCACGGTATTCATCAGCGCGGGGATCACATTGCGGACCGCTTGGGGGAGGATGGCAAAGCGCATCGCCTGGAGCTGCGACAAGCCGAGTGAGCGCGCCGATGCACGCTGGCTCTCAGGGACTGCATCGATCCCAGACCGGAAGATTTCGGCCGTATACGCCGAGTAACTGAGCGTCAGGGCTGCCACACCCCAAAACATCCCCGAGTTGGGCAGGCCAGGCAACTGGAGCGCTGGTAGCCCAAAGCCCAACAACAGGATCAGCAGGATCAGCGGAATCCCGCGCATAACGTCGGTGAACGCAGTGGCCAACAGGCGGAATGGATAAAAGGCGGGACCGCGAAGACTGCGCGCAAGAGCAATTGCGAGCGCCAAAGGCGGGATAGCAACCATCGAAAAGAAGAACATTTCGAGGTTGCGCCAAAAGCCGCGAACGACGTCGGGCCACGACTTCGCGAAGTCGTCGGCATTGAAGAATTGTTCCCGCACCGCGGGCCAGTTCGGGCTCGAAGCGATTAGCCATGCGGCAGCTCCGAAGACGATAAGGGTAGAGACCGCTGCGATCAGGGTGGGTTTCAGACTCGGATGAGACTCCCAGAACCCTTCCGTCTGTCGATCGTCGGCGCGCAGAGGCCGGGGGTCGCTCAGGGGCCGGTCCAGGTCATCCCCCTCACCGAGCCGCGAACCTTGCACCGGTTTCGCCGGTGGCCCCGAACCGCCTGGCGAGGACCCTGCCTCTGCCGAACCCGTCGTCTCGGGGCCCCCGAGTTTTGATTGACCGGAACTTCCAGGCACTTACTGGGTGATCTCGGGGATTGCCCCGTCTTGCGCCAGCCAGCGGGTCTGCAACAGGTCGAGCTGGCCGTCCGAGGTGAGCTCGTCGAGCGCCGCGTTGACGCAAGGAACGAGGGGGCTTCCCTCTTCGAACAGCATGCCCAACTGCTCAGGCTTGTCCTCCACCTCTGGCAGGGTGCCGATGATGGTCGAGTCGGGGATCTCTCCGGAAGTCAGGTAATAGGCCGTCGGCAGGTCGACGACGATGCCATCGACCTGTTTGGCGGCGAACGCGGCAGCTGCGGCGGCGTTGTCGTCGTAGACCATCGCCTCTTCTTTGGGTGCGATGATCTTGTCGATGTAGTCCAGGCTGGTGCTGCCGACAGCGGCTCCGAGTTGGGAGTCGGCAAGTTCAGCGATGGTCTTGGCGTCGGTCAGCGGTCCGTCGGCAACCCCGATCAAGGCCTGTTGAACGGTGTAATACGGATCGGAGAAGTCGACAACCTTGTCGCGGTCTTCGGTGATCGAGTACTGCTGAATGTTGAAGTCGTAGTCCTTCTTACCTGCAGTGATGGCTTCATCAAAGCCCGTCCGAACCCAGACGACCTCGCTGAGCCCGAGTTGTCCAGCGATCTCATAAACCAGCGCACTTTCGAATCCGTCGCCGGAACCGGGGTTGTCGTCTTCCATCCAAGGTGGGTACACGGCCTCACCGGTGGCAACGGTCAACACACCCTCCTGCTTCAGCGGAACGGCCGGGCAGTCGGGAGTACCGACCGCATTGCCGGGAGGGGTATTGCGGGAGTCCTCTGCGACCGTCGTGTCAGAGGCTTCGGAAGCTGTGGTGGTCGTGTCGCCGTCATCAGCGTTGTCGTCGCTGTCGCTATCGCTGCAGGCGCTGACGAGCAGGGCGAGGACTAACAAGAAGAGGCCAAGAGTTCGGATTCGCACGATTGCTCCCACAGTTGCGACGACGGACCCACGGAAATGGACAGATAGGCCCAGACCGATCTGAATCAAGTGCCGTGGCATTGCCGCGTCCGATGCTAGACGCCTGAGTTTGTGCGAGCACGAGACGCTCGGCGTTCTGCTGTGCGCAGGCCGCAAGGCTGGTGGAACGGTGGACCAGGCCGCTTTGACTTCATCGGGTCGGCAGGAAGCGGTTAGGGTCCCGAAATGGCAAATTTCGTTGAAGTCAGTCGCGTCATCAACGCCGATCCCCTGACCCTGTACAGCATGGTCAGCGACGTTACCCGCATGGGTGAATGGTCTCCAGAGACCAAGCGTGCTGAGTGGCTCAAAGGCGCAACGGGTCCCGCTGTTGGAGCGCATTTCCGTGGGGTCAACAAGCTTGGCTCAAAGAAGTGGGCGATCGAATGCGTCGTTACCAAAGCAGAACCCGGACGCGAGTTTGCCTTCAACGCCACGGCCGGCCCCATCAAGTTCGCCACGTGGTCCTATTCATTTGAGGTGCAAGACGGCGGCACCCTCGTCACCGAGTCCTGCGATGACCGCAGAGGCTTGTTGCTGACGTGGGTCGGCGCGCTGATCTCTGGGGTCAAGGACCGGGAAGCGCGCAACAAGGTCAACATCTCTGAGACGCTCGACGCGCTCAAGGCCGCAGCGGAACGAGCCGTACCGGCAGATGGGCCATCCCAGCATGGCGACGACGCCGCAACGTCACAAGATGACGCGTAGCTTTCGGACCTGACGACCAAGTTCGCTGCTGTGGAACGGGACCCAGGAGTACTGAGCCTGACGTGGGCGCGCGTTCTGGTCGCGGCCAGTTCGGCATTGGTGCTGGTCATCGAGATCGTCGCGGGCCGGTTGCTCGCCCCGTATGTCGGCGTCTCGCTCGACACCTTTACGGGCATCATCGGGGTGATCCTGGCCGGCATCGCCTTCGGCGCCTGGCTCGGCGGGTGGCTGGCGGACCGGCATGCGCCTGGGCAGCTGCTCGGCATCGCGTTCGTCGCAGGAGGCCTCCTCACCTGGATTTCTCTGCCGATCGTCACGGCGTTCGGCCCCAACTTGGGGAGCGGACCGGAAGCCATCGTCATGTTGACGGCGTTTGGCTTCTTGTTGCCGTCGGCTGCGTTGTCGTCGGTGCCGCCGATCGTGGCCAAGATGCGCCTGCGCGACGTCGCCAACACGGGAAGCGTGGTCGGGGGGCTCAGCGCGGCGTCAACCATCGGCGCGCTCGCGGGGACGTTCCTGACCGGGTTTGTCGTCGTGCGTTTGCTCCCGTCGACGACCACCATTCTGCTGACCGGCGCCGTCGCGCTCGTTTTCGGTCTGGTGATCCTGTTTCGTTTCGGTAGCACGCGGCCCGGCCCGGGGACCGCGATGCTGTCGGTCGCGGCACTCGCGCTCGGTTTCTCTCCGGTTGGGGTCTGCGATTTTGAGACGGAGTACGCCTGCGTCAACGTGGTGGCTGCCGCCGACGACCCCACCGACCTCAGCTTGTACATGAATCGGATGCGGCACGGGTTCGTCGATACCGACGATCCGACGCACCTCGACATTCGTTACATCCGCTTGCTGGCACAGGTGCTCGGGACGGCGACGTCGGGGCCGATCGACACCTTGTATCTCGGGGGTGGGTCCTTTGGGCTTCCGCGCTACCGCCAGGCGGTGGAACCTGGTGGCACCGAGACCGTCTTTGAGATCGATGACGAACTGGTCGACATCAACAAGAACGAGCTGGAACTTGTGACGTCTTCCAGCCTGTCGGTCAAAGTTGGTGACGCCCGCCTGCTGGTCGCGGACTCTTCCGACGAGCGGTACGACGCCGTCGTCGGGGATGCGTTCGGCGGAAGTTCGGTGCCCTGGCACCTGACGACCGTCGAGATGCTCACCGAGATTCGCCGCGTGCTGCGCCCTGGCGGGATCTATGCGATGAACCTGATCGACAGTGGGACGGCGCGGTTCGCCAGAGCGGAGGCCGCGAGCATCCGAAAGGTCTTTGGCCACGTCACGGTGATCGTGTCACCCGACGGTATTCAAGAAGGCCGTGACACCAACATCATCCTGGTCGGATCAGACGCTGCGGTGCCAGGGCTCGGTGTCGATCCGCAAGACGGGCGCATCATGAGCGACGAAGAAGCGGCCAGGTGGATCGATAGCGAGCCCACGCTGCGCGACGACTTCGCGCCCGTGGATCAGATGATCCGCTAGATCGAGCGCTCGCTACCGACGAATCCCGTGAGGGGCAGCCGGCGGGGCCGAACACACGTCTCATGAACTGTCGCTTCGAAGCGTGCGGTGACCGACCGACCGAACCATTGGACGCGGGCCAGGTCGGTCCTGGGGTGAGCGCAGGACAACGACGGCCTTGGCAACAACCGTGCTGCCTGTACCCAGTCGGTAGGTGTCGGTACAGGGGTCACAACCCGCGGGGCTGGTACGGCTGCTTTCAGCGGTAGATTGCCGGGATGACTAGTGAGAACTTCGAAACGGCCGGCACAGCTACTGGATCGGGTCCGACAGCTACGGCGACTGGGCGCACGATGTCGGCAGATACCGTACAGGTGCTCGATGACTTGACGCCTTCGCAGGTGGTCACAACCTTCCTGAATGCGTTGGCGGCCGACGACCTGGTCACGGTGAATAGCCTTCTTGCTGACGATGTCGAGTGGATCAACGTTGGCCTTCCGACGGTCCGCGGCAAGCGCGTGCGATCGGCGCTCGCCGGGTTGGAACGTCGGGGCATCAAGTTCGAGGTCGTGTTTCACGCGATCTCCGCCGACGGATCGACCGTGCTGACCGAACGGACCGACGCCATCATCTGGGGACGTTTCAGGTCCCAGTTCTGGGTCTGGGGACGTTTCGAGGTGCTCGACGGCAAGATCACCTTGTGGCGCGACTCGTTCGACGTGTGGGACATGGTGAAGGCCGGAGCGCGCGCCATTGCGGGCGCCATCGTTCCTTCGTTGCGGCCAACGATGCCGTCAGCAGGGGACGCGCCGGGCAGGGGCTAGCCCGGTCGAGACTCCACGACTTCGAGTCGTTCCCGGGAGGTGTTGGTGCACCGTTCCCGGGATTGGTGGCAGGTTGCAGTCAGCCGGCCGTGTAGAAGTCGATCACCAAGCGCGAGGGATTCTCGAGGGTAAAGATCCGGTAAGGGTGCTCCTCATCTAGGCCGACGATCCAGGTCATCTGCCCTTCGAAGTCGTCGATCCGAACGAGGTCGATGATCGATGAAACACCGGTCACGGCTGGCTCGCCGTCGACGACAAAGTCCGGCCCGCCGGGCAGGTCAAAGTCGACGGAGGACGCCTGCATGATGACCTCGAGGAAGGCCTTGCCGTCGACGTGGGCCATCGGTGCTTCGGGCGGATCTGCCTGGCCCATGACGAACTCCCCGTCCGAATCGACGAAGCGGCTCAGGTAGAACCAGGCGGGCTGACCGTCCCCGAAGTCCCAGACAACTCGCTCGTAGCAGTCGGTCGAGCCGGTTCGCACCGACTGGAGCAACAGCCCCTCTGCGGTGCCGGGTTCTGGGTCGTGCCGAACGTCGATGTTGGTGGTCTCAAAGCCAGAGGAGTCACAGGCGGGCTTGGTCGTTTTGGTCGTGGACGGAGTCGTCGATTTAGACGTGGAAGCTGGCGTGGAGCTTCCCGCTCCGGCAGGAACTGTGGAGGCGCTTGATGCCGTATGACTGCCTTCTTCGGCTTCGTCATCGGTGAGCGAGGTTGCCGATCGACCTGTGTCGACCGTGGCATTGGCCGTTGACGTTGCGGTCGTGGGCGTCGCTGGGTCGGCCTGGGTCGTCCCAAGGTCGCCCGACATGGTCGTCGATGGGAGGGACTTGGTGGTGTTCCCGGTCGGAGCCGAGAGGGACGTGTCGTCGTTGCCGTCGTCGCAACCAGCGAACAAGGCAACAAGGGCGAACATCGCCACTACGGCGACGACGATGCGTGGAGTCTGAAACCGGTGGGAGGACGATGCGGTGGGCGAAAGGGGTACCTCGGTGCCCATGTTCGTTCCTTTGTTCGTGAGTGCGGGTGCACCTGCAGGTGCCAGCCGCTGACTAATTGACGCTAAAGCGGTAGTGCGTTGAGAGCAACCGTTTAGTTCGTTGCGGGTCCATTTGCGGGTCACCGTCCCAACATTCCCGACCCTCTTGGCGGCGGTGTCGGACCGCGAGCAGGCCGGAAGTGTTAGGGAACGCATCGGTCGGCCTTCACTCGGGCTCGTCCGGCTACCTATCCTGCGGTTCGCACGTCCCGCCGCAGCCAGGTCACGAACCTGGACTCGCCGTCTGCCGGATCCTGTCTGAGCTGCTCGTCCGATGGCGTTGTCGCTGTCTCGTTGGACAAAGCAAGAGGGGTCCCTGTGCAGGGACCCCTCTCAACCACTCGGCGGGTTGTTTGCACTTTATCCGGTGGGCATCTCGTGTCGTTTGAGCATCAACGAGACTCCCAAGAAGTCATCACATTCATTTGAGATTCGGCCGGTCGACTTCAAGCCTGCCCAGCGTCTAGGACACGGCGGCGCCGGACCCTTCGGTCGTGATTTTGTGGCCTCTCACGGGGCCTTTCACGACGACCGTTGGCGTTGTCTGGCCTGGAGCGAAGAGCTTGATCTTGTAGTAGTCGGTTGCGTCTCTCGTGTCCGACTTGTCGCGGATGGTCAGTTCAAATCGGTAAAGCGTGCTGTCGCCTCCGATGGTTCCGGTGCCCGAAACCACGGTTTCGCCAAAGCGACTCTCGACCCGCGTGAAGTCGTTCGCAGTGAACTTGAGATTCTGGAACTTAAAGACCACCGTCGCGGCCGATTCGTTCACGCGACCACTTTGGCAAGTGAGGTGGGTAGCGACCATCCGTGCCGTTTCGTCGCTCTGGTTGAGGTACTGCGGCAGCACCGACCATGAAGCCGACGGGACGAACGATCCTTGGGCGTCCAGGCTGGTGATCCCCGCACACGAGGCGTTCGTCGATGACGGGCGTGTCGTTGTGGAGGTGCCCGACGGCCATGTCGTGGTCGAGGTGGGCCGGGTCGTTGTCGAGGTGGGCGGGATGGTGGTACTCGACGGGCGAGTGGTCGTTGGAACGCCGGAGGCAGACGTCGTCGTGGAGGTCGGCCGCGTGGTCGTCGTGGGAAGGGTCGTCGTCGGAAGGGTGGTCGGAGGACTGAAGTCGGGGTTACGGGAGTACGCCGCACGTTGCGGCCTCACCACGTCAACACCCAAGATCCAGTCGGCGTTGATGGACGGGTTGGAGGTTCGCGGCGGCCCGGCGAGACGTTGGTCGCTGTAGCGCCAGATCCAGGTGCCGTTTGCGCCTTGTTCGTAGAAGGATCCGGCGGAGGGGCTGACCTGGCCGGCCGGGGTGGTTTGGACGAGCAGCCCACCACTCTCGAAGTGGGTGACCGCTCCCCAGTTGATCGTCTGGGTGTTGGCAAGTTGCCAGGTGTTGCCCTCGAGGACCCATGTTTCGGTGACGCCGTCGCCGGTTGAGCGGACCAGCTGGTTTCCGTCAAGCAGCATTCCCTCGCTTCGGGGGCCGAGCTGCTGGCTGCGCTCCCACCGGCCGTTAGTGAGGTGCCAGATCTCGTCGATTCCCGCGGAGGTCATTGCGATCCACGGTCCGTCGATGTCGCGCAGGTTGCCGGTGGCCAGTCTGGCGCTTTGCCATGCGCCCCATTGGCGCCATGTCACTTCCACCCAGGCGCCGCGCATCCCGGCGATCGCGCCGCCCGAGAGTCGGGCGCCGGACATGACCGGGAACGCGTCGCTCACCGCCCAGACGCCTTCTCCGTTGCGGGTGATCACCACTTGCCGGCTCTCGGTGCCGTTGGTGACGGTGACCGTGGCGGTGCCGCCGTCGGCCGAGATGCCGTCGATGCTGGCCCCGGGTTGGGCGACAAGACCAAGCGACGTCACGAGGTTGATGTCACTCACCTTGTTCCAGGCGGTGCCGCTGAACCGGTAGATCGACACGGTCGGATCGCCTAGCGACGACGCGAGGATGTCGCTTCCACCGAAGGCTGCTTGGCCGGTTTCGTCGCCGATCAGGAACGCTCCTGGCAGGGGTGTCTGGACATTCCAAGCCGCCTGGCCGTCCCGTTGGAAGACGGCGGCAAGGGGTCCGGCGACCAGGGCGAGGGCTGCGGTGATGAGCAGTACTCGCTTCCAGGAAACCGGCGAGCGCTCGGCCGAGTTTGTTGCGGCGCGTGGAGACATGGGGCTTAGCCTTTGATTTTGGTCCCAGCGCCAGGCGGTCCTGCGAGGCGCGGCGGTACGGCTGTAAATATTGCGCCCTTCCCGCGATATTGCAATGGCAGGCCACCCGTTTCTCGAAGTTCCGCCTCGCCGCGGCCGTTGAACAACACATCGGCGGACGTCAGAACTCGGTCCCCCAGGTTGTCGACACCCCGTTCTGTGGCATCCGCTAGTTTGTTGCCGCCCCACACGCTCGGCACTCGACGGGGACTTCCCGCTGCTCGCTGCTCGATGGCCGAGACACCCGGCCTGTGCGAGGAGCCCCCATGAGCGGACTGGCTGACGAGCTGAGACGCGTCGCGAAATCAACTGACGTCTGCGCTATTGATCCTGCCGACTTCCCACATGTGGTCGAGGTGACCGGTGCAACCGACCCCGTCGCTGTGTACGAGGCATGTCGGCAAGCCGTTGGCGACCTCCCCGATGAGGGCGTCCGCTCCGAACTGGAACTGATTTTCCCGGCCACCGCCGGGCGGCTGCCGCCCCTCAAAGATCGCCAAACCGCAGCGGCCAGGCAGCGCGACATCAGTTTTTCCGGCTACCGGCGAATCCATCCCCCCACCGTCGGGACCAGTCACTACTTGAATGCGTTGGATTCGCTCGCTCAGGCGTTGGCGGCACGACCCAAGCCCCCCGCTGGCCGGGACCGAGCCTGGAGACCGCTGGTTGCCGTCGCCGCATTTCTGCTCATCGCCGTGATCGCAACGGGAGCGTGGCAGCTAGTCGGCAAGGACGACGCGCCGGCCGACAGCGTCCTCGAAGGAACACCCAACAGATCACCCGATTCAAGCGACGCCGTCGACGGCGCGGACATCGGCGATCCCAACCTGGCGGCGTCCGACTCTGGCTCCTCGGGATCCGTCGGACCTCAGTCTTCAGCGTCGGCACCGACAGAGGCAGGTGCGCAACGGCTGAACTCGCGTCGCGCGTTCGACGATCCTGACGTGCTTGAGGCAAAGGTCGGCGCCCCTGTCAAGACGTTCGACCCCGACTGCCGATACCGCCTCGGAGAGCCCGCCGTCGGGGACCGGAAAGTTCCCGCTGCCATTGCCGACAGCTTGAGACGCGAAGCCGGTGACTCGGCGGCAGGCTGCGCCGTCGGGCCGACGTTTCATGTCGCGGGATGGTGGGGTCAGGCCCTGGACGGTCGGGTCCTCGCTCCGGAGCGTGCGGTGATCGTCAACGCAGATGGGAGCGAATCGGCCACCGTTGACTACAACGCGTGGCGACTTCTTGTCGACGTGCTTAGCGGACGAATCCCGGTTGACGGAAGCGAGATCGCCCTCGAAAGCGTCGCTAAGACGGACGGTCTGGCCGAACTCAACTTGACTGGCGGCGCCAAAGTCGTCGGCGGTGACGGAGGCATGTACTACTTCTTGAACGGCGCCTTCGCCCAGCGTTGGGCTGAGCCAGAGATTAAACGTCAGTACGGCCCCCCGCTGTCGCACACTCGCCGCGAGGGCGCCGATTTCGTACAGGACTTCGAGAACGGACGTTTAACTCTCGATCCGGAAGGTGAGTTGACCTTCGAACCACTCGATCCCGGCGATCTTCTTACCCTCAACGAAGTGGCCGACTCCTTCATCGACGTCCCCGGCGAATCATGGGTCGTGACCCAGGAAGGCAGGCTGTGGATCCCTGATGCGCTGACGCGAAACTGCCTGCTGACCGGCCCCTCCGACTTAACGCTGGCCTCGGTCTCGGTGCTGCGAGACATCCCCGTTTTGGGAGCGGCGAACTGTTTGGAGGGCACGTTCAAGATCGCCGGGGTCGACGAGTTCTGCGCAGCAAACGGAGTCGGCTGGCGCGCTGGGTTGGTCGCGGTCGGGGAGGCAACTGGCGGTGGAGATCAGACTGCCGAAGTTGGCCGCGACGACGCTGCTGATGACGGGACAGACGGGGGTGCCGCGGAGTCGCCCGAGGTGCCGGTGTGCCTCGACGAACATGGGCAGCGAAGGTTTGCGATCAATCCCGATGATGTGTGTGTCGCTGAGTACGCCGTCGGATGGCAGGCGGTCGTCGATCCGCGGGGTTGGCACTGGTTTCTGTGCGCTTCTAGCGGGTGACCTGCTGGTTTTCGCAATCGATCCAGTCGGGGGAATCGGTTGACCGTGCCGTTAAGGCTCGGTTGTCGAACGCCATCTGGCACGCCTGATCGTGGGGGACTGCCAGTCGTCGGTCGCCGTCGCCGGTGCTACAGACCACATATCGAACGTCACCGACATCGCCGGGCACGACGGCGGTTTCGCCGATGCTGGGCGTCGTCGAGGTGCCCGCCGAGGGGCTGGCCCCACACGTTCCCCAACGCCACCAGCGGTCCCGGAGCGCATTGCTGTCCCTGCTCTGAGGCAGCCTCGGTGACCTGCTGGCGCACCTCGATCGGGGCGCCTTCTTCCCCCCGAGGAGGTTCACCGAAGCGGTACGGGCACTCGTGGTTGAGGATGTCCACGTCGACGTTCAGCCACGCGGCCGCCTGGGCGTAGGTAAGCTCCTCGCCTTTTCCGGCACGATCGCCGATGAGTGCGGTCGACATGTTGGGGCCGGAGGGTTCGCGCACCGATGTCACGGCCGACGGGATTGATTGGGGATCCGAAGGGGAGCTTTGCCTTCCCCAGAAGTAGCCGATGGTTACCAAGAGTCCTGCAACTGCGATGAAAAGGATGATCAGCGCCCAGCGCGGCAGCTTCCGTAGAGATGGTTGGGCGAAGTCGTCTGCGGTCGCAGGGTGTGAGTCGCTGGTCAGCTCGACACCTCGGGCGCTGGCAAGCGTGGTCACCGACTTGACCAAGGAGTCGATCAGGTCGTCATACGGGCCGTTCTGGCGAAGGGTGCTCTGGCTGTAGCCAAGTGCTTCAGCTGCTCGCTTCTGTCGTTCGCCGAGGTTGCCGGGGTCGGCGTCGAACGGTCGAGGGAAGATGGCTTGGAGGGCTTGCCGGTTGGGTGCCGACTGTATGGCCGCGATCGCTTCGTCGAGCGTCGAACCCACGGCGAGTCGCACGGCTTGGTCGGTTCCGGCGGCGCCGGCAGGGTCAGCGATGGTGACCAACGCTGGAAAATTTCTGGGGTCGAACCCTGCTGCGAGGCGTAGCTTTGCGAACCCGACGATCTCGGAGCGCAGGACGCGGTTCGATACTTGCCGATGTTGACGCCTTCTGATGAGTCGAACCATGTTGGGGGTACCCAGGTGTCTGCCGCTGTGCTTCGATGATCCCAGCGCAGGAGCGTGTGGTGTCAACTCACAGGCTTCGATGTTCGCTGGGATTTATTGAGTTTCGGAAACGAGCGCGGGACCTGCCCCACGACAGGCCCCGCGTTCCGTGGGGGTCTGTGCTCCGGCCAGCTGTGTGTGGGGGAGCACTTCTTGGGGGCTGGACCGACCCCGAACGTGGGGGTCGGGGCACGCTCTGGGGGAGGGCTGCTCGAATCCGAAGTCGGTCCGGCCGCAATCGTTGGGGGCTGCGGCCAGCGACGGTTCTACCTAATGGGCCGAACGGAGGGCTAAGTAACCGCTGACACCGTTTCGCCACGGAGATGGGAATCATCCAGGGGTTCAAAAAAGAGACCTGACCTGCTGTGTTCCCAGTGTGCGGCGTGCCGTTCCCAGTCGGCTGGTTAGCGGAACCTTTGGATCAGGCGG
>CXWK01004879.1_pt2 | contig 15668 bp, 14 predicted proteins | sample 590851 | NCBI WGS metagenome assembly CXWK01 (sample SAMEA3498364, study PRJEB10139) | wastewater metagenome | biome: wastewater treatment plant; material: activated sludge | place: Denmark | collected 2014-08-01 | reverse complement strand
GTCCATGTCGATCGCGCAGTTCGTCCTGGATCCGGAGCAGGGGAAGGTCACATCCGGCTATACCATTCCCCGCCACACGCAGCTGTTCTCTCGGCCGGTCGACGGAGTGCAATGCCGATTTCGCACGACCTATCCCGTGACGCTCTGGCCGATCGAAATTGCCGCAGCCCGCATCGAGTCGGAAGATATCCCGCTGTGGGGCAAGCAGGTGAAGTCGGTGTTGCGGCTTCAACTGCACTGCACCGGAGGGAGCACGTTTCAAGAACTGCAGTTGGATACGTTGCGCCTCTATCTCCAGGGTGAGAGCCAGATTGCCTATGCCCTCTATGAAACGCTGCTCAACCAGGTCAAAGGGCTGCGCATGCGCGGGGTCGGTGGGAAAGATGCGGGCAAGCTCCGGGACATCGTGCTCCCGCCGGACCGGATTCAAGCCGTGGGATTTGAGACGGACGAGGGCATGCTGCCCTATCCCTCGCAGGCCCAACTCGGGTACCGCCTGTTGCATGAGTACTTCACGTTTCCACAGAAGTTTCTCTTTATCGATATCTCCGGGTTCCAGCAGGCCTGCGTCGGAACGATGGGCACCAGGCTGGATCTCCTGATCGGCTTGGAAGAGGTCCCACGCCAAGCCGCCGCGATCGGTCCGGAGCATTTCGGGCTCGGCTGCACACCCGTCGTGAATCTGTTCGAACAGTTGGCCGAGCCGATTCGCCTGGACCATACGCAGATGGACTATCGTGTCGTGCCGGATGTGCGTCGGCCGAACGCCCATGAGGTGTATCGGATCAATGCGGTCTCGATCACGAATGCCCACGGCGACCAGGCCCGATCGATTCAGCCGATCTATTCGTTGAACCATCGGCATGCGCAAGAGCGGCAAGCCGAGTACTGGCACGCGGCGCGGCGGCCCTCCACACGGAAGGACGATTCCGGCACTGACCTGTACCTGTCGCTGGTCGATATGGATCTGGAGTTGACGGACTCGCCTGGCGAAACGCTCGTCATCGACGTCATCTGCACCAACCGCGACTTACCGGCTCGGCTTCGACTCGACGATGGACGGGGGGATTTTGAGCTGGAGGAGGCCGCTCCGGTGGCCAAAATCAAGGCACTGGTCAAACCGACGGCGACGGTCCGTCCTCCGCTGAGTGCCGCGAATCAGTGGCGGCTGATCTCGCACCTCTCGCTGAACTACTTGTCGCTGACGGAGTCCCCTGAGGCCCTGCAAGAGATCTTGCGTCTCTATGACTTCTCAGATTCATCGGGCGTGCGACAGCAAATCGAAGGCATCATGGAGGTGTCCTCCAGGCGAGTGGTGCGGCGGCCCACGTCGATGGGATGGCACGGCTTCTGCCGTGGGTTGGAGGTCACGCTCCTCTTGGACGAAGATAAATATGTCGGCAGCGGGGTGTTCCTGTTCGCGACGGTCTTGGAGCGCTTCTTTGGGCTCTATGCCAACTTGAATTCGTTCACGCAACTCACAGTCAAGACGCGTCAACGCGAGAAAGCGCTCAAACAATGGCCCCCGAGGGCAGGCGAACAAATCCTTCTCTGAACGAGCAGCTCTTTCAGGAAGGCTATCGGTTCCGGTTCTTCCAAGCCGTGCGGTTACTCCAGCGAGGACTGGATGCCCGCCAGCCGGGCGGGCGCGCGGCTCGGGTCGGCGAGGAGGCGGTTCGGTTTCGAGCCCACCAGTCGCTGAGTTTTCCGCCCAGTGAAATTTACGACGTGCAGAAGCCGGAGACTGCGGGACGGCCGGTGGACATGACCGTCGCCTTCATGGGATTGACCGGGCCGCAAGGCGTCTTGCCTCGCTATTACACGGAACTGATTCTCGATCGCCTTCGCGAGAAAGACCATACGCTACGCGACTTTTTGGATCTGCTGAACCATCGGCTCATTACGCTCTTCTATCGAGCCTGGGAGAAACATCGGATCGTGGTCGGCTGTGAACGCGCCGGTCTCCGTGGGACGCCGGACCCCTTTGCGGAAGATCTCTTTGCCTTGATGGGAATGGGAACGCCGGGATTACGGGAACAACTCCAGATTCCTGAGCGGGGATTGCTCCAGTACACGGGACTGCTGGTGTCGCATCGCCGCTCGGCCGATGCGCTGCGGCAGTGTCTCGCCGACTATTTTGAGGTGCCGGTCCAGATCGAGCAGTTCATCGGCGCCTGGTACGAGGTGGCGGAACAAGATTGGAGTCGGTTGGGCTCGACGGACGGGCAGAATCGACTGGGTTCGACGAGCCTGCTCGGAACGAAGGTCTGGGATCAGCAGGCGAAGTTTCGAGTGAAGCTGGGTCCGCTCGACTACGAGACCTATCGACGATTGCTGCCATCCGGTACGGCCTATCCTGTGTTGGTTCAATGGACGAAATGGTTTGCCGGACCCGAATCGGACTTCGACCTCAATCTCGTGCTGAAGGCCGAGGAGATTCCGGCCTGCCGATTGACGACGGGAAAGGCGTATCGACCGCAGCTTGGCTGGACGACCTGGCTCCAGACCAGGCCGCCCGTTAGAGATGCAGAGGACGTCGTCTTCTCAGGGACGACTGCAACAGCTCGATTCGGAACGGCGTAAGGGTGGGATGCTTCATACGCGCACGACGCTTCACGAGATGCGCTTCACGCGCTTGAAAGGGATGTGTCATGAACATTAACCTCAAAGGGCTCATCGGAAAGTTGGATGACACGAGCCGCCGTGCGTTGGAAGGGGCGGCTGGCCTCTGCCTGAGCCGGACCCATTACGACGTCGACATCGAACATTTCTTAACGAAATTGATGGAAATGCCGGATACGGACCTCCATCGGATCTTTCGGCACTACGGGATCGATCACTCGAGGGTCTCTCGTGACCTGACCAGGGTCCTCGACGGGTTGAAGACCGGCAATGCGCGCACGCCGACCTTGTCGCCTCGGCTGCCGCGCTTGATCAATGAAGCCTGGTCCTTGGCCTCCGTCGAATATGATGCGAATCGCGTCCGCTCCGGGCATCTCTTGCTGGCCCTCCTGAATGAACCGGATTTCGCCCGCATGATGCGCGACGTGACCGGAGAGATTCAGAAAATCTCAGTAGAAGACTTTCACGCTAAATTCCGCGATGTCGTGGCCGAGTCGATCGAGGGGCTCGAGCAGTTTTCCGGCGGCGGTCAGCCGTCGATAGAGGCCGGGACCACAGCGCCGCATGGGTCGAAAACACCGGCGCTCGATCAATTTACGATCGATCTCACGGCCAAGGCGAAGGAAGGCAAGATCGATCCGGTGCTGGGGCGGGATGCCGAGATCCGCCAGATGATCGATATCTTGACGCGCCGCCGGCAAAACAATCCGATTCTCACGGGAGAGGCGGGTGTCGGAAAGACGGCGGTCGTCGAGGGACTCGCCCTCCGTATCGTGGCCGGTGATGTGCCGCCGCCGCTGAAGAATGTCACGCTGCGCGTGCTTGATCTGGCCTTGCTTCAAGCAGGGGCCGGAGTCAAGGGCGAGTTTGAGAATCGCCTCAAATCCGTCATCAACGAGGTCAAGGCCTCGCCGACTCCCATCATCACCTTCATCGACGAAGCCCACACCCTGATCGGGGCGGGCGGGCAGGCCGGGCAAGGCGACGCGGCGAATCTGTTGAAGCCCGCGCTGGCGAGGGGCGAGTTGCGCACGATTGCCGCGACCACCTGGGCGGAATACAAGAAATACTTCGAGAAGGATCCGGCGTTGACCAGACGGTTCCAAGTCGTGAAGGTCGAGGAGCCAACCGAAGCGACGGCTATCAACATGATGCGGGGGCTGACGGCCACGATGGAGGAGCATCACAAAGTCCGTGTACTGGACGAAGCCGTGGAGGCGGCGGTGAAACTCTCGCATCGATATATCTCCGGTCGGCAGCTGCCGGATAAATCGGTGAGTGTGTTGGATACGGCCTGTGCCCGTGTGGCGCTCGGACAGGTGGCGGAACCACCGGCCATCGAAGACGCGCGGCGTCGTATTTCGCTGATCAATACGGAGATCGCCATTCTCGAACGCGAGGCCGTGACGGGGGGACAGCATCAGGAACGGTTGAACGAGCTGGCGCAGGAAAAAACCGCGGAGGAGAACGAGCTCGCCGTCTTACAAAAGCAATGGGAGCAGGAAAAGCAGTTGGTCTCACAGATCGCCGCGATTCGAGAGCAACTAGAAGCGCAGAGCCAGCCGAAGCACCAGACAGACCAGAATGACAGGAAAGACAAGACAGACCCGAAAGACTCTGGTCCTCCGCTGACGCCGCAGCAGATCGCCTCACTGCAAGCGGATCTTGCCAGGCTGAACAAGGAACTGGCCACCTTACAGGGAGAAAACCCCTTACTCCAGCCCTGTGTGGATGCCCAGGCCGTCGCGCAGGTCATTTCCGGTTGGACGGGGATTCCCATCGGGCGCATGGTGAAGGATGAAATCAACACCGTCTTGAACTTAAAAGATCACCTTGAAAAACGGGTGATCGGTCAAAACCACGCGCTGGATGCGTTGAGTCAGCGATTGCGCACGGCGCGCGCCAAACTCGAAGATCCGCGCAAGCCCATCGGGGTGTTCATGTTTGTCGGGCCCAGCGGCGTGGGAAAGACGGAAACGGCCTTGGCCTTAGCGGAGGTGCTCTTCGGGAGCGATCACAATCTCACCACCATTAATATGTCCGAATACAAGGAAGAGCACAAAGTCTCGTTGCTCATGGGCTCACCGCCCGGGTATGTCGGGTACGGGGAAGGCGGGGTCCTGACCGAAGCGGTGCGGCGCAAACCCTACAGCGTGGTGTTGCTGGACGAGATGGAGAAGGCCCATATCGGCGTGCAGGACATCTTCTATCAGGTCTTCGACAAGGGCAGCATGAAGGACGGGGAAGGGCGAGATATCGACTTCAAGAATACGGTCATCATCATGACGTCGAACGCCGGCACCGACACCTTCATGAAGCTCTGCGCCGATCCGGAGACCAAGCCGGATCCCGAAGGGCTCGCCGATGCCATTCGCGGCGACTTATTGAAATTCTTCAAGCCGGCCTTTCTCGGACGAACCATCGTGGTGCCCTACTATCCGATCGCGCCGGAGATCATGCGCCGCATCATCGAGCTGCAGCTGGGTCGCATTCGCAACCGTATCCGCGAGAATCATCGTGCGGCGCTGTCGTACGATGAGACACTGATCGACACCATCGCCAAACGTTGCACCGAAGTCGACAGCGGCGCCCGCAACGTCGATCATATTTTGACCCGCACGCTGTTGCCGGAAATGTCGAAAGAGTTTCTCTCACGCATGGCCACCGGACAACCGCTGTCCAAGGTGCATATTTCCGTCGGTACTAATGGGGCATTTCAATACGATGTGGCGTGACCAAGTTGGGGTGTGAGCCAATGACCATGAAACTTCCGGCGAAGGGCGGTCCTGTATCAGAAGCAAAAGTAATGGAATTGGAGTATGGTCTGACAAGTGTCATCGCAGGCCATCCGGGAGCCATCAATCCTTGGACGTTCTATGAAGTACTTGATGAGTATCTTGGCCCTTGGGGAGCCAAGGGGTATCCCATTGGGTATGGGAAAAAGTACTGTGTCCTATTTAGTGAAAACGAAAAACTACGGCAGAATGTCATAACTCGGAAATGGGTTTGGAAAACCACAATTGTCCTTCAAGAGGCGCTGCGCGATTTTGTTATCACTCAATTTCGGCAGGGCAAGTTAGCGTCACTGACGGAATCTCAACTGCGGCAGTATGCATTCGACACTCATCCAATCGCTTACACGAGGGGTGGCCTCACGCTTGTTGTCATTGTAGCCCCTGATTTGGTCGGCGAAATCGTATCAATCCCTTCCAGTGAGTTTCTTCCCGTAGCTCCCGATTTTTCCAGTTCATTGCGACAGGTGTTTTCAACAGGTGGGATAGTCGTTCCGGAATTAGTGGGTATGTCGCTAGCTGGTCTCGCAGGGCCCGCTCATACTGGGCTTTTTGCTCGAGCAGCGCAAAGAGACGTGGCAAGACGGTCTCAAGAAATACACCTGAGTAATTCGCTCGGACGTCTGAAAGAATCAATTGAAAGCGGACGGTTGGATGATGTTCTCGTGCTCGACGAAGTGATCGGCAAACTGAATGGTACCGAGTTCCCAGATGGAAACTACGCGCGATTTGCTCGCGAAATAATAAACAGCGCCAATAGGAGAAAATGCCTTTTGGTATCACGGTACAAGTCTCAAGCTAATAATCCAGTCATGGGCGCAATGATAAGACAGATGGGACAGTTCTGTAGGCCAGATCTATGATACGCAACGCATATCACATTCCACACTATTGAGAGCCTTATGGCCGCTTATACACAAGATACGCGACTGATCGGGATTACGACCCCGCTGGGAAAAGACGTCTTATTGCTGCGAGGGTTCAGCGGAAGGGAGAGCATGTCTCAGCTCTCAGCCTTCGACCTGGACTTGCTGTCGAAAGATCCGGAAATCAAGTTCGAAGATATCATCGGCAAGCGGGTGACGTTGCGGGTGACGCTCAGTCAGGACAAGGAACGGTATTTCAACGGCTTCATCAGCCGGTTCGTGCAGACGGGCGCCCAGACTGGCATGGCCAACTATCGGGCGACCATGGTGCCCTGGCTCTGGTTCTTGACGAAGACGACCGACTGCCGCATCTTTCAGAACAAGACCATCCCGGACATCGTACAGGGGATCTTTAAAGAATACGGCTTCACCGACGTGAAGGCCAAGCTGCAGGGCACCTATGAGCCGCGTGACTACTGTGTGCAGTATCGCGAGACTGACTACAACTTCGTGGCCCGTCTGATGGAGCAGTACGGCATCTTCTACTTCTTCGAACACGAGAAAGAAAAGCACACGTTGGTCTTGACGGATAATCCCGATGCGCATCAACCCTGTCCCGAACAGCCAAAGGCCAAGTGGAACCCGCAAGGGAGCAAGAGCCTGACGGAAGACGTGGTCAGTACGTTGGAAGTCGAAAAGATCTTCCGCCCAGGCAAGTACTCGCTCACCGACTACAATTTCGAGACGCCGAGTACGAGCTTGCTCTCCGAGATCGCCACGACCATCACCGTCGGCGGCAATACGAAATACGAAGTCTACGACTATCCAGGCGAATACGAGAAAAAGGCTCAAGGCAAGACATTGGTGAAGCTCCGCATGGAAGAACAGGAAGTGAAGCACCTGTCCGTCACCGGCACGAGCTCTTGCCGAGCCTTCGCGACGGGCTATCGGTTCGACTTCGAAGACTACAGCCGTGCCGATCTCAACCAAGCCTATGTGCTGACGGCGATCTCCCACAGTGCCACCGTGGGGGATACCTACACCACGGGAAAGTCATCCGATGGATCATCCGCCTATACGAATGCCTTCGTCTGTATCCCGCACAAAGTGCCGTTCCGTCCGCCTCAGATTACGCCGAAGCCAATTGTGCAAGGTCCGCAGACCGCCGTGATCGTGGGACCGGCAGGCGAGGAAATTTATTCCGACAAGTATGGGCGGGTGAAGGCACAGTTCCATTGGGATCGGGAAGGGAAGAACGACGAGAACAGCTCTTGTTGGATGCGCGCCTCCCAAAACTGGGCCGGCAAACAATGGGGCGGGATCTTTGTGCCTCGGATCGGTCAGGAAGTGATCGTGGAGTTTCTGGAAGGCGATCCCGATCGGCCGATCATCACGGGCCGAATCTACAATGCCGAACAGATGCCGCCCTATGCCTTGCCGGCCAATCAGACACAAAGTGGGGTGAAGTCGAATAGCTCCAAAGGCGGTGGAGGGTCGAACGAGTGGCGGTTTGAGGACAAGAAAGGCAGTGAAGAGATTTATCTGCACGGGCAGAAGGATTGGAATATTGTCATTGAAAACGACAAGACCCAATCGGTCGGCCATGACGAGTCCCTAACGGTCGGCAACAACCGCACGAAGAAAGTTGGGGTTGATCAGAGCGAAGACATCGGCTCGAACAAAACCATCCATGTCGGGGCCAACCATACCGAAACGATTGATGCCAACAAGACGCTCACGGTCGGCGGCAACCACACGGAGAGTATCAGCGGGAACGAAACGATTACCGTGAGCACNNATTACCGTGAGCACCGCCTCCGCTCACACCATCGCGCTCGCCAGGGCCCTGACGATTGGGGCGGTCTATCAGGTGAGTGTCGGCGCGGCGATGAATGAAACGATTGCGGCTGCGAAAGCCGAAGAGATCGGGGCAGCCAAATCAGTGAATGTCGGACTCAGTAGTAGCGAAAATATCGGGGTGAATAAATCGACTGACGCCGGAAGCGACATCTCCGAGAAAGCTGGGAAGAATATCTCCATGAATGCCGGGAAGAATATTGCCGCTAGTGCCGGCGACAATATTGATGAAACGGCTGGTAAAAATGTGACGGTCAAAGCCGGGAAGAAGATGCTGCTGGATGCCGGTGATGAAATCACGATCCAGACCGGCAGCGCCAGAATTCAGATGAAAAAGAATGGGGACATCGTCATCGAGGGAAAGAAGATTTCCGTGACGGCGTCCGGTGACATTGTGATGAAGGGTAAAAAGATTCTGCAGAATTAACAGGGAGCCTCTCTCTATGGAACGTCAGCAGTCGGAGCAGATCCTTGAACTTCTCGTCGAAACCGAACAGCCACCAAGTCGTCAGGCGTTGGCGCAACCAGCGGCCATGAACGGCATCTATCGAGGGATGGTGTCGGAATTCGATCTTGCCTCGGGTATGATCCGCATCGTGATTCCGACGGTGTTTGGCATGGAGCCGGTGGTGGCGCGTTCTGTCGTGGCGCTGTCAAAGGACAGGGTTGGAGAAGAGGTGTTGGTCTCTTTTGAAGCGGGGGATTCCCGCTTTCCCTACATCATTGGAGCATTATGGAACCCCGATCAGCCGCCTGTATCAGCCCAACCATCGGTCGAGGCGAAGGTTGATGGTGAGCAGGTGGTCATCGAAGGGAAGAAAGAGATCGTATTGAAGTGCGGGAAGGCCAGCATCACGCTGACGCGAGCCGGGAAGGTGCTTATTCGAGGTGCCTATGTACTAAGCCGCTCGGCTGGGGTAAATCGCATTAAGGGTGGGTCGGTCCAGGTCAATTAGGATGAATGACAACAGATGGAACTGCTCAATGCCACCAAGATGCAAGCGGGCTATACGATGGGGATGGCGCCGGATGGGCGAGAATCGCTCGTCGTAGTGGTTAAAGGCACCTTCCGATTTCCAGACAGGCCCAATCAAGAACCAGTACTCGCGGAAGAGCAAGTTCCCCTCGTCATGGCCGACACGTTTGAAGGTGAACCAGGCTTTTCGGCCCCGGTCTACGAAAGCGAGTATCCCCCAAAGAAACCAAAGTGTGATGTCCTCCTGAACGGTAGCGCCTATGCGCCTGGTGGGAAGCTGGTTAGGAAGGTTGGGGTAGCACTATCTGTAAGCAGCTGGCGCAAGTCGTTCAATGTGGTCGGGAATCGGGTATGGAACAAGGGGCTGCTCGGTGTTTCTGCGACCAGTCCGGAACCCTTTGCCGTGATGCCGTTTTCCTATGGGAAGGCGTTTGGAGGAACCGACACCACTCATGAAGATCCAGCCAAGCACAAGTTTGTCCTGGTCAATCCAGTGGGTCGAGGGTTTCACCATTATATAAGCGCCACACTCATTGACGGAAAGCCGTTGCCGAATACCGAAGAAGAAGAGCATCCGGTCAAAAAACCAGATGGCGAGTATCGGCCCATGGCGTTTGGGCCGATGGGAAGAAATTGGGACCCACGCTACAAACTCGCTGGTACCTACGACCAGAACTGGATCGACAATACCTTTCCCTTCCTGCCGCCGGATTTCCAAGAGACCTACTATCAGGCCGCACCAGCAGATCAACAGATTCCCTATCTGCGTGGTGGAGAAACGGTCACGCTCACAAATCTCACGCCAGAAGGCACCACACGATTCACGATTCCCACGGTGGAAATGCCGATCGTGTTCTTTCCCAAGAAAGGCGAGAAACAAGAAACGCAGGGCGTGATCGATACGCTCATCATCGAGCCGGACAAACGGCAGTTCATGCTGACGTGGAGGCAATCCTATCCTTTAAAGCGCAACATGTTTGATGTCGTACAAGTGGTGGCGGGGTTGATGCCGAGAGGATGGTATCGCGCTCGCGAGTTGGGCAAGACCTACTATCCCTCACTGGGCGAGCTCGTGGCAGCCAAAGGTGCAGGGCATGACGAACCCGAAGACGAATAATAATTCAGAGAAGCGTTCTTTATAGTTCTTTCTGGAATTGTAACTGGGTTGGACTTAATGCCAGCGATACGAGTATCTCTATCCGTGAATCTCATTGAGATAGAAGCATGAACAACTTTCCTTTAGCCATTACGGGGGTTGGCATGGTGACAGGGGTCGGGTTGAATGCACCAGCATCCTGTGCAGCCATCCGCTGTGCCATCGACAACGTTCAGGAAACTCGTTTTATGGATAGTAGTGGGGAAAGGTTGATGGGCTGTGCGGTGCCGTTAGAGTATCTTTGGCGAAATAAAGATAAATTACTCAAAATGGCTACCCTAAGTATTAGTGAGTGTTTGAAAGGGAATAAACAGATTAATCCTGAACACACTCCTTTATTGCTGTGTCTGTCTGAGCGTGAACGAAAAGGCCGTGTCATTGACGATGACGTTCAGTTTTTAGGGGATTTACAAAATGAGCTAGGAGTGAAGTTTCTTAAGCAATCTCGCGTGATTGCTAGGGGACATGTGGGAGTTGCCGTAGCGTTGGAACAGGCGCGGCTTATGATTCAGGAACTAGGTGTTCATCATGTACTCATTGCGGCAACGGATAGTTTACTGGTGGGGCCAATGCTGGAACATTATGAAGAGTATGATCGCTTGAAGACCAGTACGAATTCGAATGGGTTTATTCCGGGCGAGGCGGGGGCGGCTTTAGTAGTGGAGTTGGGTAAGGCTAAACAGGACAATCAGTTGTTCTGTTGTGGGTTGGGTTTCGGGGTGGAAAGGGCCCATGTGTCCTCTGATGAACCGTTACGGGCGAATGGACTAGTGGCTGCGATGAAGGCGTCTTTGGAAGAGGCGGGGCACGGGGAAAGTATTCTTGATTTTAAAATCACCGACCTGTCTGGTGAGCAGTATTACTTCAAAGAGGCGAGTCTGGCCTTTAGTCGTATAGACCGAACAAAGCGGGAAGAATTTGATCTTTGGCATCCAGCAGAGTGTATTGGTGAAGTGGGCACTGCGATCGGCCTCATCATGATCGGCGTCGTGAAGGCGGCTTGCGAAAAGGGGTACAGCAAGGGGCGTGTGATATTGGCACATCTGGGGAATGATGACGGTGAAAGAGCTTCGATGATCCTCGCCTGTCGATAGTCTAGAGGTTTTCGTGTCCAACAATGTATTCGCCAATGGCCGGGAAGTGTCCTGTAAAAAGGCAGATGGTAAAACGATCTGTGAGTTCCCAGATGTCTGTTTTACACCGCCTGAGAGTCCCGCCACCCCTCCTGGTGTGCCCATTCCCTATCCGAACACGGCTTTCAGTAAAGACACCACATCCGGAAGCAAAACAGTAAAGATTTCAGGCCAGGAGGTCATGCTCAAGAACCAGTCGTATTTCAAGACCTCAACAGGTGATGAAGCCGGGTGTGCAGCAAAGAAGGGTGTAATTTCGAGTACGAACAAAGGGAAAGCCTATTTTATCAGCTGGTCTATGGACGTGAAGTTTGAGGGAAAGAATGTCGTTCGACACCTCGACATGACCACACACAATCATGGGAGCCCGATGGCCACTGGCGCGACACCGCAGACGCATCAAGACGCAGCGGCTGCAGCCAAAGCTATAGAGGACGCGTGCAAGCACGCCAACGACACANNACGTACGTTGTCTATTGTGCCGAAAGCAAGCCAGCGACTGATCCTCAGACCTATTATATAGGACGTACCAGCGGCCCGCCCGGAATGAGCGTATCAGATATCCTGAAAAAGCGAAAAGCCGGTCACCATCGCACGGATATAGGGGAGCTGGAAGTTATCTGCCAAACTACAAGATATGCTGCAGTTCGAGCGGCAGAGCAAGCTCATATGGATGCGATGCCAGCTTGGGGCAAGATCTTAGAAAAGCCACCGAGTAAGCGGGCAGGGAAGCCGCAGATTCGGGCGCTTGGGCCCAAGCACAAGAGAAGCAAAAATGGGTCATATAAAAAATGTGCAAAGGCAATGTGTGGAACCCCCCCCGGTACTTGCGCGACGTGCGGAGCATAAGGAGCTGAGTTATGGCGAAGAAGAAGAGATACAAGTGCAAGGTTGGGCTCATCATCGCGATTCCGGTTCCAGACGGAAGGTTTGCGTTCGCAAGAGTTTTCAACGATAACTATTTCGGAGTGTATTCTCTTCTTTCTGAGAAGATCGAGCCAGTCGAGAAGATCGTTGAGCATGAAATTGTGTTCTTTAAGGCAGCGACGGACTCAGCAGTTATCTCGGGGGAATGGCCGATTGTCGGGGAGGAGCCATTCCCGGACGAAGAGTCTGCCTGGGCGCCCCCTCAGGCCGCAGGAACCTTGCCACAGGATGATCGTGGTATTCCAAGCCCAATGCTTTACCTCAAGGGCAAGATGAAGTCCGCCCGGATTGAAGATCTCATCGGTCTTGATAGATTTACATTTAGTCAGCGTCCTGAGTTGTTCACAGAAGTCCTGGTCAACCGTTTGATCAAGGGCAATCACGCAAAGTATCGCGTGCGACCATGAGTATCTGGGGCCCTAAGCCGAGCCAAAACGATGATGCGATTGATTGGCTGAACGACTTTCTCGAAGCCCCGAGTCTTGATCTTTTGGAAGAAGCTCTGTCGGAGGTCGCGGATCCAGCGCATGTCGGATACATCGAGATCCCAGAAGGTGGCATCGCCATCGTGGCTGCAGAGGTCCTGGGTCAGATTCTTGGCGCAAATGCTGAAGATCCAACCCTAAAGCCAGACGAAGTATCGCCCCTCGTGGAGCTCGTAGAAGGCATAGAGCCGCTGGTCGTGAAGCGACTCGTCGATCAAGCACTGGTAGCAGTACAGCGCGTGATGCACGATGCCGAGCACTCTGAAATGCGCCAAGTGTACGACGAGGACGAGTCAGGTGCTGAAGAGTGGCTGGAAGAGACGCAGGCGCTAGTAGCGCGTTTACAGTCTGTTAGGCCGCAGATCGAATAACTAACTCTAGGAGCAAGAAAAGGGGACATTCTACTTTATCGGTGACGGCAGAAGGGTAGGGGTCGGGAGTCTTTCTTTGATGTGGCTTGTGTGAATTCATATTCAACGGGCAAGAGCTGAAAATAATGGGGGGCGGAGTCATTTGGTGGAGGAGACTGAAGGAGGACGCGTGCTGATTGGTGCTGTTGTTACAGCAATGCACTGAATTCTTCAACCGTCAGACCGGCTTGGCGAATGATGCTGCGTCACGTAGAGAAGACTCCCTGCGGACTCATGAGTGCTGAGCGACCACTCTGCTAGGACTGGAGGTGCGGGTATGGCAACTTTGATCTTTTCAGAGGTATGGGATCACCACCCTTATTCAGATACACCATGTGATACCACCTACTTTCGCGATCAGTGCGCGATTCGTTTCGGTGTCGCGTTGGAAGGCGCAGGGGCTAACCTGGCATCATTTCCTGGCGCGAAGTATTATCCCGGTTTAAAGCACAGTCCCAAACATGTACTGAGGGCTCAGGAATTAGCGAATTGGTTAAAGACGCAGACGGTTCTTGTTGGGCCGGTCCAAACCTTCAAGCGGACGCTAGGGGTCGGGAGTCTTTCTTTGATGTGGCTTATGTGAATGCACATTCAACGCAAAGGGCATGACCGTAGAGGCCAGTCTCTGACCACGTGGTCGTCCACGGGCGGTGAACATAAAGTAGCGGTTCCCTTTTTAATGATGAGACTTGCTCGGAGGAGCGTCACCCATGGTTGACGTGGGAAAAAGTTAGGGTCAAGTCTTGCGATGTGACACAGCACGGCAGAGGCGCACTTTTTGATATTTTTGTGAGGCAGGATTGAAGAACAGTTACCAAACCCGTTGCGGTTACGCGGCGACGTGACGTTTGAGTTTTCGGAGTTCCTGCTCGGAAAACAACTGGTGGGGAGTCATTATTTTGGACTTAGAGAGGGCGAGGGTGCACTATTCGTAGTGCGTCCACAGGCGAAGGACTTTGACGACGCGTTCGCGCTCAAGCACTTGGTACACCAGCCGATGCTGAATGTTGATGCGTCGCGAGTAGGCTCCAGCTAGGTCGCCCACTAGCTTCTCGTAGGGAGGTGGATTCTGGAACGGGTTCTCTGCGATTACCGCGAGGAGGGCTTCGGCTTTGGTCTTAAGGCCTGCTGCTTTTAATTTCTTTGCGTCGCGCTGGGCTTGTTTGGTGTAGACCAGGCGCCACGTCACCAGCGCAGGTCCTTGGCGCACTTCGAGATGGGCGTTTTTAGACCGTTGCGGATCGATGTCCGCATGCCGGGTAGAGAGAGGAGATACACGGTTTCTTGAATGGCGCGCCAGTCCTCCTCGGACAGCAGAACGGCATTCATTCCCTCGGACGTGATCACGATGGGTTCATGAGACCGAGCGGTTTGCCCCATGAGTTTTCGTAAGCTGGATTTTGCTTTCGCGGCTGAAATAGTTGGCATGCACGTACAGTAAGTGAGCTCGATATACTTGTCAAGGCAAGTGGCCTTTGGCGAGGGCTGACGATTATGAGACCTGGGGTGGGACCTTATTTTGTGGAGTGAGAGGGAAAGGGGAGAGGCTACTTTAATAGTTCCGCCTCTTCCTTCTTTCTCCTCGCCAGTGCAAGAATCTAGATGAGTTAAGGTCTTTAGGCTCTTCGGGATAGAAGTCGGTTCTTGTGGGAATGGCTGGGGCAGCAGCGCTTACGGTGATGATTGGTCCACCTGAGCGGTGTCGGAGGCAGAACCACGGGGTGCCCACTGAGTCAAAAGGGGATTCTGGATCATGAGAAACGCAAGCTTTACCCGCCACCTCAAGCCGACCGAGATCGAATACGTCAAGAAAGTCTTTCACAACGCGTTGCCGCCTTGGTCGCAAATCGGCATCACCGATGGATTAGGCAAAGACGACACGGTCTGGACCATGACGCGCTCGATGATCCCTTTCAACGGAGCCCTCAGTTCGCCGTTCCGATATTACATCAATTTCGGCGATGCGGTGAACGCGGATCTCTCTGTGCCAGGCGTCAGTCTTGGCCGATACGTGCCTGGATACTCCGAAAACGCGCGTGATGTGTTCATTCATGAGTTGACCCATGTGTGGCAATATTCGCGACCCTATGCGAAGGCCTGGGAAATCGCGCTTCGCTGCGTCTACGCGCAGAATCTCGGCGCGGGTTACCACTTCACCGCGAGCGATCCGTGGGCTTCCTATAACCTGGAGCAACAGGCTTCGATGGTCGAGGAATGGAGCAAACGCGGCTGCAAAGAGGATGACGAGCTCTTCCCCTACATCCACTATATCATCCGCAAAGAAGGGGAGTACAAGGCCACTTCTCGGCCTGGCGCCGACCGCACATACGCGGGCATGGTGTACAGTGACTTCTGGTTCGCCAACGACGCGACGCTCGCAACACTCCAGGTCTTACTCGACATGGAGCGTATGCCTGTGCTGCATGAAGAGCCTGTTCGAGTTT
>CXWK01003252.1_pt1 | contig 15672 bp, 14 predicted proteins | sample 590851 | NCBI WGS metagenome assembly CXWK01 (sample SAMEA3498364, study PRJEB10139) | wastewater metagenome | biome: wastewater treatment plant; material: activated sludge | place: Denmark | collected 2014-08-01 | reverse complement strand
TTCGCCTGGCCGGCCTGTTCCCGCAGCGCTTCTACATCGAACTGCAGCGCGCCGGCCTGCCCAGCCACGAAGCCCATGTGCGCGCCGCCGTGCCGCTGGCCGCACGGCTGGGCCTATCGGTGGTGGCCACGCACCCGGTGCAGTTCCTCGAAGCCGACGACTACGACGCCCACGAGGCGCGCGTGTGCATCGCCGAGGGCGAGACGCTGGCCAACCCGCGGCGGGTCAAGCGTTTTTCGCGCGAGCAGTATTTGAAGACGCAGGCGCAGATGGAGGCGCTGTTCGCCGACCTGCCTTCGGCGCTGGCCAACTCGGTGCAGATCGCGCGCCGCTGCAACCTGACGCTGGTGCTGGGCAAGGCGCGACTGCCGGACTTCGCCACGCCCGACGGCCTGCCGATCAACGAGCATTTCCGCGCCGCCTCGAAGCAGGGCCTGGAGCGCCGGCTGGAAGCCTTGTTTCCCGACGCCGCCCGGCGCGACGCCGAGCGCCCGCGCTACCAGCAGCGGCTGGAATTCGAGATCGAGACCATCATCCAGATGGAGTTTCCGGGCTACTTCCTCATCGTCTCGGACTTCATCGTCTGGGCCAAGGAACACGGCTGCCCGGTGGGGCCCGGACGCGGTTCGGGCGCCGGTTCGCTGGTGGCCTATGCCCTCTTCATCACCGACCTCGACCCGCTGCGCTACGGACTGCTGTTCGAGCGCTTCCTCAACCCGGAGCGGGTGTCGATGCCCGACTTCGACATCGACTTCTGCCAGGCCAACCGCGACCGCGTCATCGACTACGTGAAGGCCAAATACGGCCGCGACGCGGTGAGCCAGATCGCCACCTTCGGCACCCTGGCCAGCAAGGCCGCGCTGCGCGACGTGGGCCGCGTGCTCGGCATGGGCTACGGCCATGTGGACAGCGTGGCCAAGCTGGTGCCCGGGCTGCCGGGCAAGACCTACACGCTGGCGCAGGTGCCAGAGGACCCCGATCCGGGCCTCATCTACGTGCGCAAGGAGGTGCCCGAACTCGAACAGCGCGAGGCCGCCGAGGAAGAGGTGGCCGAACTGCTGGCGCTGGCAACGCGCGTCGAAGGCCTGGTACGCAATGTCGGCATGCACGCCGGCGGCGTGCTCATCGCACCGGGCAGGATCACCGACTTCTGCCCGCTGTACCAGCAGCCCGGCAGCGACAGCGCGGTGAGCCAGTTCGACAAGGACGACGTGGAGGCCATCGGCCTGGTCAAGTTCGACTTCCTGGGCCTGGCCACGCTGACCATCCTGGAGCAGGCCAAGGAGACGATCCGCACCCGCCGCCCCGGCCGCGCCGACTTCAACTACGAGTCTCTGCCGCTGGACGATGCGCGTGTCTACAAGCTGTTCAGCGACGGCCTCACCGAGAGCGTGTTCCAGTTCGAAAGCCGCGGCATGCAGGGCATGTTGCGCGACGCCCGGCCGAGCCGGCTGGAGGACCTGATCGCGCTGAATGCGATGTTCCGCCCGGGGCCGATGGAGAACATCCCGAGCTTCTGCGCACGCAAGAACGGCCGCGAGGAGATCCGCTACCCGCACCCGCTGCTCGAGCCGGTGCTGGCCGAGACCTACGGCATCTTCGTCTACCAGGAACAGGTGATGGAGGCCGCGCGCGTGATGGGCGGCTATTCGCTCGGCGGAGCCGACATGCTGCGCCGCGCGATGGGCAAGAAGAAGGCCGAGGAGATGGCCAAGGAGCGCGGCAAGTTCCGCGCCGGGGCGCTGGCCCAGGGCATCACGCAGGACCAGGCCGACGAGGTCTTCGACCTGATGGAGAAATTCGCCGGCTATGGCTTCAACAAGAGCCATGCCGCCGCGTATTCGCTGCTGGCCTACCACACGGCCTGGATCAAGGTGCACTGCACGGCCGAGTTCTACGCCGCCAACATGAGCGTCGAGGCCGACGACACCGACAAGCTCAAGGTGCTGCTGGCCGACGCCAGGCTGTTCGGCGTGGCCTTCGAGCCACCCGACGTGAACCGCGGCACGCTGCGCTTCGAGCCCGTCGACGACCGCACCGTGCGCTACGGCCTGGGCGCCGTGAAGGGCAGCGGGCAGGGCGCGGTCGAGGCCATCGTGGCGGCGCGCGAAGGTGCCGACGGCGGCGGTGGTGGACCGTTCCGCAGCCTGTTCGACTTCTGCGCCCGCGTCGACCGCCAGCGCGTGAACAAGCGGGCGATCGAGGCGCTGATCAAGGCCGGTGCCTTCGACGCGCTGCACCCCGAAGGGCAGGCCGGCCGCGCCGCGCTGCTGGCCAGCGTGTCGCTGGCCATGGACTGGGCCGATACGCAGGCGGCCAATGCGCTGCAGGCGGGCCTGTTCGACTTCGGAGATACCCACGGCAGCAGCACCCAGGAGCCGGCGCTGGTGCACGTGCCGGCCTGGGACGTGCGCGAACGGCTGCTCAACGAGAAGGCGGCGCTGGGCTTCTATCTCTCGGGCCACCTCTTCGACGCCTGGCGCGACGAGGTGCGCCGCTTCGTGCGCCGCGATATTGCCGAACTGGTGGACAGCCGCGAGCCGCAACTGCTGGCCGGCATCGTGACCGACCCGCGAGCCGTGACCGGCCAGCGCGGCCGCGTCGTCATCTTCAAGCTCGACGACGGCAGCGAGGCCATCGAGGCCGTGGCTGGCGAGGAAATCTTCGAGGAGCGGCGCGAACTGGCGCAGGAAGACCAGCTGATCGTGGTGCAGGGCAGGCTGCAGCCCGACCGTTTTTCGGGCGGCCTGCGCCTGAACGTGACCCAGGTGTGGGACCTGCCGGCGGCGCGGGCGCGCTTCGGCCGCTATATCGCGGTGGACAGCAACGGCGGCCTGCCGCCGGTGGCCGACGTGCTGCGGCTGTGGCCGGCACGACGCGTGCAAAGTGAACAGGGTGAGCAACTGCAGGGCCTGGCGGTGCGGCTGCGCCTGCAAAGGCGCGACGTGAGGGCCGAACTGGACCTGGGCGACGACGCCCGCTTCTGGCCCAGCGACGAGGCGCTGGGCCGTTGGCGCAGCATCGCCCACGGCGGCGCGGCAACGATCGTTTACGACTAGCCGCGCAACCTGGCGTGTGGTCCGACACCCTCACCCGTCTTTCCGGCTTTTGATGTCGGTCATCAATTCGAGGGCCACGGTCGAGGCGAGGGCAAGGGCAACGACCGAGCGGCGCCGCAGCGCCGCTCGGTTCCTGCCTTGGCTGTTCGAGGTACTGCAGATCAGTTGCCGGCCTTGGGCGCGCCCGGCGCCTTGACGGCCTGCGGCCCGGTCTTGGCGGGCGCGGCCTTCTTGCCCTTGGCGGCTTCGGCCGGCATCGTGCTGGGATCGAACGGGGCACCCGCCACCGTGAGCCCTGCCTGCGACAGACGCGCCGCGTTGTCGGGACCGACACCGCTGATGCGGCCGACGAGGTCGCCCCAGTTCTTGAATTCGCCGGCCTTGCGGGCCTCGACGATCTTGCCCGAGAGACTCGGGCCGATGCCTCTGACGGTTTCCAGGTCGGCGCGGCTGGCCTGGTTGGCGTCGACGGCCGCAAAGGCGTTCAGCGTGAGGGCGGCGAGCAGGGCGGCGAAGAGATGGCGGATCATGGTGTGGCTCCTTGACGGTGGGTTGAGGGTTCGGGGATCACTGTGGGCCCGTGGGCTTGCCGGTCTTCGGATGGCATGTCTTGCGGGCTGATGTGAATTCTGCGAACCGGCTCGAGGCGGGTCGATCCCCCGGCGCGGGGCAAGCAGAGGGCCCCCGGACGGGGCCCCTGTCCGGGGGTGGGGCGCGGCTCAGCCGCGGCCGAGCGTGCGCGCCACGGCTTCGAGCACCGTGCGCGTTTNNCAGCCGCTGTCGCCGCGCAAGACCTGCACGCTGGGCCCCCAGGCACGCCACAGCGCGGGGTCGCTGGGCCCCAGCACCGAGATCAGCGGCGTGCCCACGGCGGCGGCCATGTGGCCCGGCCCGGTGTCGTTGGAAATCATCAGCGCGGCGTCCTGCAGCAGCGCGGCATAGGTGCCCAGGTTCACACCCGGCAGCAAGCGCGCGCTGGCGAAATGATCGCGGGCGATGCCTTCCTCGCCCGGCCCGGGGCAGACGACGACGCTGCGGCCGAAGGCCGGCAGGCCCTGCGCCACGAATTCGGCGAAGGCCGGCCAGGTCTTGTCCTGCTGGGCCCAGGTGCCGCCGGCAAAGGGGCAGATGACGATGCAGCCGGGCTCGATGCCTTGCGCGCTGCGCAGTGCCGCTGCTTGCGCGCGGTGGGCTTCGCCGACGCGCAGGCCAATCGTCGCCGGCGGCGGTGCGGCCTGGCCGAGCAACACGTTGCCCAGGTCCCAGTAGACCTCCAGTTCATGCACGCCGGCCGGCCGCGGTGCCGCGCGTGCCAGCAGCAGACTTCGGCCCTCGTAGGCGTGGCCGAGCGCACGCAGGCCGGCCAGGCGGAAATCGAGCGCGCTGGAAAAGGAATACGGAAAACACACGGCATTGATGCGGCGCCCCAGGCCGGAGTCGCTGGCGCGTGCGATGCGTTTCAACTCCCGTAATTGCCTCACACGCTCGCGCAGCGTCTTGGGCAGCACATGCACCGGCCAGCCATGGCCGGCCAGCAGGTCGCGCGCCCAGCCCTTGCCCACCAGTTGCAGCGCATAACCGTGGTCGGCCAGGCGCTGCAGGGTCGGCACGCCCAGCGTGACGTCACCGACCCAGTTGCGCAAGCGCACCATCAGGGGGCGTGGGGGGCTCGTCATGGGCGGCGGATAATCGGCGAAGATTCTGCCATCGGCCCGCCATGAACCCTGCCCTGAACCGCCTGCCCACGGGCACGCAAGTCACCGCCCTGCACGACCGGCTGCTCGCGCACCCGGGCTGGCCGCGCAAGGAGCCGCCGGCCGCAGGCGAAGACGCCTGGCACTGGCTGCAGGCCAATCACCGCTTCAACAGCCTGCTCTGGGCCGAAGAGGACCTGGCGCGCCGCACCACCGTCGCCGACGCCGAGATCGCCGCCAACAAGCGTGCCATCGACGGCTACAACCAGGCGCGCAACGACGCCGCCGAGCGCGTCGACGAGTTGCTGCTGGTGGCGCTGGGCCTGGTCGATGCCGCCTCGGCACGCACCGATGCGCCGGTGTCCACCGTGCCTCCGGGGGCGCGGCTGAACAGCGAAACCGCCGGCAGCATGATCGACCGGCTTTCCATCATGGCGCTGAAGATCCACGCCATGCGTGCGCAGACCGAGCGCCGCGACGTGGACGAGGCGCATCGCGCCGCCAGCCGCGTGAAACTGGCGCGTCTGCAGCAGCAGCGCGCCGACCTCGCCGGCTGCCTGGACGCGCTGCTCGCCGATGCCCCCGCCGGCCGCGCCTATTTCAAGGTCTACCGCCAGTTCAAGATGTACAACGACCCGCGCTTCAACCCGGCGCTCGTCAAGGAACGCCAGGGAAGCTGAAACAGCGTGCGGCTGCTCATCGTCAAGACCTCGTCGATGGGCGACGTGGTGCACGCCACGCCGGTGGTGGCGGACATCTGCCGCCAGCACCCCGGCGCAGAGATCGACTGGCTGGTCGAAGCGCCGTTTGCCGCCATCCCGCAACTGCATCCGGGCGTGCGGCGTGTGTGGCCGATGGCCTGGCGCAAGTGGCGCGGCCAGTTGCTGCAGGCCGCCACCTGGCGCACCATGCGCACGCTGCGCGACGACCTGCGCGACCAGCGCTACGAACTCGTGCTCGACCTGCAGGGCCTGCTGAAGAGCGCGCTGTGGGCGCGACAGGCCGCCGCGCCGGTGGTCGGCTACGACCGTGACAGCCTCCGCGAACCACTGGCCGCGCGCTTCTACCAACGCACGGCGGCGGTGCCGCGCCACCTGCACGCGGTGCAGCGCTGCCGCCGCCTGGCCGCGGCGCACCTGGGTTATGCGGTGCCGGAGTCGGCCCCCGATTTCGGCCTGCGCGCACCCTCAGGCGGCTGGGCGCCGCGGGGAGCCTATGCGGTGCTGATTCCCAATGCCAGCCGACCCGAGAAGTCGTGGCCCGAGCGGCATTGGGTGGCGGTGGGTCGGCGCTTCGTCGAACTCGGCTGGACCCCGCTGGTGCTGTGGGGTCGGCCCGAGGAGCAGACCCTGGCCGAACGCATCGCCGCCAGTTGCGACGGTGATGTCCCGCCCTTTCTGAAGGTCGGCGAGATGGCCGCCGTGCTGGCCGGCGCGCGCCACGTGGTGGGGCTGGATACGGGTTTCAGTCACCTGGCCGCGGCGCTGGGGCGACCCACGCTGGGCATCTACTGCGACCACGAGCCCGGCCTGGCCGGCATCACCGGCCCGGGACGCGTGGCCAGCATCGGTGGCAAGGGGCAGGTGCCCAGCCGCGGCGACGTGCTGGCGCTGCTGGAGAGCCAGCTCGGCTCCTGAGCGGCCTTGCCGGGGCGGGCCGGACTACAGCGCGTCGATGCGCTGCGGCGGGTAGCTGTCCCAGTTCAGGCAGCCCGGGCACTGCCAGAAATAGTGCTGGGCCTCGAAACCGCAGGCGGCGCAGCGGTAGCGTTGCAGTGGTTTGGCCGCGTGCGCCACGGCCGCGCGAAGGGCCGGCCAGGCGTCGCTCGGCCAGCGCTCGGGCGGCTCCTCCAGCATCAGCAGGGCGGCCGACAGGGTGGGGTTGTGCTGCAGGTGCGTCAGCAGGCGCGGCAGACCGTTTGCTTCGCCGTCCAGCCGGCCCAGCGCCTGCAGCAGTTCCACGGCGGGCAATTGTGCGAACGTGGACTCCAGGGCGGCGCGCGCGGCATCGACCGCGCCGCTGCCGGCCGCGGCCGCCGCATAGTCGCCGGCGACGAGCAGGAAGGCCGCCGGATGGCGTTCGCGCAAGGTATCCCAGGCGGCCAGTGCCAGCGCCGGCTGGGCCTGGCGCAAAAATCTCTGCCCGGTCAGCGCGAGGGGCCGCGGCGCCGACGGCGCGGCCTTGCGGGCGCGCTGCAAGGCGGCTTCGGCATCCTCGGTGCGGCCCTGGGCTTCGGCCTCCTCGGCGATTTCGCACTCGTAGTGCGCGATGCGCGAAGCGAACGAGCCGCCGCCAGCGCGATCGAGCACGCGCGCCACTTCCACGGCACGGCGCCAGTCGCGCGAACGCTCGTAGAGCGAGAGCAGCGCCAGCCTCGCCTCGCCGTCGAAGGCGGTGCCTTCCAGGGCGTGCCAGGCGGCCTCGGCGCGGTCGAACAGGCCGGCCTTCATGAAGTCCTGCGCCAGCGCGAGCTGGGCGCGGTCGCGGTCGCCCGCCTTCAGGTCGGCGCGGCCGAGCAGATGCTGGTGCACGCGCACCGCGCGCTCGAATTCACCGCGGCGGCGGAACAGGTTGCCCAGGGCAAAGTGCAGTTCGGTGGTGTCGGGGTCGTTCTGCACGGCCTCGATGAAGGCGTCGATGGCCTTGTCCTGCTGCTCGTTGAGCAGCAGGTTCAGGCCCTTGTAGTACGCCCGCGGCGAGTCCTGCCGTTCACGCTTGAGCTGGCGCAGGTCGAAGCTTGAAGCCATCCAGCCCAGGGCGAAGGCCACGGGCAGGCCGATCAGCAGCCACTGAAAGTCGAAGTCCATCGCCGGTCAGAAGCCTTCGCGCGGCGGGTGCTCGGGGCCGAACTCCGAGGGCGCCACCGACGGCGGTGGCGGTGCCGGAACGGCCGGCGGCGCCACCAGGCGCAATGCCTCGCGCCGCCGCCGCCACCAGCTCGGCACCATGGCCAGCACGCCGATGGCGCAGCCGGCGGCAAAGGCCGTCAGCACCACGATGACCATGGGCGTGCGCCATTCGACGCCGAAGAACCAGTGCACGACGGCCGTCTGCTGGTTGTTCAGCGCAAAGGCGAACAGCGTGAAGAAGACGAAGGCCCGTGCCAGCCAGACGAGGAGTTGCATGCGCCGCGGATTCTAGGACGCGGCCATGCGCGGGCGCCGGGTCAGTGCTCGTCGACGGACTCGACCGGCGCCTGGGCGTCGACCGATTCGCGCAAGGCCTTGCCCGGCTTGAAGTGAGGCACGAGCTTTTCGGGGATCACCACCTGCTCGCCGCTGCGCGGGTTGCGCCCCACGCGGGGCGGACGGCGGTTGACGGAAAAGCTGCCGAAGCCGCGGATCTCGATGCGGTGGCCGCGCGCCAGCGCATCCGACATGGCGTCGAGGATGGCCTTGACGGCGAATTCGGTGTCGCGCTGCGTGAGCTGCGCGAAACGTTCGGCCAGCAGGGTGACGAGGTCGGAGCGGGTCATGGACGGGTTGGAGGCCGTGGTTCGCGCCGGCAGTGCGCCATCGGGTCGAGCACGCGCGGGTGCGCAGGCAACCCCGGGCCGGCACGCGCCGGACCGGGGCCACTGTCGCTTACTCTTTCTGCGTATCGAGCTTGGCGCGCAGCAGGGCGCCCAGGCTCGTGGTGCCGGCGTTTTCACGCTCGCTGGTCTGCGCGATGCGCTGCATTGCTTCCTGCTGGTCGGCGTTGTCCTTGGCCTTGATGCTGAGCTGGATCGAACGCATCTTGCGGTCGACGTTGATCACCATCACGCTGACTTCGTCGCCTTCCTTGAGCAGGTTGCGCGCATCCTCCACGCGGTCGCGGCTGATCTCGGAAGCGCGCAGGTAGCCAGTGACATCTTCGTTGAGCTGGATCTCGGCGCCGCGCGGGTCCACCGACTTGACCTTGCCGGTGACGACCGCACCGCGGTCGTTCAGCGTGGTGAAGCTGGTGAACGGATCCACGTCGAGCTGCTTTATGCCCAGGCTGATGCGCTCGCGCTCGACGTCGATGGCCAGCACCAGGGCCTCGACTTCCTGGCCCTTCTTGTAGTTGCGCACCGCGGTCTCGCCCGGCTCGTGCCAGGACAGGTCGGACAGGTGCACCAGGCCGTCGATGCCGGCCGTGAGGCCGATGAAGACGCCGAAGTCGGTGATGCTCTTGACGGGGCCCTTGACCTTGTCGCCGCGCTTGACGGTGGCGCTGAATTCTTCCCAGGGGTTGGCCTTGCACTGCTTCATGCCCAGGCTGATGCGGCGCTTGTCCTCGTCGATCTCCAGCACCATGACCTCGACCTCTTCGCCCAGCGTCACCACCTTGGCCGGGGCCACGTTCTTGTTGGTCCAGTCCATTTCGCTGACGTGCACCAGGCCTTCGATGCCGGGCTCGATCTCCACGAAGGCGCCGTAGTCGGCGATATTGGTGATCTTGCCGAACAGCCGCGTGCCGTTCGGGTAGCGGCGCGCGACGCCGTGCCAGGGGTCGTCGCCGAGCTGCTTCAGGCCCAGGCTGACGCGGTTCTTCTCGGCGTCGAACTTCAGCACCTTGGCGGTGAGTTCCTGGCCCACCGTGACCACCTCGCTGGGGTGGCGCACGCGGCGCCAGGCCATGTCGGTGATGTGCAGCAGGCCGTCGATGCCGCCGAGGTCGACGAAGGCGCCGTACTCGGTGATGTTCTTGACCACGCCGTGCACGATGGCGCCCTCGCTCAGCGTTTCCAGCAGCTTGGCGCGTTCCTCGCCCATCGAAGCCTCGACCACGGCGCGGCGCGACAACACGACGTTGTTGCGCTTGCGGTCGAGCTTGATGACCTTGAATTCCATGGTCTTGCCCTCGAACGGGCTCATGTCCTTGACCGGGCGCGTGTCGAGCAGGCTGCCGGGCAGGAAGGCGCGGATGCCGTTCACGAGCACCGTGAGGCCGCCCTTGACCTTGCCGTTGACGGTGCCGGTGACGAATTCGCCGCTCTCCAGGGAGTTCTCCAGCGACATCCACGACGCCAGGCGCTTGGCCTTGTCTCGGCTGAGGATGGTGTCGCCGTAGCCGTTCTCGACGGCGTCGATGGCCACCGAGACGAAGTCGCCGACCTGGACCTCGAGTTCGCCCTGGTCGTTCTTGAATTCCTCGATCGGCACGTAGGACTCGCTCTTGAGCCCGGCGTTGACCACGACGTGGTTGAAGTCGATGCGCACGACCTCGGCGGAGATGACCTCGCCGACGCGCATGTCGTTGCTCTTCAGGGATTCTTCAAAGAGCGCGGCGAACGAATCGCTGCCACCGGTGGAGGTGACGGTAGTTTGGACAGACATGGGTTTCCTGGGGCCCGGAGGAGTGGAGTGCAGAGCCGAGCGATGCATGCGGCGGGTGCCGCGGGTGAAGGTTGAAAAAATCCGCCGCGCCTGGGGCCTGCCGGCCGCTGGAAGGAGCGCGAGGGACGCCTGCGACCGCCTCGGGCGCAGTTATGCCCGGAACGGCCCGCGCTGCTGCCACCAAGCCAGCACCTGCTGCACCGATTCGTCGATGCCCAGCTGCGAGTTGTCGAGCAACAGCGCGTCTTCGGCCGGCTTCAAGGGTGCGACGCTGCGACTTCTGTCGCGCTCGTCGCGTGCCTCGAGGTCTGCACGAAGGTCTGCGATGCTAGCCGAAATACCTTTTGAAATCAACTGCTTATGCCGCCTTTCGGCACGCTCGGCAGGGCTGGCGGTGAGAAATACCTTGAGCGGGGCGCCCGGAAAGACGACCGTGCCCATGTCGCGCCCGTCGGCCACCAGCCCCGGCGCACGGCGAAAGGCCAGCTGCAGCCCGTGCAGCGCGCTGCGCACCGCCGGGTGCGCCGACACGCGCGAAGCCAGCAGACCGGTGCTCTCCAGCCGCAAATCTTCTGTCACGTCGTGCCCGCGCAGCCAGCTGCGGCCGCCCTCGAAGCGCAGGTCCAGCCTGGCGGCCAGCTGCGCCACGGCGGCTTCGTCGTCGGGCGAGAGGCCGTCCCACTGCGCCGCCAGCCCGGTGGCGCGGTACAGCGCGCCGGAGTCGAGCAGCTGCCAGCCCAGAGCTGCCGCCACGGCCGCGGCCAGCGTGCCCTTGCCCGAGGCGGTGGGGCCGTCGATGGTGATCACCGGCACGTCTTCGGGCGCGGCGGTCGCCACGCTGAACAAGGCTTCGAAATAGTCGGGAAAGGTCTTGGCCACGCAGCGCGGGTCCAGGATGCGCAGCGGCGCGTGCCCGCCCGCCACGGGGTTGAAGGCCGCCAGCGACAGGCACATGGCCATGCGGTGGTCGTCGTAGGTGTGGATCACCGCCGGCTGCCAGCGCGTCGGCGGCGCCACCTCGATGAAGTCGGCGCCCTCAATGACGGTGGCACCGACCTTGCGCAATTCGGCGGCCATCGCGGCGATGCGGTCCGTTTCCTTGACACGCCAGCTGGCGATGCCCGTCAGGCGGGTCGGTGCATCGGCATACAGCGCCATCACGGCCAGCGTCATGGCCGCGTCCGGGATGGGGTTGCAGTCCAGCGTGATGCCGGCCAGCGGCCAGCGCCCGCGGCGCACCTGCAGCCAGCCAGGCCCGCTGCTGACCTCGGCGCCCATCGCCTGCGCCGCGGCCACGAAGCGGATGTCGCCCTGGATCGAATCGCTGCCCACGCCCTCGATGCGCAGCGGCGCCTCGGCCCGTGCGGCGATGGCGCCCAGGGCGACGAAGTACGAGGCCGACGAGGCATCGCCTTCGACATGAATGCGGCCCGGTGTGCGGTAGCGGCCGCCGTGCTTCGAGCAAGGCACGATGAAGCGCTGCCAGCCTTCACGATGCACGCCGATGCCGAAGCGTGCCAGCAGCGCCAGCGTGATCTCGACGTAAGGCTTGGAAATCAGCTCGCCTTCGACCTCGACGACCACGTCGCTGTCGTGCGCCACCAGCGGCAACGCCAGCAGCAGCGCGGTGAGGAACTGGCTGGAGACGTCGCCGCGCACGCGGATCGGCTTGTCGGTGGCCAGCCGGCCGCCGGCCTGGCCACTGATGCGCAGCGGCGGGTAGCCGGGCGTGCCCAGGTCCTCGATGGTGCAGCCCAGCGGGCGCAAGGCGTCGACCAGGTCGCCGATCGGCCGCTCGTGCATGCGCGGCACGCCGCTGAGCTCGAAGCGGCCGCCTTGCGTGGCGGCCAGCATGGCCAGCGCGGCGGCCAGCGGCCGCATGGCGGTACCCGCATTGCCCAGGAAGAGCCGTGCCTCGTGCACCGCCAGCCGGCCGCCCAGGCCCGTGACGTGCAGCACCGCGCCTTCGCGCCGCAGCCCGCAACCCAGCGCCGCCAGCGCGTCGAGCATGACGCGTGTGTCGTCCGAATCCAGCAGGTCGTGCACGGCGGTCGTGCCTTCGGCCAGGCCGGCGAGCAGCAGCACGCGGTTGGAGATGCTCTTGCTGCCCGGCAGCCTGACGGCGCCGGACGCGCTGCGCAGCGGCGGCAGGTCGAGGTGCGGAATGTCGTACATGGTGTGGCGCGCCAGGGAGGGGTTGCGCGGCGCGGCGGCGCGGCGCGAAAGCGTCAGTTCTTGCCCGAGCCGGGAACGCGCGGCGCGCCCATCGTCCAGCGGGCGCGGCCCTCGGCCGGGCCGCGGATGAGGTCTTCCAGCGCCTCGGCATTGCCCGAGCGCATGACGTGTTCCAGTGCGTCCAGCGCATGGCGGAAGCGCTGCGACTGCTTGAGCACCTCTTCGCGGTTGGCGACCAGGATGTCGCGCCAGGTTTCCGGGCTGCTGGCGGCGATGCGCGTGAAGTCGCGGAAACCCGGCCCGGCCAGCGAGAGGTAGTCGCGCCCGGCGGGCTGGTTGACGACGCCGCTGAAATAGGCAAAAGCCAGCAGGTGCGGCAGGTGGCTCACGGCGGCGAAGGCGGCGTCGTGGTTCTCGGCCGTCATCTTGAGCACCTGCGCACCCACGGCGCTCCAGGCGTCGGTGGCCTTCTGCACCAGTTCGGGCGCGGTCTGCGCCAGTGGCGTCAGGATCACCTGGCGGCCGCTGAACAGCGCCGCGTCGGCATGCTCGACACCCGAGACCTCCCTGCCGGCGATCGGGTGCGCCGGCACGAAGGATCGGATGCGCTCGCGCAGCACGCGCCGCGCCGCGTCGACCACGTCGCGCTTGGTGCTGCCCACGTCCATGAACAGCACGCCGGGCTCGACCAGGTCGCGGATGGCCTTGAAGGTGGTCTCGGTGGCCGCCACCGGCACGGCGATGAGCACGATGTCGGAGCCGGCCACGGCGCGCAGTGCCGATTCGGCGGCGACGTCGATGACACCGAGCTTCCTGGCCCTTTCGGTGGTCGAAGGCGACTTGCTGTAGCCGACGACGCGCCTGACCATGCCGGCGCGCTTGAGCGCCAGCGCAAACGAGCCGCCGATGAGGCCGCAGCCGATCAGACCGAGCTGTTGGAACATGATCAGTGCACGTCGATCGGGTAGGTGCCCAGCACCTTGAAGAAGGCGCACACGGTGCGCAGTTCGGCCAGCGCTGCGGCCACGTGCGGCTCGGCAGGGTGGCCCTCGATGTCGATGTAGAAGTAGTACTCCCACTGCCCCGAACGCGCCGGGCGCGACTCGAAGCGGCTCATCGAGACGCCATGCGTCTTCAACGGCACCAGCATGTCGTGCACGGCGCCCGGTCGGTTGCTCACCGAGACCACCAGGCTGGTGCAGTCGTGGCCCGTCGCCTGCGGCGCGGGGTGCCGCTGCGGGTGCGTGACGATGGCAAAACGCGTGCGGTTGTGCGGGTCGTCCTGGATCGCCGGGGCCACCACGTGCAGTCCGTATTCGCTGGCCGCGCGCTCGCTGGCGATGGCCGCCAGCGTGGGGTCGAGCCCGGCCAGGCGCGCGCCCTCGGCATTGCTCGCCACCGGCCGGCGCTCGGCGTTGGGCAGGTGGTTGGCCAGCCAGCCGTGGCATTGCGCCAGCGCCTGCGGGTGCGCCAGTACGGCGCTGATGCCTTCCAGCGAATCGCTGCGCCGCAGCAGGTTGTGGCGCACGAACAGGCTCGTCTCGCCGATGATGAACAGCGGCGTGTGCAGGAACAGGTCCAGCGAGCGCGCGACCACGCCCTCGGTGCTGTTCTCCACCGGCACGACGCCGAAGTCGGCCGCACCGGCGGTGGTGGTGCGAAAGACCTCGTCGATGCTGGCGCAGGGCACGCGCGTGAGCGACGAGCCGAAATAGCCCAGCGCGGCCAATTCGCTGAAGGTACCCGCCGGGCCCAGGTAGGCCACACGCGTGGGCGTTTCCAGCGCACGGCAGGCCGACATGATCTCGCGCCAGATCGGCGCGATACTGTCGGTCTTCAGCGGCCCAGAATTGCGCGCCTTCAGGCCGTCGATGACCTGCGCTTCGCGCTCGGGGCGGAACACCACCGAGCCCTCGCGCTTCTTCAGTTCGCCGACTTCGAGCGCCAGTTGCGCGCGCCGGTTCAGCAGCGTCAGTAACTCCGCGTCGGCCGCGTCGATGCGCTCGCGCAGCGATTGCAGCGTGGTCGCCGGCGGCGACGCCTGGCTCATGAGCCGGTCACTTGCCCGTGAGCGGAACCGTCGCCGGCGCCGAAGCCGCACCGGTGGCCGCGTCCAGCCGCTTGGCCATGGTCTGCTGCAAGGCCCGGGCATTGGCTTCGACCGTCGGCCGGGCCTGCTGGGCCAACTGCTCCATCAGCGCCTTTTCCATGTCGCCCGCGAGGCCCTGGTATTTCCGGAAGGCCGCGGACTCGTAGACCGCCAGCACCTGGCGCAGCTCGCTCTCGGTCATGCGCTGCTCCAGCAGCGGGCCGACGGTGCTGACCGAGAGTGCGATCGTCTGGTCGCGCACCTGCGGGAAGGTGTCATCGACATATTTGCGCGCGTCGGCCTGCAATTCCCTGAAGGTCGGCTCGCGCTTTTCGGCGGGCAGGCGCTGCTGGATCACCTGGCTGGCCTGCTGCAGCATCTGGATGGCGGGCTGCTCGACCACGCGCCGTGCCGTCATCTCGAAGCCGGGCTTTTGCGCCTGCAGGATCTTGGCCACCAGTTCCTTCTTGGCCGCGCTCGAGGCGGCCGGGGCCGGCTTCGGCGCGGGCGCCGGTGCCGGCGCGGGCGCCTGTGCCTGCGCCAGTGTGGTGGCTGCCAGGGCAGCGGCGATCAGAAGAGCCTTGAACATCGATCAGTTTCCTTCGGTTGCGGCGCCGGCGGCGCCTTCGGTTCCCTCGTCCCCATCGGCCGGTGCGTCGTTTTCCACGATGCGCTGCAGCCCCGAGAGCTGGGTGCCTTCGTCCAGCGCGATCAGCGTCACGCCTTGCGTGGCGCGGCCGAGCTCGCGGATCTCGGACACCCGCGTGCGCACGAGCACGCCCTTGTCGGTGATGAGCATGATCTCGTCGGCCGGGCGCACCAGGGTGGCTGCGACGACGCGGCCGTTGCGCTCGCTCTGCACGATGGCGATCATGCCCTTGCCTCCGCGCCCGTGGCGTGTGTATTCGACGATCGAGGTGCGCTTGCCGTAGCCGTTCTCGGTGGCCGTGAGCACGCTCTGCGTTTCGTCCTCGGCGACCAGCAGCGCGATCACGCTCTGGCCGTCGTCCAGCGTCATGCCCTTGACGCCGCGCGCCTGGCGGCCGTGGGCGGTGACGTCGGCCTCGTCGAAGCGCACCGCCTTGCCGCCATCGCCTCACAGCATCACGTCGTGCCGGCCGTCGGTGAGCGCGGCGCCGATCAGCACGTCGCCCTCGTCCAGCGTCACGGCGATGATGCCTGCCTTGCGCGGGTTGCTGAATTCGTCCAGCGGCGTCTTCTTCACCACGCCCTGCGCAGTGGCCATGAAGACGTAGTGGTCGGCCGGGAAGCTGCGGAACTCGCCGGTCAGCGGCAGCACCACGGTGATCTTCTCGCCCGGCTGCAGCGGAAACATGTTGACGATGGGCCGG
>CXWK01003957.1_pt1 | contig 15686 bp, 18 predicted proteins | sample 590851 | NCBI WGS metagenome assembly CXWK01 (sample SAMEA3498364, study PRJEB10139) | wastewater metagenome | biome: wastewater treatment plant; material: activated sludge | place: Denmark | collected 2014-08-01 | reverse complement strand
GGTGTGCACGTAGTACGTCTGCGGCGTGCCCGACACATCGTTGACCACCGCGATCGGTAACGCTACGCGGGGCCGTCAGTATTTCTTGGATTGGCGTGTCGCCCGAATACACTGGATGGCCCTGCGCCTGCCCCAGACTACGGGCAACTTTGACCAGATTTTATTTCTCCTGGAATTTTCGACGTGAGATCTTCGCCGCAGATTGCACACCGCGTCGGTGGCAACACCGCAAACATAAAGACCCACTGTGATACACGATTCAGGATCAGCGCCCCGCAACGCGGGCAAGTTGTCGTGATTCCAATTACCTCACCTATGACGATAATTGCGACGGTTGCAGCTATGCCGATAGGACCGAAGATATATACCCCGAGCAGCAGACTGACCGGAGCCCCCAATTGGGCCGCCAATAGCGCCCAGTGCCGGCGAGGGATATCGGATTTTTTAGTCATGAGCCTTGACCGGCGACCTACATTCACTTCGTGGCTAGGTACAGCGTTCTCGCGACAGGCTGAGTGTAGGTTCGCCCGACCGAAAAGCCAAATCCCGGAGTCCCAACACCAACACTCGCGCCAAACTGGGACTGACCACAGGCGCCTTTTGTTATTAGAAACTGTCCTGAAAAGAATAACAAATTCCACTGAATTTCCGTGGCCCACCCAAAAAAGGCGTTTATATCGCCTGAAAATAAACCAATCTGGACTGATGCGCCAAAATTGAATCCAGACTGAGAACCTCCGGTCACATAGGACGTAATTGAGCTGGAGCCAGAGTCGTATGCAGCTCCACCGCCGGACGTTATGCCGGCTGGAGATCCGGCAGCGGTTCCGCCGCCGTCGATGAATACGACCCATAGACCATCTCGATCTACTAGCATCGTCGGTTGGTTGCGGGCATACNNCACCCGGCCCATCCACGAACCCCAGCGGGTCGGGCTGGGTGTAGCGGCCGAGGGTTGGATCGTGTCATGCCGAAGGCGTGCAAACAAGTTGCCGGTGCCAGTTGTAATGCAACCCGGCTTCGAGCTGGAACCGCTGGCCGGGGAAGCGCGTGTTGAGCGTCAGCGACCCGGTGATGGACTGCGGCGCCCCCCAGGGCGTCCATTCCGCCTCCCACACCATCGCACGTGACGCATTCGACAGCTTGATCGGGCGCGACAGATGGTCGGTGTGCACGTAGTACGTCTGCGGCGTGCCCGACACATCGTTGACCACCGCGATCGGCAGCGCCACGCCCGCGTGGCCCGCCTCGTGGATCCACAAATATTCCCGAAGCGTGTTGCCGGAGCTGTCGGCCTCAGCGATGACGTTGCCCCACAGATCGTGCACGAAATGCGTGGTGCCATTGCTCGCCCCCATATTGGAGACCACACGCACCGCCAGCTGCGAACGGCCATTGTAGGTGTAGGTGCCGCGCAGGGTGGTGTTGTACGTCAGGCTCGCAAGGCGGTTGGCATGATTGTAGGTGTAACCGTAGACCGCGCCCAACCGGGTGTCGGAAGTGATATTGCCGGCGCCGTCATGCACGAACTGACGGACCGTGGTTGCACCGACAGTGACGTTGGTCACCCGGTTTGAGGATGTCGGATAACTCAAAGTCTCAGTGGTCGTGGTGCTGTGGGTCGCATCCTGCTGCTGTTGCTCGCGGGCGACGCCGGCTTTGTGGCGACAATCGTCAAGGGGATCATCTCGAAGCTGTTCTGAGTGCCGGATGTCTGGCCGCTTGAATGCCTCTCAGCCTGGCGCTTGGGCGGTTTCTAGTTCTCACGACCTGGAAATTTAGAGCTGTTCAGTAATGAAAAGCCGGACGTCCGACTGGGACAAAAGTCGGGCGGTTTACATTTCGACCGTACATTTTTTAGATAACCCATTGAAATTATTGGTGAGCGGGGAGGGGATCGAACCCTCGACCATCTGATTAAAAGTCAGATGCTCTACCACTGAGCTACCCGCCCTTGCCATGTCTGCGCAACCAGATTGCCGCAGACCGTCGAACGGCGATCTGAACCGTTCAGGGAGCGCGCGGACCATAGGGAGGAGCTTCGATCAGGTCAAGAAGTGCTCGCCATCTGGTTGATTATGTTTGCGGCCGTTTAGTCACAGTCGGGCACGACGCGGGATCGGACTGCCCCTCCCCATTAACAACGAGCCTAAGCCTGACGGCTGCGCTCAAACGGCATGAGCCTCCAGGTCTGTCCACTTAAACTCAATGCCGTGACCGGGGCGATCGGGCGCAATTGCCTTGCCATCCTTCAGCTGCAGTGGATCCAGGATATAGCGGTCGAGCCCGAAACTATGCGTTTCGAGGAAACTACGGTTCGGACAAGCCGCCAGCAATTGAACCGTCACATCATGAGCACCATGCGACGTAACCGGAAGGTTGAACGCCTCGGCAAGGTGGGCCACTTTCATGAATACCGTGACGCCGCCGCAATTCGTCACGTCTGGCTCAGGATAGGTAACGCCCCCAGCTGCGATCATCTGCTTGAACTCCCACAGCGTGCGGAAATTCTCACCCGTGGCAATGGGCATGGCGCTGTCGCGCACAATACNNAGATCAAAATCGCGCAAGGCTCGGGCACGGCGGATCGCCTCATCGGCTGTCCATTTCATATTGGCATCGACCATCAGCGGAAAGCCATCGCCGAGATGCTTGCGCATGGCGCCAATGCGTTCCACATCCGCTTTCAGAAACTCCCGATACACCTTGGTCTTGATGGCGCGAAACCCCTGCGCGATCATGTCGTCAGCTTGCTTCAACAGGGCGGGAACCGTGAACTCGAGATCAACTCCGCCAAGGTAGCAGGGGACTGCTGGATCGTTGCCGCCGAGCAGCCGGTAAAGCGGTAAGCGCGCACGTTTCGCTTTGAGATCCCAGAGCGCCATATCTAACGCTGACTGCGCGAGCACGCTTGGGCCGCCACGACCACCGTAATGAAGGCCCCACCAGACGTGAGTCCATGCCGCCTCGATCAGATCCGCGTCGTGGCCGGTGACGAGTTCACAGATCTCCCGGCGCAGGATATCTGCAATCGCACCGCCATTGCGGCCGGTTGTGTACGTATAGCCAACACCTTCCTCACCGTCCGCATCCGTGACACGGCATGTCACCACTTCAAACGCCGTTATTGTGCCATGGGTCGAATCCGAGAGCGCGACAGGCAACGGCACGCGGTAGTGACCAACGACGAGCTTGGTGATGGCGGACATGGGGCGGCCTCCTGGCGACGGATTTTATTCGAGTAACCGTCGGCCACCGCGCCACGCGGAGCAAGAAGATAAAGCGATGGAATGCCTGGCAACAGACGAAATTGCACAACCACACCGCGCCGCAATCACCTGAACACCTTCACGTGTCCCCACTTATCTCATCGCCGGTCGCTTCGGTAATTATCAGGGCATCAGTATCAAATTGCTCGATTAATTCGATCATGTGCGGCGGCTCCAGGTCGCGTATGAGTCCGGTGACCCTGCGAACGGCTCGGATCCGCTTTTCGAAATTGTCGACATAAAGACCATCAGCTTCGGCGCGGGTCTTGCGGGCTTCAGCAAGCAACTTCTCGGCCTGTGCCAGGACGAGTGCCGCATCGACCTGGAGCTTGGTGTTTTCCAATGCTCGTGACTGCAACCGCGCCCGCACATGCTCAATTGCATCGCCACCAATTTCAGCGCCCACGCGCGCGATCATCTCTTTGCCCGCAGCATTGGTCATACTCTCAACGAGGCGCCTGCTTACCGACGCCAACCGCGCCTTAAGACGTGCGATCGCTCCACGGGTTTCCTCATTCGTTGCGTAGCGCGTCGGCTCCGTGACAGCGACAGTGCGCCGCCCGCTGCGCGCTGCAGCCTGTATCATCACAAACGCATCAATGATGAGATCAGTGGCCTTAAGCGCAGCCGGCGTGTCGAGCACCGTCGCAAGGCGTGCCACGCCCTTGAGTGTGAACACATGCGGCAAATGCCGTGCGCCACCATGACGTGAGCTTGAGGTCGCAGCCCGCGACCTCATCTCACGCGCCTCATCAGCCGTCAGTTTGAAAACGTGCTCGGGGCCAAACTTGCGTGCGTTGCGCGCGACAGCCTCATTGATGCGCTTGGCCTGCGTACCGAAGGCCGCCGCGACGCGCGCATCAAGCATGACGCGAACACCACGAATGACGAGGATGTCGCGGGCACCTAGTGGAGCCGCGTTGCCCGGATTGATCATAACTTGCTCGCTCTGCATGCGCGCCGCAAAGAATGCAAGACGTAGCGGCGGGCCCCAGGCTCATCCTAGAATGGGCGCAAAGCCACGGGGATAAACCCAGTGGCACGCGCCAATCTCAGACGAACACGTGTTTGGCAGAGAGTTCAGTTTCGAACCTACGACGGGAGTTGGAACGCGTCCTACCACGGTCGATCTGGCCCTGGCTCCATCAGAAGTTTACGCGGTCGCTGCCTTTGAGCGCGAGTATTTCGCGTGCTTCGTCCGGCGATGCGATTTCCAGTCCAAGTCCTTCAATGATCTGGCGAGCAAGACGGACCTGCTCAGCGTTGGATTTGGCAAACTTGCCTGGCCCCGCCCACAAGCTGTCCTCCAACCCGACGCGAACTTTGCCTCCCATGCTGGCCGCCATCGCTGCTATCGGTAATTGATTGCGCCCAGCGCCGAGCACGCTCCAACGATAATCTTTGCCGAACAATCGGTCTGCCGTGCGCTTCATATGGACCACGTCCTCGGGATGTGGCCCAATGCCACCAAGAATTCCGAAGACAGATTGAACGAACAGCGGTGGCTTGATGAAGCCACGGTCAACCATGTGCGCAAGCGTATACAGGTGACCGATGTCGTAGCATTCGATCTCGAAACGCGTACCGTTCTGCGCGCACGTAGTCAGAATGTACTCGATGTCCTTGAAGGTATTCTTGAAAATGCGATCGTGGCTGCCTGCAAGATAGGGTTTCTCCCAATCAAATTTGAACTCCTTCTGCCGCTCGAGCATCGGATAGAGGCCAAAATTCATCGAACCCATGTTGAGAGAGGCAACTTCAGGCGCAAAATGTTCAGCAGGGCCGACGCGTTCTTCGACTGTCATCGTCGGAGCGCCGCCAGTCGTGATGTTGATTACTGCGCTACTTCTTTGCTTGATCACTTGCAGAAACGGCAGAAACGCAGCTGGGCTCTGATCGGGTTTGCCCGTCTTGGGATCACGTGCATGCAGATGCACAATTGCAGCCCCGGCCTCGGCAGCGCCGATGGCCGCGTCCGCGATTTCTTCTGGTGTGATCGGCAGGTGCGGCGACATTGAAGGCGTGTGAATTGCGCCGGTCACTGCGCAGGTGATAATGACCTTCGGTTTGCTGCGCTTCGTGGCGGCTCCCGCCGGTTGGGTCGCGGGCGCAGATGTTGCGGATTTCGTCTCTTTCTGACTTGATTTCGGCGTCTTCGCCATAGCGCGTCCTCCGGTGTTGCAGGTGCCGATCCGGAGCCTATGCTGTCTGCGATCCTGCGTGAAGCCGGAGCCGCGCGCGACCACCGCAGCGGCCTTCAAGTTGGCAAACGTGCCTGCGCGCACTCAGCCTGACGACAACCGCTCGATCTCAGCACCGCAGCCCGAGAGCTTGCGCTCGAGATGCTCAAACCCTCGATCAAGGTGATAGACACGATTGATGATCGTTTCACCTTCGGCCATCAGCCCGGCAATGACCAATGAAACAGAGGCCCTGAGATCAGTCGCCATCACCGGTGCGCCACGCAATGTCTTCACGCCGCGGACCGTAGCCGCATCGCCGTGAAGCTGGATATCGGCACCAAGACGCGCGAGCTCCTGAACGTGCATGAACCGGTTCTCGAAAATCGTCTCTCGAATGACACTAGCGCCGGCCGCACGCGTCATGAGCCCCATGAGTTGCGCCTGCAAATCTGTCGGAAATCCTGGAAACGGCTGTGTCTCGACCGAAACGGGCCGAAGCGCCTGGCCATTGCGAGCGATACGCAAGCCACCCTCGACCGGCTCCACCACAACGCCTGTGTCGGCAAGCGTAGCGAGCGCGGTATCAAGGAGATCGGCCCGAGCGCCTTCGAGCACAACATCACCCCCAGCAGCCGCAACTGCCATGGCAAACGTGCCGGTTTCGATGCGATCGGGTAGTACCGTGTGCACACAGCCTTCCAGGCTGCTGCGACCCTCAATCCGCAGGGTCGACGTGCCAATACCTTCAATGCGCGCGCCCATCTTGATCAGACACTGTGCGACGTCGCCCACCTCAGGCTCGCGCGCCGCGTTCTCGATCACCGTCTCACCTTTGGCAAGAACGGCAGCCATCAGCACGTTATGCGTGGCTCCGACTGAAACCTTGGGAAACACAACACGCCCGCCCTTGAGGCCGCCCGGTGCACGAGCGACGACATAGCCAGCATCAATATCAATTTCAGCACCAAGCGCCTTGAGACCCATCAGATGCAGATCAACTGGCCGCGTACCGATGGCGCATCCGCCAGGCATGGAAACACGCGCTTGATGGCAGCGAGCCAGCAATGGACCGAGCACCCAGAAACTCGCACGCATGCGCGAGACCATCTCATAAGGGGCGGTCGTATCCACGATATCGCGAGCCGTCAGATGGAACGTCTCACCAATATGCAGCGCTGGTCCGGGACGTTTACCATCAACGGAATGATCAATGCCGTGATTACGCAGGATGCGGGCGAGCAGATTGACGTCTGCGAGGTTGGGCACGTTTTTCAATGTCAGCCGCTCGGATGTGAGCAGAGACGCGATCATGAGTGGCAGTGCCGCATTCTTGGCACCCGAAATCGGCAGTCGCCCTTCGAGCCTTCTGCCACCAACGATCCTGATCCGATCCATGCCGTCACATCCTGGGATTTTCGCAGAGCGAGCGCCGATGGCCCGCCTACGTTGTTTCAAAACGGGCACGCACAGTCGTGCACTTACCGTTTACAGCTTGCCAACTCAACTTCTCGGCCAACGGCGATATCCGGGCAGTTCAACGAGCGGCCAACTCCTCAACTCTGGCTCAATCGCCGGGACCGGGTGTGGCACCGATACTAGACCCGGTTCATTCCGGGCACCGCCGTGAATGCAACACGCGCCGGATCAAATGGTGTGTTTGACACCGAATTGCGACCAAAAGCCGTGATTCGCAAACCCACGACCAGTAGATGCGAGGCAGCAACACATCACTAATCGTTCTCCTCCTCACCTTGCAATCGCTCCCCGCGCGTGCGGGCCAAAGCCTTACGTTTGCGCAGATTGCCCCGAAGTTCGGCGGCAAGTCGATCCGCACGCGATGGCTTTGCGGTGCGCTGTTGTTTCTGCGCCTCCGCGCTGGCCGCTTCGCCCGCTCCATTACGTTGATTTCGGTTATCTGCGCTCACGCGAAAACTCGCTCGCTCTATAAAACCCGGTTCACATAATCTAATCCAAGCGAAGGGATCCTCTCAATGGGTACGCTTTGGGGTGCGCTTGGCGCTGGCTGACAAACCTGTTAGTCCCCGCCCGATGGCAGATGACAGTCGACTAACAGGCGACGTGGCTGCGAATGACAGAAGTCTGGTTTTATCAGCTGCGCTTCAAGCCACTCGAGCAGGTGCTGCCGGCGCTGCTCGAGAAGACACGAGAGCGTGGCTGGCGCGCAGTGGTGCAGGCTGCCAGTACTGAACGCCTTGAAGCCATTGACCAGGCTCTATGGACTTATCGCGACGAGAGTTTTCTGGCGCACGGTACAGATCGTGACGGGCACCCGGAACTTCAGCCGATCTGGCTTACTACTGGTGATGACAACCCGAATAGCGCCGATATCCGCTTACTGGTCGACGGTGCAGATGCCGCTACGGCGGACGGCTATCAGCGCATCATTCATATTTTCGACGGCGACGATGAAGTTGCCACGGCAGCTGCGCGGGAAACCTGGAAACGCATGAAGGCCGGAGGTCATGTCATCAGTTTCTACCAGATGACCGACACTGGACATTGGCAGAAAAAGGCGTAACCGGTCGCAGCCTCGTCCAGCTGCATTCTGTTCTTACGAGTTACCCAACCCTACGCATTGCCAGAAACACTGGAGCCGGAAACACTGGTTCACGCAGCTTCGAGCGCCGACCGGCGACTGCATCGCACGATCACGTAAAAAGGTAGCGAGGCCAAATGAACTACCGCCATGCCTACCATGCCGGCAATTTCGCCGATGTCATGAAGCACGCTGTGCTTGCCCGTGTGTTGCTTGCTCTGCAACGCAAACCTGCACCCTTCCGCGTAATTGATACCCACGCCGGCGCCGGCTTTTATCGCCTCGACGGTGATGAAGCGGCCAGAACCGCCGAATGGCGCGATGGCATTGGCCGTCTCACAGGCGAAAATGCCGCCCCCCTGCCCGCCAACGTCGCGACCCTTTTGGCGCCTTATCTTGGGGCAGTTGCCGCCGCTAATCCCGAACATGGCCCGACGGCACGCCTGACCCGTTACCCCGGCAGCCCGCTCNNCCCCGGCAGCCCGCTCATTATCCGCCATCTGTTGCGCCCCGATGACAGTCTGGTGGCCAATGAACTGCATCCCGAGGATGCGCGGGAATTGGCCCGCATTCTGACCGGCGAACGGTCACGCAAGACGGGCGACACTATTCGTGTGATCAGTGAGGATGGTTGGCAGACAGTGCGGGCACAGTTGCCGCCACTAGAGCGGCGCGGCGTCATTCTGATCGATCCGCCCTTCGAGGAGCGTGGCGAACTGCGGCGACTGGAAACTGCACTTGCAGACGGAACAAAACGGTTTGCGACCGGAGTTTATCTGCTCTGGTATCCAATCAAAGATCCAAAACCCATCGCCCGAATGAAGAAGAATCTGGTCGAGGCGGGTTATAAGCGCCTGCTGACTGCCGAACTGACGTTACGTGCGTTAACGCGGGTCGAGGGGGATGACCCGCCGCTTAACGGCTCCGGGCTGCTTATCCTCAATCCGCCTTTCGGCCTTCACGAAGACCTTGCGAAACTTCTGACTTTCTTCGCTCAGCGCCTTGCGCAAGGTCCGGGTGCGGAAGGAAAAATTTCGGTTCTCGCGGGCGAAGACTGACGGTGATTCCCTATTTCGATTACGGTTTAGCGAAGCCAATTGTTTGTGTTGCGACGAATTGTCTTGCTTCTCATGCAAAGCTGACGGATAGTCGCCCGCGTTCGGGCGGCTCTTCGACCCGGCGGAATAGTCTGAGACTGCCGAGCCTAGCTCTTGCACATGCGATACCCAGTACCGCGACTGACATTCCCCGTTTACGACGTGACTGCCGACCATCCCGCGCGCGAGGCATTTGCCGAGCGCGCATTTTTTTATACCGGCGCTACAGGAGACGAGGCATGAGGCAGAACGGAACTGTAAAATTTTTCAACCAATCCAAAGGTTTCGGCTTTATCACGCCAGATGAGGGCGGCAAGGACGTATTCGTTCACGTAACCGCCGTCGAGCGTTCAGGAATTGGACCTCTCGACGAAGGCATGCGCGTGTCGTTCGAGACTGAGCCTGACAAGCGTGGAAAAGGCCCGAAAGCCGTCGAGCTGCAGCTCGCCAGCTGATCTCATAGGGTCAGGCGCATAACTGTCCTCACCTGACCCTATTTCATCGTAATCCATGGATGAGCGACGGTACGGCCGCGAACGGTTACGTGTCGCCAGATGTTGCCGCTCAGCCAAATTCACCAGAATTCGGTCTTAAAGACAGACAATTCCGGTACAGCATGCTTGCTCCGATAGTAAACGGAAGCGGTTCGAAGCAGAGTTGCTCGGACCGCTTTTTTTATTCGGGGAGATATCATGAGCGCGATGAAGTCCATCGGCGCCGCCTTATTGGTGGCTGGCGCACTGGCGTTGACTGTCGGCACCGCACAGGCGAAGAGCTGCGTGAAGAAGGCCGGCGAGGGCACCAATTCCACCGAGGCTGGCGCAAAATACCAAGCCTGGGAAGCTGTATTGCAGGCAACTGACTGGGGCATGTGGTCTGTCTGGATTAGCGGCAACGATAAGCTTGGCCTGGCTCCGGGTTACAAAGTCTCCGGCGTCCGCTTCAAGTGCCGTCAGGGTGGCATCGGCTACGTCTGCGTTGGCCAGGGCACCCTCTGCAAATAAGCTGAGCGCACAATTTTGACCGCTCGCCGCTGATCGTGATTCTAATCAGAGCGGCTGCCGGCACGTTTCGGCGTGCGCACCTCAGATAAGCGGTCGCGAACTTTCGCGGCTGCTTGTTGGATTGCGGTGTCAACGGCTCGCCAGACACGTCGCAAACATCGACAGCGCTACGATTGCGTTGCTATCGGGCAAATCTTTAACTTTTTGCCGACCATAATGCATAGGATCGCACAAGGACCGCTGCACGGCGGACACCCTGAACGGCGAAAATGTTCTCTCGACGCAGTTGCCGATGGTAGCTCAATCGTAACCTCGGTTAGTGTTTCGGGATGTAGTTCGTTCGACCGGCTTGCCGGCCCTGACCGACGAGGAATATCACCCCTATGTTTGCTCGCCATCTGACCACACTCGCGGTCTCGCTCGCGGCCCTAGCGGTCGTTGGATTTGCTGCCAACTCACCTGCCACGGCTGCGTCCGGTGCCAGCACCTACAAATCGAGCGGCTACAAAACCAAATCTAAAAACCGTCGGTACTACAGCGCCAAGCGGCGTAAACCGCAGGTTCGCGCTTACGTTACGCGGCGCGGTGGCTATTCGTTTGATCGCTCGGACACCATCAACACCACGGTTGGCACACGCTCGCTCTTTGGTGGCACCAACGTGTTCCGTGATCGCCAGCTCGACAGCCAGACGATTAGCGGCCCGTTTGATCATGGCTTCTTCTTCAATTCACCAATTGGCAATCGCGGCGGCGACAGCCCGTACCATCAGTAGATAACTGTTCGCGGACAGTTGATAACTGACTGGCAACCCTCCTGCCTCCCTATCGGGGCCGGAGGGTTTTCGCATTGTTGGTGCTAACATCAGCCGAGATCAGCTGTGGCGAAACCGCCATGGCATTGCGAAGAAACGGCCTTGAACTCGGTACATAGTCCTGCTGACGCTTGGCATCGCACCACCTGAGACCGTAGTGACAATGCGATCGGCTGCCGAAGCTGCTGCTCTCAACTCTCGAGCACCGTCGACGCGCCGCACGTTTTCAATTTTCTGTTGTCCACGAGGTCCCAATGCGCCGCTTGATACTCATTGCTGCAGCAATCGCCGTCGCGGGCCCTGCCTACGCTGAATGCCAGACGCTGGGCTTCTCCGTAAACGACTATGGCAAGGACGGGCCAACCCGTGACGCCAAATCCTTGCTTGATAACTACATCAAGGATTGGGCCGACAAGAACGGTGTCAGAAAATACCGCACGAGCAAGAAAGACGTAAGCTGCGAGCTGTTCCTCGACTTCATCGTCTTTGATGAGCACACGTGCAAAGCAACTGCGACTGTCTGCTGGAACAAAGCTGACAAGTCCAACGGACCGGTGACCACCACCGGCTCGACGAGCGTAAATTCCAAATCGACAAAGCGGAAATCAGCTTCGCCAAAGGCCACGCCGGCAAAAAAAGAAGAGCCGAAGGTCTGAACCGTTCAAGTCGTATAAATGCAAGCTACGTTCGGTCGACTGAAACGACTCAGGCGACCCGCGCCCAGCGTGCAAAGCTGGCAAATTTGTCCTGAAGCGTCAGGCGAGTGAAAGGCTTCATGATGTAGTCATCGGCGCCATTGTACATCGCGCGGGCGACATCCTCGGCCTCGAATACAGTCGTCGCGTAAACAATATAAGGTTTACGCGCCATCGGCTGGCTCATCAGCGCCATTAAGAAATCATGCCCTTCCATATCGCTCAGCTGCCAATCCAGCAGCATGGCGTCAGGCATGCCCTCTCGGACGCAGCGTTCGAGTGCCGCGTGGCCGCTTTCGATTTCGAGAACCCGATAACCGAAATCGCCCAGAATATGCTGGGCCACCTTTCGGATTACAGGACTATCATCGACGACCATGCAGACTTTGATTTCATCATCGTACATGAGATTGCCGGTCCCCCTTGGACGTGGGCGACACACCGAAATGGCGCGGCGCGAACTCCGACGATTGCGGGCCCCTAACGTGCGCTCATGACCGTAAATAAATCATTGATCACATTCCCCAGCGCTGAATAATCGGGCATGAAAGAGCAGCGATTGTGATCGACGACATACATCAGGTGCTTAAATAAGCACCTGAATTTTCCGGACACACCTCGAGTGATGAAACACCCAGTCTTGCACAATATTAGACGCTCAATCAGCAATGCCGGCGTGAATGAGGATGTCGTCGCCTTCCTGCAGCACTGCAATCTGCATTTTGGCTTGCAGCGCCAATCGCCACGTATAGTAAGCTTGTATCGACATGGAATACATTGCCTCAAGCTGCCCGCCAGCCGCGAGGTCTGCCAGGAACGGCGGCCTGCGCGCGCTCTTGCCTCGACACCGGAAGACAAATTCAGGCTTATTCACATCATTGCCGATGAAGACCTGAATCTCACCACCACGCGGCAGCACTGTAATCGCGCTCGCGACCAGATTGAGCAGCAGCTTGACGCGGTCCTTCGGCATCATCACATTGGGACCACGCCACGTGAGGGCATGCTTACCCTTGCCAAGAAAGCCCGCGGCGAGCGACCGAGCCATTTCAAGCTCAATCTCAGTACCGGCCGAGCCAGAGGCACCGAACGCAAAGCGGGCGAATTGAAGACGCGCTGACGCCTGCTCAGTAACATTGCGGATCACTTCAAGCGCATAATTGCGCGAGTCCCCGCCGTCATTTTCGCCAAGTATCTCAAGACCGTTATAAATCGCACCCACAGGGCCGATAACGTCGTGACAGATCTTACTTGAGATGAGGGCTGCAAGTTCGAGATCGCTGGGATGAGCGAAGGTATCCATGGTGCCCCCGAATTGTTAAACGGATAGTGCGTTTGCTCTTTGGCTGGAGGCGCACACGCAAGCACAATGAATTCGCCGCCACGATATTCAAGAATCGCCGTCAATTTTCTTACTGCTGGACAGATACATGCGTCGGCTCAACCTGACTAGTCTCGCACGCATGTGCGCCACCTGCGTCTTCATCGATCGCTGACTTCAGCACCGGGGGCATGCAAAGAGGCAACAATATCTGCAGCTCCGAAAAGGGCCCGGCAATTTTTAAGGAGGGCACGTGTTGGCTGACATCGACTATGGGCATCTTATTTCGCACGCTCTGCCGGCTGTTGCCGCAGCAGCAAACATCCAACTGGCGCACCGCGCTGCTGGACTGAACTTCCAACACAAAAGCGATAATTCGCCCGTTACGGATGCGGACATAGAAAGTGAAGCGGTCATCACCGCCGCTCTTACCGCTGCCATGCCGCATCTCGCCGTTGTCGGCGAAGAGGCCGTGAGCGAAGGGCACGTGCCGGAACTCACCAATGCGTTCTCCCTCGTCGATCCACTCGATGGCACGCGTGAATACATCTCGGGTAATGATGATTTCACGATCAACATTGCGCTCATATCGGATGGCATTCCGATCTTTGGAATCGTCNNCACTGCGATCGCCGGCCAACTCACACCCACGATCACCGCAAATCCGAACTCGGTCGACCTCTCGCGTCTGGCACCGCATATCATCACAACGCGTCTGCCGCGCATTGATGCACTCACAGTCATTGCAAGCCAGTCGCATCGCACCCAGCGTCTCGAACAGGCGTTGGCGAAGTTGCCGTCTCGGGAAAACTTGAGAGTGGGCTCGTCCCTCAAGTTCTGTCGCATCGCTCAAGGCCGCGCGGATGTCTATCCGCGTTACGATAATATCAGCGAGTGGGACACAGCAGCCGGCCACGCTGTTTTGTGCGCTGCCGGAGGCGCAGTAACGACATTTGATGGCCAGATGGTTCGCTATGGCAAAGCCGCCGAGCAGTTCCGGCAACCTATGTTTGTAGCCTGGGGGCGACTGGAACTCTCCGCGACATTATCATTTTCCTGATCACAGGCCTGATACGTCACTGGCCTGATACGCCTTAACCGCGCGCTAATCCGGCTTCGCCACGAAGTTGCCACGATGCGCGCCGTGAGAGCCACTGACGGCAATCAAATCAGGTGTCATAAAGACATTGTTTTCGGAAAACCCAGCCTCAGACGTGCTCAGGTCACAGTTTCGTAAGAATTTCTCTTAATCGTTTGAGTGCCGCATTGGTGATGATTCGCCTCTGTCGGTGCGTCTGTGCACGGCAATTTTATTTCCAATTGGAGCAAGCTCCATGGGCTTCCTGACAACTGCAAAACTTCTGCCAGAAAGCGCTTCCAGCGTGGTGCGTTTCACTGGCGCCGCTGCATTGGCGCTTATGGTCCTCGGCGGAACCGCAACAGCCGGCGACACGCAACGCATCGAGCTTGCGCAGGCACAAGTTTATAGCGAACCACTCCCCTCCCCGGTTGATCCTTATGCACCCGGACAACGCTACGGCACGCCACAACGCAGTGGTGATGCCTATCGGGCCCCGTCTACGCAGGGCCAGCGCGGTTATGGCGACGCCTACCGACCGCCACAACAATCGGCCAACGACGACGAGTCATATCAGCCGCAGCGTTCCGGCCCGGTGAGCGACGCTTATCGGCCACCGCCAAGACAGTATGACAACAGCGGTCCGAGCGACTATCGCGCCCAGCCCGATGATCGCCGCTATGGTGGCGACCGGCCGCAGTATTCTCGCTACGATGATCGCGGTCCTCCGTCAGGCCGTGGCGACAGGCACTACTCCGAAAACGAAATCGTTGACGCTGGTCATCGATTCTTCGGCTCGGTGAGCGAAGGTTTGGCGAAAGCCGTTGAACGGCTGTTCCGTAGCCAGGGTCGTCCCAATGGCTATATTCTTGGCGAAGATGCTGGCGGCGCTTTCGTCGCAGGACTTCGTTATGGCGAGGGCCGCCTCTATACGAAGGACGCGGGTGTCCACAAGGTCTACTGGCAAGGGCCATCGGTCGGCTACGATTTCGGCGGCGAGGGCTCTAAAACCATGGTACTCGTCTATAATCTTCGCGATCCGTCAGATATCTACAGACGGTTCGGCGGGGTTGAAGGCTCGGCTTACGTAATCGGCGGTGTATCTGTGCAGATCCAGAAGCACGACCATGTGACCCTGGCGCCCATCCGCTCAGGAATTGGTCTAAGGCTTGGTGCCAACATCGGCTATTTGAAGTATACGCGTAAGCCGACTTGGAACCCCTTCTGAACGGTCAGACTGGGTACTTGTGCGCCTCGCGCTTGTGAGGAATGGGAAAAGTGAGATCAATACGGTTGACTGATCTGCCGAAACGTTGATCTCACAGGTGTATTATGAGCTGTCGCAATAACTTCCGTATGAACCCGGGCCCGTGCAAGGTGTCTGGGTAAGCTGCGGTTTGAAACGTCGTGAGCGATCGGGGAAGGCACTGTGCCGAGTATCCAGTCCGTTATGCTGATCGTGCTGGGACTGCTGATCGCCGGCCTACTCGCATTTGTCATCGGGCCGGCCTATCGCTCTCGCATCATCCGTCTGACCAACAAGCAGATCCGATCCTCGCTGCCACTCACGGAGGCCGAGATACGGGCTGACCGCGACCGGCTGCGCGCTGAAAACGCAGTGCAGGTCCATCGTCTTGAAGTCGAGCTTGAAGAAGCCCGCTTATCGCACG
>CXWK01006154.1_pt2 | contig 15701 bp, 17 predicted proteins | sample 590851 | NCBI WGS metagenome assembly CXWK01 (sample SAMEA3498364, study PRJEB10139) | wastewater metagenome | biome: wastewater treatment plant; material: activated sludge | place: Denmark | collected 2014-08-01 | reverse complement strand
GCGTGGCCGAACCACCCCGCCATGGCGAAGAGCACGCTCGCCGCCGCGAGCCCCGCCCATCCCGGGTGCGCGGCCCGGCGCGGCGCGCGGGCGCGGGCCGGCAGCGCATAGGCGAAGCGCATCCGCTCCTTCAGCGCGCGCAGGCGGCAGACCTCCTCGCGCAGGCCGGCGTCGGCCTCCACCAGTGCCGCGACCTCGGCCCATTCCGCGGCGGCGAGCTGGCCGTCGACGAACGCGCCCAGGATCTCCTCCGAAACCTTCCGCTCCTCGCTCATTTCACGCTCCGCAATCGGGTACCCAGCGCTTCGCGCGCCACGGGCTCGAGCGCGTCCCGCAGCGCCCGCCGGGCGCGGCACAGACGGCTCATCACGGTGCCGACGGGAATCTCCACTATGTCGCCGGCCTCCGCATAGGTGCATTCCTCGAGATCGACCAGGGTCACGACCTGGCGCTGGCCGACGGGCAGGGCCGCGACGGCCGCGCGCACGCTGCGCACCAGTTCCGCGCCGGCCCGCGCCTCCTCCGGCGTGGGTTCCCCGGTCGCCAGGGTCTCCTCGACGCTCTCGAAGTCGACCAGGTCGCGCTTGTCGCGCAGGTGGTCCTTGAGGCAGTTGGAAAGAATCTGCAGCATCCATGCCTTGAGCTTGTCGGGGTCGCGCAATTGCCCTGCAGCGCGCAGGGCCTTTTCGACCGCCATCTGCGCCAGGTCGTCGGCCAGCGCCGCGTCGTGGCACCAGGCATAGGCCATGCGGCAAAGCATGCCGCGCTCGCGCTCGATCTCGCGCCGCAGGGCCGGGCCGCGCCCGAAGAGGTTCTCGATTCCCAGGTTCATCTCCCGCAGTAGACGCGCGACGGCCCCAGTTTATTCCCCCGCCCGGCCTGCGCACCCGCTTCGGGAATAAAGGCGCGCCGGGCGGCGTCTCCCGGTTTCGGGAGGCGCGTCGCGCCGCGGCGCCCGGCCCGTGACAAGAAAACCCAAGGAGGATTTCCCCATGATCGACGCCCTCGCCCGACGCGCGTTCTTCGCGTCCCTGCTGCTCTCGAGCTTCCTCGCCCTCGCGCCGGCCGCGGCGAATGCCCAGTCGAACGCGCCCGCGGCGGGCCGCTACCGCGTCGTGATCCAGGTGAGCGACAACGACCCCGCGAAATGGAACCTCGCGCTCAACAACGCGCGCAACGTCCAGGTCGACCTCGGCATGGACAACGTCGACGTCGAGATCGTCGCCTACGGGCCGGGGCTGCCGATGTTCAAGGCCGACTCCAAGGTCGCCCAGCGGCTCGACTCCGCCGCGAAGCAGGGCGTCGGGCTCATGGCCTGCGAGAACACCATGCGCAACACCAAGGTGGAGCGCGGCGAGATCTTCAGCGGGGCGAAGTTCGTCGACGCGGGTGTGGTGCACATCATGAAGCGCCAGCGCGAAGGCTGGAGCTACGTGCGGCCCTAGGCAGACGGGCGCTGCGGCGCCGCTCCCGCCTCCCCGGTAGCGGCCCACTCGAGGCGCGCGGGGTCGAAGCCCTGGGCGATCCGGGGCTTCACGACCTCGAAGTACGGCGACAGGTCGAAATCCCGCGGCGCGAACAGGCTGTGGTGGCGGATGTGGAGCAGTTCCCGCACGCAGTCGTCGCATCCCGGCCGGCTCGCGGGAACCGTCTCTATCTCCGGCAGGATCGGGTAGCGCACGCTCTGGAACGCCTCGGCGATCATCGTCGAGCAGATCGCCCGCGTGGGGTCGCCGCTTCCGAGCGCGATCAGGCGGCGGCGCAGCCGCACCGGCACCGGCGGCGTGGGCAGCAGGTAACGCGCGAGATCCAGGACGTTCTTCAGGTCGTACCGGTGGCCGATGCGCGAGGCCGCGTGGGCGATCACCCGGGCGCGGTCTGCTTCGCCCAGGCCGACCGGGCGGCAGATGCGCACGTGCAGGCCCTCCAGCTCCGAGACGGGCGCCGCCCGCACCCCGCGCGTGAGATCCGCCTCGATCAGGCGCAGGCCTGCGCCGTGCGCCACACCCAGCGCGCTTCCCGCATAGAGCGCCGCGTGCGACCACGTCGACTGCGTGAGGTACTTGATGGCCACGCTGATGCGCCGATTGCCTTCGACGAGGATCACGTCGCAGGGTTCGAGCGTGGCGACCAGGAGGTCGACGGGCACCAGGCCGGGCGCGGTGTAGCCGCGCACCGTCCCGTTCAGATAGCGGGCGATCAGCCCGCCGAGCCCCTTGAGCATGGCGTTCACGATACCACCGGCATCATGGGCCTGAAGCGGGCGGTGAAAACGCCGGCGCCCGCCGCGCGCGAATGGCACACGGCGGGCGCCGTTCCGGTCCCTTCGTGCTAGCCCTCGGTACGGGCACGCTCGGAATCGAACCACGAATGCACGGCGGAGGTGATTCCTTTCGCGGCGGGCACGTTGGAGAACGCGCGGTCGGCCTGGCCTTCGGTGCGGGCGCGCTCCGAGGCGAACCACCGGTCGAGCGCGGTGCGCTCTTCAATCCCGTGCTTCGGCGCGAAGCGAACGCCGTCGCTCTCGCCCTCGGTCATCGCGCGTTCGGCCTCCAGGTAGGCGTGGGTATCTTCCAGGGTGTTCCCGGCAAAGGCCGGAGAAGCTGCGCCGGCGAGCGAAACGGCGGCGGCGGCGAGGGAAAGCTTGAGGGTGGTGTTCATGGCTATCTCCTTGACGGAAGTTGGGGGGGTCGATTCGCCTCCGGAGCCCTTCTCCGCAGGCGCAGCGGGGCTCGGCCCCACAGCGATTGGGAAAGGATGGCGCGCCGCTTTCTTACGGACCTTTCCGCGATTCCGGGTTTATTCGGTCCCCGTGCAATGAAACGCCCCGAAACCCGGTCCCATCGCAATGGCGGGCCTCTCCCGCGCGCGCGCGGTTCCCCAAACACGGCGCCGGAGCGATCTTCGACAGGAGAAGGCACGCCGCCGGCCGGCCGCTCGATGTAAGGTCCGGCGCGCCTGCCGGGTCCCTCGGACTGGAGCCGGCTCCCGCCGACGGGATTTCCCCGCCGCGCGATTCCGGACAGGAGGACACTGGAGCGTGATGAGCGCGAACGAAAGGGCATTCGAGGCGGCGGTGCGGACGCATTCGCGCGAGCTCTTCCGGTACGCCTACTGGCTGTGCCGGGACCGAGGCCGTGCCGAGGATCTCGTGCAGGACGCGTTCGCGCGGGCGTGGAGTTCCTGGGCAGACCTGCGCGACGCGGGCGCCCGCCGGAGCTGGCTCTACACGATCGTTCGCAACGAGTTCCTGCGCGGCCTCGAGAAGAAGCAGCTCGACTACGACGACCGGGACGTGAGCGACATCGATGTCGCGGTGGAGTCGAGACCGGATATCGCGATCGACTTGCGCCGCGCGCTCGAGGCGCTGCCGGAATCGCTTCGCGAGCCGTTGCTCCTGCAGGTGCTGGGGGGCTTCAGCGGCGGCGAGATCGCCGGCATGCTTTCCACGACCGAGGGCGCGGTCATGACGAGGCTCACGCGGGCGCGGCAGGCCGTGCGCCGGCTCCTGGAGCGCGGGCTCATGGGACAGGAGATGGCGCAATGAACTGCCTTGAATTCAGGAGGGAGCTGTTGGCGAACCCCGGCGCGACGGGCGCAGAGGCGCAGGAGCACGCGCTCGGCTGCGCGGCGTGCGCCGACTTTCGGGCGCGCACGCTCGCCCTGGATGCCGAGATCGCAGAGCTGCTCGACGTCCCGGTTCCCGAGGGCCTCGAGGAGCGCGTGCTGGAAGCGCACCGCACGGGCCGGCGCGACTCGCGCCGGCGTTTCCTCGCCATGGCGGCGTCCGTCGCGGGCGTGACGGTGGTCGGCTCCGGCGTGTTCGTCGCGATGCGCGACGATCCCGCCGCGCTCGCCGGCATCGACTTCGTGATCGAGGAAGAGGCGAACGCAATCCTCACCGCGAAGGCGCCGCAGCCGCAGGACCTCGTGCGCGTCTCGCTGGCCCTCGGCCTGGAGCTTCCTCCCCAGCTGGGCGATATCCGCTACATCGGCACCTGCCCGTTCCGCGGAAGCATCGCGCACCACCTGATCGTGACGACCCCGCAGGGAAAGGCGACGCTGCTCCTGCTGCCGGAACTGCCGGCGCAGCGCCGCGGCACCGCCACCTCGCGGGGGCTTCGTGCGCTCGTGAAGCCCGCCGGTCGCGGCAGCGCGACCGTGGTCGCGGAGAGCACCCAGGGACTCGAGCGCATCGAGGGCATGGTCTGGCGGTCGTGAACGCGCGGAGGCGCTAGACTCACCGCTTCTGCGCGCACGGGAAGCGATCATGGCCAAGGATCCGAACCTCGCCGACGGCGCCCGCCTCGATTCCGCGGGTGAGATGAGCTACGGCGACTACCTGGCGCTCGATGCGGTGCTGGGCGCGCAGCATCCGCGCTCCGGCGACCACAACGAGCTGCTCTTCATCGTGCAGCACCAGACGAGCGAACTGTGGATGAAGCTCGCGCTCCACGAGCTTGTCGCTGCGCGAGCGCGCGTGCGCGCCGCGGAACTCGCCCCGGCCGCGAAGATGCTCTCGCGCGTGACGCGGATCATGGCGCAGCTGAACCAGTCCTGGGACGTGCTCTCCACGCTCACGCCCGCCGACTATTCCGCGTTTCGCGGATCCCTGGGCAGCGCCTCCGGATTCCAGTCGTGGCAGTACCGCATGGTGGAGTTCATCCTCGGCAGCAAGAACGCGGTGATGCTCGAGCCGCACCGTCACCGTCCCGACCTGCTCGCGCCCCTCGAGACGCTGCACCGCGAGCCCTCGCTCTACGACGAGGCCGTGCGGCTGCTCGCGCGCCGCGGCTTTCCCGTCCGCGCCGCCGCGTGCGAGCGCGACTGGACCGTCCCGCGCGAATTCGACGATTCCGTGTGCGAAGCATGGGTGGCGGTCTACCGCGACACCGCCGCGCACTGGGACCTCTACGAACTCGCCGAGAAGCTGGTCGACCTGGAGGATGCCTTCCGCCAGTGGCGGTTCCGGCACGCCACGACCGTCGAGCGCATCATCGGCTGGAAGCGCGGCACCGGCGGCACCTCCGGCGTGGGCTACCTTCGGCGCGCCCTCGATGCGGTACTCTTTCCGGAACTCTGGCGGGCGCGCACCGCCCTCTAGACGCCCCGCACGTCCATGGCCGCCCCGCCCTTCGAAACGGAACTGAAGCTCGCGCTCGCGCCGGGCGAGGCGGCGAAGGCGTCCGCCGCCGTGCCGCTCGCGGGCCGCGAAGGACGGCGCACCCGCTTCACGGCGCTCTATTTCGACACTCCCGCGCGCGAGCTCGCGCAGCACGGGCTGGGGCTTCGCCTGCGCCGCGAGGGCCGGCGCTGGCGCGCCACCCTGAAGGCCGCGGGCGACTCGGGCGCCGGCCTGCACCGGCGTCCCGAATGGGAATACCCGGCGCCGGGCCCCGTCCTCGACCTCGCGCGCTTCGCCGGGACACCCCTCGGCGACCTTCCGGAGGCGGCGACACTGCACGAGCGGCTCGTCCCGATCCTCGCGACGGAGTTCACGCGCACGCACTGGCAGCTCGCGATCGCGCCCGGCTCGCGCGTGGAGGTGGCGCTGGACGAAGGCCGGATCGTCGCGCGGGGCCGCGCCCTGCCCCTGGAGGAAATCGAGATCGAGGTGCTCGAGGGGCCCGCCTCGGCCGCCTTCGACGTGGCCGAGACCCTCGCCGCCGCGCTCGCGTTGCGCCCGGAACCGGCTTCGAAGCTCGCGCGTGGCCTGGCGCTCGCGGCGGCCGCCCGTCCTTCGCCGTGCCACGCCGAGCAGGTCTCGATCGAAGCGGCGCCCGACACCGCGGAGGCGGCGCGCCGGATCGCCGCCGCGTGCCTCGCCCATGCGCAGGCCAACGAAGCGGGCGTGCTTGCCAGCGACGACATCGAGTTCGTGCACCAGTTGCGCGTGGCGCTGCGCAGGCTGCGCTCGGCGCTTCGGCTCTTCCGCGAGGCGCTTGCGCCCGGAATCGTGGCGGAATTCGCCGACGACCTGCGCTGGGCGGCCGGGATCCTCGGCCGGTGCCGGGACTGGGATGTCTTCGTCACGCAGACGCTGCCGCCGCTCGTGGCGGCGCAGGGCGATGCGCGGGCGGGACGCGCCCTCCTCTCCCGCGCCCGCGGGCGCCAGCGCGAAGCGCGGGCCGCGGCACGGGAGGCGATCCGCTCCGCCCGTTACGGGCTTGCCATGATCCGGCTCGGACGATGGATCTCGGCCCCCGCGGAGCCGGCGCAGGGCGGCGCGAGCCCAAAGGATTTCGCGTCGCGCAGCCTCCGCCGGGGTGCGCGAAAGGTCGCTGCGGGAGCCGCGGCTTTCTCCGGGCTCGACGGCGCCGGCCGCCATCGCCTGCGCATTGTCGTGAAGCGCCACCGCTACGCGGCGGAGTTCCTGGGCTCGCTCTTCCGCGCGCAGCAGGTGAAGCGCCACGTGCGTGCGCTCGCGCGCGTGCAGGAAGCGCTGGGACTCGCCAACGATTGCGCCAACGCGCTGGCCCACGTGCGGGAGCTCTCTCCGCCGCCGGAGTTCGCGGAATTCTCGCGGGGATGGTTCGCAGCGCGCGGAGCGGCCGGGGTCGCAGCGGCCTCGCGGGCACTGGCGATCGCGGCCGGCAAGCGCCGCTTCTGGAGGCGCCCGCGGGCCGACGCCCCGGACGAGCCGGCCCCTTGATGTACGACAAGGCACCCCGCGTCCCCGGTGGGAGACTGGATCGGCACGCTCCCGCCGGAACGACCATGCGCCCCGCCTCGATCGTCGCCCTCCTCTTCGCCACCGCGGCGCTCGCCGCGGCCGCCCCGGCCCTTTCCGCCGACGCGCTGCGCGGGCGCGCGCTCTACGACGCGCGCTGCAGCGACTGCCACGACACGAGCGTCCACGGGCGCAACAAGCGCGCGGCCGCGAACTTCGAGGAGCTGCGCGGCTGGGTCGTGCAGTGGGCCGCGAACCTGGGGCTCAAGTGGACCGACACCGAGGTGACCGATGTCGCCGTGCACCTGAACGCGCGCTACTACCGCTTCGCCTGCCCGCCGGTCCACTGCAAGGCCACCGGCAGCCGCGACGCCGGCGCGGGCCGCCTCGCGTTGGACGATCGCCGCCCTTAACGGGTACCTTGCGGGGAAGCCAGCCCGCCCGGGGAGGAAGTCCGCGATGTTCGAATCCGCCGAGATCGGCCACCAGCTCACGAAGTCGGAATTCAAGCGCGAGGAGCCGAAGATTCGCCAGGCGCTGCTCGGCGCCCAGTACCGGCTCCTGGAGAACGGGAAGTTCCCCGTGGTGATAGTGGTGAACGGGGTCGACGGCGCCGGCAAGGGCGAAACCGTGAACCTCCTCAATGAGTGGATGGACCCGCGCCACATCCACACCCACGCCTTCGGCGCCATGACCGACGCCGAGCGCGAGCATCCCGAGATGTGGCGCTTCTGGCAGGCGCTGCCGCCCAAGGGGCGCATCGGCATCCTCTTCGGCTCCTGGTACACCGACCCGATCATCAAGCGCGTGATGGGCCACGAGAAGCGCGCGCGCTTCGAGCGCCGCCTCGAGCGCATCCGCCACTTCGAGCGGATGCTCGTCGCCGAAGGCGCGCTGGTGCTGAAGCTCTGGTTCCACCTGTCGAAGCCGGCGCAGAAGAAGCGCTTCAAGGAGCTGCTCGCGAGCAAGAAGACGGCGTGGCGCGTGGGGCCCCGCGACCTCGAGCGCTTCAAGCGCTACGACGAGTTCGTCGACGTCTGCGAGCACGCCCTGCGCGAGACCGGCACCGGGGAGGCGCCCTGGCAGGTGATCGAGGGGTCCGACCCCGAGTACCGCTCGCTCACCGCGGGCAGGCTCCTGCTCGATGCGCTCGACGCGCGGCTGAAGGGAGCGGCGCCCCGGCTCTCGCCCGCGGCCCCGCTGCCGCGCCCGCCCCTGGACCGCAGGAACGTCCTGAACAGCCTCGACTACACGAGGGCGCTCAAGCCCAAGGCCTACGACAAGCGGCTGGAAAAGGCCCAGGGGCGGCTCAACCAGCTCACGCGCCACGCGAAGATGCAGGGCCATTCGCTGGTGATGGTCTTCGAGGGCATGGACGCCGCCGGCAAGGGCAGCACCATCCGGCGCATGACGCGCGCCATGGACGCGCGCTTCTACCGCGTGGTCCCGGTCGCCGCGCCCACCGACGAGGAGCGCGCGCAACCCTACCTGTGGCGCTTCTGGCGGCACGTGCCGGGCCACGGCAAGGCGGTCATCTTCGACCGCTCGTGGTACGGGCGCGTGCTGGTCGAGCGCGTCGAGGGCTTCTGCACCGAGGCCGACTGGATGCGCGCCTACCACGAGATCAACGAGTTCGAGGAGCAGCTCGCGGACGCCGGCGCCATCGTCGCCAAGTTCTGGATGGCGGTCACGCTCAAGGAGCAGTTGCGCCGCTTCCGGCTGCGCGAGAAGACGCCCTACAAGCGCTTCAAGATCACCGAGGAGGACTGGCGCAACCGCAAGAAGTGGCCCGCCTACGAGCGCGCGATCTGCGACATGGTCGAGCGCACCTCGTCGGAGACCGCGCCGTGGCACCTGATCGCGGCCAACGACAAGCTGCACGCGCGGGTGGAGGTCATAGACAGGCTGTGCGATCTCGTCGAGTCGCGCCTGTGAGCCGCCGCGCTTGAGCGCCACCAGCCTCTTCCGCACGGAGGTCGCCACCGCGATGGCGGTGGCGCTCGTGCTGGGGCTCGTCCTCCTCGCGCTGCGGCCGAAGGACCGCGCGAGCACGCGCAACGCTCTCGTGCTGCTCGGCTTCTGCGCCCTGGCCGGCGCCGCGGACACCGCGATCGGCTCCATGGGCGGGCTGGGAGTGGCGGGCATCCTCGCGGATGCCTCCACGGTGCTGGTCGGCGTGGTCCTCATCCGCATGGTGGGCATCCTCGTCTTCCGCGTGCTGCTGCCCGCCGTGCGCATCGTGACCGCGCGAATCGTCGAGGACCTGACGACCACCGGCCTCATGCTCGCCTGGGGGCTGGTGTGGCTGCGGCTCGCGGGCGTGGACCTGGGCAGCCTCATCACCACCTCGGCGGTGATCACGGGCGTGGTCGCCTTCTCGATGCAGGAGACGCTCGGCAACATCCTGGGCGGCGTCGTGCTGCAGCTCGACCAGTCGATCCGCGTGGGCGACTGGGTGAAGGTGGACGAGACGAGCGGGCGCGTGGTCGAGATCCGCTGGCGCTACACCGCCGTGGAGACCCGCAACCGCGAGACGGTCGTGATCCCCAACGGCTGGCTGGTGAAGAACCGCTTCACGCTGATCGGCTCGCGCGCCGATCCCGCGCCGATCTGGCGGCGCTGGGTCTATCTCGACGTGGGCATCGACTGCCCCCCGCTCAAGGTGTGCGAGGTGCTCGAGCGGGCGGTGGGCGACGCCGACATCCCGCACGTGGCCCGGGAGCCCGCGGCCACCGCCGTGCTCATGACGATCGGCGACGGCTACGGCCACTACGCGCTGCGCTACTTCCTCGACGATCCCGTGCCCGACGACCCGACCGACTCCCTGGTGCGCGCGCACGCCGTTGCGGCCCTCACGCGAAACGGCATGGCCATCGCGGTGCCGCGCGAGGAGCGGCTGCTCATCAAGGACAACGAGGCGCACCGGGCGGTGCAGCACGCGAAGGAGATCGTCCGGCGCGAGGCTGCGCTCGCGCGCGTGGACCTTTTCGCGCCCCTTTCGGAGGCCGAGCGCCGGGAACTCGCCGAGCACCTGGTCTACGCGCCGTTCGTGAAGGGCGACACCGTGACCCGCCAGGGGTCGGTCGCGCACTGGCTCTATCTCATCGTGGCCGGCGAAGCCGAGGTGTGGCTCGAGGCCAACGGCGAGCGCACCCACGTGGCCACGCTCATCCGCGGCAGTGTCTTCGGGGAGATGGGGCTCATGACCGGCGCCCCTCGCCGCGCCACCATCACGGCGCGGAGCGACCTCGAGTGCTACCGGCTCGACAAGGCGGGGCTCGAGCGGATCCTGCGCTCCCGGCCGGACATCGCCGGCGAGATCTCGCGCATCCTCGCCTCGCGCCAGACGGAACTCACCGACCGGCGTGACTCCGCGGCCTCCGGGGGCCCGCGGCCCACCCGCGACGCCGACATCCTCGCGAAGATCCGCAACTTCTTCGGCCTGGCGGCCTGAAAGCGGAAAAAGGGGACGCGCCCCTATTTCGTTTGATTCGTTCGGGTACTAGGCGGCGAGGGCGAGGCGGATGCGGTTGCGCCCGAAGAGGTAGGCGTATTCGCTCTCGGTGGTGAGGCCATGGGCGAGGAGCACCCCCAGCCCGCCCTCCCGCCGGGTATCGGCGAGGGCTTCCAGCATCTCGCGCGTGGCCGCGGCGAAGGGATTGAACGGGGCGGCGCGGTCCTCGTAGGTCACGTGGATGGCGCCGTCCCGGTCGGAAAGCGTGATCCAGACGGGGGCATCGGAGCCCCCCCGATGGCCGTGCTTGACGGTGTTGAGGAAGAGTTCCTCGACCACGAGATTGAGCTTCAGGCACGGCTGGCGGTCGATCCCGGCGGCCGCGCAGAACCCCTCGAGGAACTCCCGGGCCGTCTTGAGGGCCTCCAGGCGGGACGGAAACATCCCCGTTCGCGAAGTGATCGAGTTCACAGTTTTTCCTTTTGAGGCATTATAGAGTGGTCTCCCGATCCCGCGCTGCCAAGGAGGCAATCATGCGGAAGCTGTGGATATTCGTCTCTGCCCTCGTGTTCGCCGCCTCCGCGGCGGCGAACGACATCGGCCAGATCAAGGTCGCCAAGGGCGACGTGCAGGTCGAGCGCAGCGGCGCGCGTGTCGCGGCGACGGTAGGCATGCCCGTGCGCGCCACCGATGTCGTGGTCACGGGCGCCAACGGCTCCGCCGGCATCACCTTCTCCGACAACAGCCTGGTCTCCGTCGGCCCCAACAGCGTCTTTGCCATCGACAAGTACCGCTTCGACACGACGACCCACGCGGGCGAGTTCGAGGGGTCGCTGCGCAAGGGCAAGCTCGCGGCGGTGTCGGGCAAGATGGTCCGCCAGTCGCCCGAGTCCATGAAGATTCGCACGCCCTCCTCGGTGATGGCCGTGCGCGGCACCGAGTTCGTGGTCCAGGTCAACGAGCCGGCTGCGGCCCCCGCCGCGGCCCGCTGAACGCAAAGGCCCCATGCGCATAGCCGCCGCCATCCTGTTGCTCGCGGTAGCGGCCTGCGCGGAAACGCCCAAGGTCCCCGTTCCGGTCGCCTCCGAACTGGTCGCGGTCATTCCCGGCCCCGACGGCCATGTCGGCGCGGTGGTCGTGTACTCCGGCGGAACCATGCAGGTCCTGGACCAACCCTACGAAGCCCGGCGCGTGAGGGCGGATGGAAGCGCCCTGCCCGAACTGCTCGCGGCCCCTGAAATCAGCCGCGCGTTCCGCTCGACGCTCGAAGCCCTCCCCGGCAGGCCCGCCTCGTTCACCCTCTACTTCCTCGAGGGCAAGGACGAGTTGACGAACGCCTCCCGGGCGGAAATGGAAAAAGTGTTCGCGGAGCTGAAACGCCGCCCGGCGCCCGACATCGCGGTGATCGGCCACACCGACACCGTCGGAAATCTCTCCTTCAACGACAAGCTCTCGCTCGCCCGTGCCGAGCGCATGCGCGAGCTGATGATCGAGCTGGGCATCCCGCAAGGGCGCATCCAGGCAGCCGGCCGCGGCAAGCGCGAACTTCTCGTGCCGACGGAGGACAACGTCTCCGAGCCGCGCAACCGCCGCGTCGAGATCAGCGTGCGCTGAGGCTGCTCTCCGGCCCGTTCCAGCGGACCGCGAGCAGGGTGAGGTCGTCGGCAGGCTCCGCTTCCCCCGAGAATCGCCGCACGTCGTCGCGCACGCGCGCCACGATCTCCGCGGCACCGGCTTCGTCGCCCAGCCAGCCGAGCGAGGTGCGCAGCCGCTCCGAACCGTAGAACTCCTTGCGCACGTTCATCGCCTCCGTCGCCCCGTCGGAGAGCGCGAGAATCCACTCGCCGCGCTCGAGCGTGCGCCGCGTCGAAGGGTACGAGTAGACATCCAGCACGCACAGCGGCGGCCCGCCGGAGGCGTCCAGGCGCTCGGCCCTGCCGCGGGGCTGGCAGGACCACGCCGGCTCGTGGCCCGCGTTGGCGTACTCGAGCTCCCCGGTCTCGAGATCGAGCACGCAGGCGAGCGCAGTCACGAAGAGCGACTCCGGATTCTCGCGGCCGATCTCGTCCTGTGCCTTCGCGAGCACGCCGCCGACGGAGCCTTCGACGGTGAACGCCGCACTCTTCAGGATGGACTTGGTCGAGGCCATGAAGAGCGAGGCCGGCAGCCCCTTGCCCGACACGTCCGCCACCACGAAGAAGAGTTTTCGCCCGTCGAGCATGAAGCAGTCGTAGAAGTCGCCGCCCACGGTCCGCGCGGGCTCGAGGAGGGCGGCCACATCGACACGCCGCTCGTCGACGAAGATCTCGGCCGGGTCCGGCAGGAGCCCCATCTGGATGCGCTTGGCCGCGTCCAGCTCGCCGGCCATGCGCGCGGCCTGCTCGCGCAGCTGCGTGCGCTGGCGCTGCGCCTCGGCGAGGGAGCCCGCCTGCATCACGCCGAAGACGGCGATCGCACCGAGGGCGGGCCCGACCGGGTCGAACAGGAGCCCGGCGAACCGGAACGCCGCCGCGGCCGCACCGACCGCCACGACGATCGCCGTGACGAGGAGTGCCGCCGAGCGCTGCGCGTTCGAGCGCGGTATGAAGAAGAACAACCCGAGCCCGAAGGCCACGAGGAGTGCGGCCTCCAGTCGCGCGCCGAGCGACACCCGGCGCAGGAATTGGCCCTCGAGGATCGCCTCGGCCGCCTGCGCGTGGTTCTCCACGCCGAACACCGTCTCGCCCAGCGGCGTGGAGACGAGGTCGACGAGCCCCAGGCCCGTGAAGCCGACCAGGACGAGCTTCCCCTCGAGCTGGGAGACGTCGAACGTGCCGTCGAGGATGCCCGCCGCCGAGACGAAGCGGGACGAGTCCGAATAGCCGAAGCGCACATGGGCCCGGCCGTCGGGCTGGGCGGGCACCGCGTAGTCGCCGAAGCGCAGCTCGATCGTGCCGCCGACCGAGGGCGCGACGGTGAGCGGCGCATCGAGGGCGATGCGCATCATCTCCACCGCGAGCGTGGGCACGGCGGCCTCGTCGAAGCGCCCGATCATCTGCAGCCGTCGCGCCACGCCGCCCTCGAGATCGATCGAGTAGAGGCCATGGCCGACGGCGCCCGCGTCGATTTCGGGGACGTTGCGCAGGTGCCCCGGGTAGGCGCGAAGCCCGTCCCGGACGCCACCCAGGAAGCGCACCGGTGGCGAGCGCGGCGGGCCGGCGAAACGCGCGTCGCTCGATTCGAGCGCCGCCACACCGAGCACGGAAGGCACCGTGGAAAGGGCTGCGCCCAGCAGCGCGTCGTTGGAGGGCATCGCACGCAGGCGCGCGGCGAGTTCCGGCGCCTTGCCTTCGAAGCGGGCCGCCATGACCGCCGGGGAATAGCGGTCGGGCTCGGGAAAGAAGATGTCCATGCCGATCACGAGCGGGCGCCCGGCGGCGATGCGCGACACGAGCTCGGCCACGCGGTCGCGCGGCCACGGCCATTGCCCGTGGGTGGCGAGCGCCTGCTCGTCGATCGTGACCACCACCACCTGGGTGGAAATGCGCTCCCGGGGCATGAAGCGCTGCCAGCCGTCGAAGACGAGATTGCGGAAGCGCTCGACCTGGTCGGGAGAAGCGGCGAGCAGGAGCGAGAGCGCGGCCAGCAGGGCGAGCGCGGCGACGCGAAACGCGCCGGAGGCTCTCAGGGCTCGATCTCCATTCCGTCGTACGCCGCGGAGACCTTGAGCGGCTCGCCGGAGCGCGTGAGCTCCTCGAAGCGGCGCGCCTCCTTGAGCAGGCCGTGCAGCGTCGCGTCGTCGTTGGCCGGCTCGTGGTGGAAGAGCACCAGGTGGCGCGCGTTCGCCATCTGGCAGAGCTCCACGCCCACGATGTTGCTCGAATGCCCCCAGTCGGCCTTCACGCTGATCGCCTCGGCGAGCGCGTACATCGCGTCGAAGATGACCACGTCCGCGTCGCGGAAGAAGGCCGCGAAGTTCTCGGCCTCGGCGCGGTTCTCGAGCTTGTGCTCGGAGTCGGTCGAGTAGATCACGCGCTTGCCGCCGTGCTCGAAGCGGAAGCCGTAGGAGTCTCCGGAATGCAGCTGCAGGTGCGGCGTGACCGTGAGCCCGGCTATCTCGCGCGGCTGGTCGGGCTCGAGCTTCACGAACTCGATGGACGCCGCGAGCTGGTTGAATTCCACGGGAAAGCACGGTGCGGCCTGCTGCAGGCGGAAGGCCTGCTCGCAAACGTCATGGCAACTGTGGATGCGGATCTTCGTGCCCGGCACGTAGGCGGGCCCGAAGAAGGGAAAGCCCATGATGTGGTCCCAGTGCACGTGGGACATGAACACGTTCACCGTGGCCGGGCGCCTGGCCTGCCTCGCGAGCACGTGCACGCCGAAGGGCCGCGCGCCGCTGCCCATGTCGCAGACGAAGTACTCCTCGCCGCCGAGGTCGAGCTCCACGCACGGCGTGTGGCCGCCGAAGGTGTGCGTGATCGAGAAGTCGAGCTCGGTGGAGGCGAAGGCGTGCGCCTCTTCGAAGGAGTCGAAGCTGCGCCCCGAGGCCTCCACGAGCGCGCGCGCGAGCTTGTCGCGGATGTCGAAGGAGGTGAGGGCCACGGGAATGGATCCTCGGGTGCCCCAGAAGCGGATGCGCATGGTCATGTGGAGTGCCGGTGCGTACCGGGCCGGATGCTCAGGCCTGGTCGAAGGCCGCGACGGCCTCGTTGGAAGCGGCCGCGAGCGCCTCGCGCACCGTCTGGAAGACCTGGAAGACCATGTTGAAGTGGCTGATCTCGAAGATCTCGGCGACCATCGGCTGCAGGGCGGCCACCGAGATCCGGCCGTGCTGCGCCTTCGCCTGGCGCGAGGCCAGCATGAAGCAGCGCAGCCCCGCGCTCGAGACGTACTCGAGGCCCGAGAGGTCGAGCACCACCGCGCCCCCGTCGTGGGCGGAACGTTCGACGTGCGCCATCAGGTCGGCGCGGAAGGCCTCGCAGTTGTCCTGGTCGAGCCTTCCCGCCACGCCGATGACCAGCGCGTTCGCGAAGCTGCGTGCCTGGAGAGCCATTCGTGGTGGTTTTCTTGCGGATCCGGGGCCTATTGTCGGGGACGCACCGGGGTAAGGGCAAGCTGGCGCTCCGGCGCATGGCGCGTAACATATGCACCCTCTCCAGCCGGGAGCCTTTGCGCATGTTCACCCGACGCCGGTTGCTTGCCGCCCTGGCGATTCCCGCGACGCTCCCGCTCGGCGGGTGCTGGGAGGCGCTCGGCCTCATGAACCCCTGCGCCAATCCCGGCGACCCCGGCCATCGCATCGATCCTGCGCTGGCCGCCCGGGTGTGGACCGGGCTGGATCCACGCCAGGTCCTCGACCTGCATGTCCACATTGCCGGTGAGGGTACTGGCCCCGGCGATCCGTGGGTGAATCCCGCCATGCGCTCCCTCGCGCACCCGTTCTCCTACGCGCATTTCAAGCTGATGGCCAACGCCGCCTGCCTCGGGGACGACCCGGCCAATTGGAGCCGGCGCTACGTGAGCCGCCTTGCCGTGCTCGCCGAGGAGTTTCCCGCCGGCGCACGCTTCCTGCTGCTGGCGCTGGACGGCTACCACGAA
>CXWK01024027.1_pt4 | contig 15715 bp, 15 predicted proteins | sample 590851 | NCBI WGS metagenome assembly CXWK01 (sample SAMEA3498364, study PRJEB10139) | wastewater metagenome | biome: wastewater treatment plant; material: activated sludge | place: Denmark | collected 2014-08-01 | reverse complement strand
GCTCTTCCGGTTGAGACAATACGGTTAGGTCAAAGGCTATACAATGTCCCCAAAAAACTATGGTGGTGTAGGAGGAATCCACAGACAAGTATCAGTAAGGCGTACCGGGCAACATTTGAGAATATTAGGCGTGTAGATGAGCCTATCGGGCTTGCCAGGATTGCAACCGGTGAATACCGCATCCCCCAGCTAGGCCCGAAGATGCGGGATGAGTTAGTGCGAGTTCTGGGCCGTGTTGGGGCGACAGAACCTAACCCGATAGCCCCGGCAATTTCAGGTCAACCCGAAGGCGGCGGGCCATTCCAGATAGTAGTATCAATCCGGCCCGGCGAGGCGCAGGATTACGGGGCGTTAAGGATGATACTTTCTCACAACGTTGATGATATTCACGAGTACGGGCCGGATATTGTGGCGCGGTTGTCATTCTGGTTAGATTTGTTTATTAACGAGATGTCAAGAGACGATGTGCCGGAACTTCGCAAGGAGTTAGGGCGCGTCACGGAATGGCTATCGACGTTGCGGCCGTAGAACAGATAAGTTGACTTAATGCAACAAAAGAGATAGTATTAGGCAAGCGGACATAACGTCCGCGCACAATTACATATCGTTCGTGGATTACCAGGGACGGCGTTTTGCGAAAGCTCGGAGAAATCGGGGCGGTCGCACAAGCGCCGTCCCTTTTTTGTTTATGTCCCAGGAGGACAGCATGACAGAAACGACCCCGGCCCAGGCGGCCACCCCCGAAGCCCAGGCGGCAGACGGACAGCAGACGGAACAGGAACAACCGAAGACGGCGCTATCGTCCGACGAGTTGGCGGCCGAACTGAAAAAGAAAAACAGCGAGGCTAAAAACTTACGCGATAGGTTGCGCGAGGCGGAAGGCAAGCTGACCGCGGCGGAGCAGGCGCAAGCCGACGCCGAGGCCAAGCGGCTGGCCGAACAGGGCGAGTACAAAGCCTTATACGAGAAGGCGCAAGCCGATGCCCAGGCCGCCGCGGCGCGGCTGGCCCAGGTAGAGCACGACCAGCAACGGCGAGACGCGGCCCAGGCGGCCGGCATCCCGTCACTGTGGCAACGGCTGCAAGGCGACACGGCCGAGGCGCTGGCCGAGGACGCGGCGGCGCTGGCGGCGCTGATGCAACCGGCCCAACCGGCCAACGGCCAAGCGACGCGCCAGACGACCATGCCGACGCCCGCCCCGCAAGGCGCAAATGGCATGACGCCGGAAGAGCGCCGGGCTAAGGCGCGGTCTACGTTTTAGATAAAAACGAGGTATGAGACATGGCTGATTTAGTGATTACGAAGTGCCGACAGGATGAGGTGATTCAGCAATTCACCGGCCCCGCGGTGGAGGCGATTGCGATTGGGCAGCGTTGTCGCTTCGACGCGACGACCGGCAAAATCGCCCTGGGCAACGCCACGAACGCGGGCGAGGCGGCGCGGGGCGGTATTGCCACCCATGCTGCCGCTATCGGCGAGGCCCTGACGATTATCAATCAAGGCTCGGTCGATGTCGGCGAGGCACTGGCTGCGCTGAACTTCGGCGCATTGGTCTACGTATCCGACACAGACGGCACATTTGCCGACGCCGCCGGTACTGTCTCCGTGGCGGCCGGCATGGTCATCCCACGCTGGGGCAGCCCGACGGCCGACCGTGTGCTGTGGCTGTTCGGGATTTAAGGAGTAATGAGAAATGCCGAACCTGAACAGCTACGGATTCGTTTCCCTGGCCGACATCGCCTCGCAGCGCGTCGCGCCTAATATGCGTGTGGTCAATGATGCCATTCGCCTGAGCGTCGAGGAGCACAATCGGCAGGTTGACGCGGCGCTGGCCGAGTTGACCCAGCGCACGGTCGATCCTTATCTGCGTTACCGAGTGCGCGGCGGCGGCAGTTTGCAGCCGCTCGATGAGTGGGGCAATCCCAAGCCGGTATTGTCGGCCGGTCAGTATGACGTGGCTTTCCCGATCCAGAAAGCGGGCGATGCGTGGGGTAACAACCGCTTCTCCCGCGCCCTGATGACCGTCGAGGACGTTGACGGCTTTACCTTCGACGCTCTCTTGCGTGATGCGAACTGGCTGAAACGGCACATGCTGGGGGCGCTGCTGGATAACACGAGTTACACGTTCATCGACCCCAACGACAAGGTTGGCACGCTCACCGTGCAACCCCTGGCGAATGGCGACGCCGCTTCTTATTTGCGTAAGAACGGTGACACGTCCGTTGATACTCATTACTACGCCCAGGCGGCCGCCATTGCCGACGCGACCAACCCTTACCCGGCACTGGAAAGCGAGCTCTCAGAGCACATGGGCAACGACGGGCCGTATGTGGCCTACATTCCCACGGCGCTCAAGGCGACCACGATGGCCCTGGCGACGTTCCACGACGTGGCCGACGCCAACTTGCGGCGCGGCGACGGCCAGACGGTACTCGTCGGCAATCTTGACCGGGGTTTCGGCGACCGCGTACTGGGCTACGTGGAGCCGGGTATCTGGATTGTCGAGTGGTCGATGCTTCCGGCGACGCATGGCATCATGGTGGCCCGCGGCGCGTTGACCCCGGCGCTGGCAATGCGCGAGTATGACGCGCCGGAGTTGCAAGGCTTACAGACCGAGAACTTCTCGCCTGACGGCAACCTATACGAGTACCGATTTATCCGCGCCGCCGGGTTCGGCGCGTTGAACCGGACGGCCGCGCTGGCCTTTCAAATCGGAAACGCCGCCTACCAGATTCCCGCCGGCTACGCCACGCCGATGCCCGCCTAACGGAGGGGAGTATGAATCAGGGAATTCTAGCCGCCCGGACGCAGAGAGCCTTCGCCTCAATCGAAAATGAGGTACGGCGTTTGGGCGGCGATCTTACTATCACAACCACACGCGGCGACGCGGCGCACCGGCAACTGCACACGCTGGAGGCTATCGCCGCCGCGCTGGGCGGCATCGGCGTGCAGACACCCACCGGCGCGGGCAACGTAGCGGATTCTGACGTAACGGAAACGCCCACGCCGCCGGCCGTCGATGAGCCGCCCGCGCCGCGCAAGATGACGCCAAAGGGCAAGGGGTTATAGCATGGCGAGAGAGAAGTATCTATACAAGGCACTCAGGAAGTTACTCGACGCCGTGGGTGAGTACGTCGATATTGCCTGTGTCAAGGCCGGCCAGTGGGAGACCCTGGCCTACCGTGGGACATGGACGGTAGAGAACTAACGCCATGAGCGAACCGCTTGTGCTTCATAAGCCAGACGGCGTGACGATCAACGTCTACACGCGCAGTCAGGCCGAGGCGATGATTGCCGCGGGCGAGTGGTTCGCCACGGCCGCCGACGCGAAGGCCAGGAAGGTGCGAACCGAGCCGACGCCGGCTATCGACGGAAAGCTCGACGCGCTGGAAACGGTGGGGTCGGTTGTAACGGATGACACAGTAATGGCAGACCCGACCCCGTCGCCCGCGCCGCGCAAGACCAGCAAGGGCGTAAAGGGCAAGCTATGAGCTACGGAACCATCGGCGGCGTGGCCGCGCTGGTTCCGCGCTTCACCAACGCGGCGGGGGTATTCGATACATCGACCACCCCCGCCGCCGCGGACGTGACCGCCTGGCTGGGACAAATCAGCGCCATGCTTGACGTGGCTCTGTCCAGCTACGGGGTCGAAGTGCCAATCGCCAATGCCACCATCAAGCCGATGCTGGACGGCTACGCCAACGCGCAAGCGGCGGCCGTGGCGCGAGGCGTCAACGGGCAAGGGCGTTTTGGCGAGAAGCCGGTGGCGGCGGATGAGATGTTGGTCGCCATTGGCGCCGACGCGGCGGAGTGGGTCGGCAAGTGGATACCGGGCATTGTGGCGCTGCTACTGCCGACGCCTGGCGCTATCGAGGAACCGGCGGTGCAACGGGTTGTCGTCCATACGTTTGCGTACTGAAGCCATGATCCACTTTACCGTCACCGTCTACGGCCAGAAAGCGGTCGCCAACGAACTGCGGACGGCGGCGGCGAAAGCCCAGCCGCGTATCCGCAACGCGACTTACGATTGGGCCATGAGCCGGGTTATGAGCCAGTTGGCCGTTAAAGAATATCCAGCCAAGCGACCGGGGCAGCGATACGTCCGTACGGGCAAGCTGAGAAGCGGCTGGGTCGCCACGCCGCTGGAAAAGGGCGTGAAGATTAGCAATAAAATGTCCTACGCCGGTTACGTAGTCGGTGACGCTAAAGGTCAGCGGCAGGCGTGGATGCACCGGGGGCGCTGGTGGAAGGCGGCCGACATTATCAATAACGAACGGCCGCGGCTGAAAAAAGGTATTGAGCACGAACTGGCGCATCTATTCACGGTGCATCGGCGGATATGGTAGGTAGCAGGTTATGAGCGAGGCCACGCTGCAACGACAGATAGCCGAGACCTTACGTCCGCTGTTTCACAATGACAGCGTGCTAATTAACGATTACCGGACGCCGCAGACGGCCAGCCGTTCGCGCGGCCCGTGGGCGATATTGGCCGTGGCCGATGAAATAACGGCTTCGCCGGGCGATTCGTGGGGGACGCCGACGGTGCGCTATGGCGTCTATCTGACACTCCTGGCGTATCACCAGGGGCATGACGAGCAGGCCACGCTTGACGCATTTCAGGCAATCAGACAAGCCGTCATCGCCGCGCTGCTACAGGCCGCGCCGCCGGTGCGGGGTGTAGAGGCGGATACGGCCGTCGGGCCATACTATGCCGAGGATGGCGAACCCGACCCGGACAGCATTGCGCAACGATTGACGGTAACAGTAGAAGAATACGAGGTGTAATATGGCGGGCGATACCGGACAAGGACAAAACGCGACGGTCTTCTCGCAGGTGATTCCTAACATCACCGCGATTGAGGTCAACAACACCGGCGACGTGATTAAGGAAACGACGGCTGACGGAGTGCTGAGCCAGGTCATCGGATCGGGCTGGGAGTTTACGATTAATTTCATTGCGCCGACGACGGCGACACATACGCTAGAATCCGCGCTGAAGGCCAATGTATCGGGAGCGATTGACATCGAGTCGGGCAAGACGAAGTACACGAGCGCCAACGGGCGGTCGGGCGGCTTTCAGAAGTCCAGCCCGTCGAACAACTTTATCACCTACTCGCTGACGGTGACTATCGACAACGACCCGACGCTGGCCGCGGCGTCTTAATGCGGTGACAGGAGGAACCATGAGCGATAACGGCAAAGCCCTAGCCGACAAGCCGGCGGCGGACGCTTTCGGCCGCGTCTTTGTGCTAAAAGACGTGGGGACGTTGAAGCAGCGTGACGCGGTAGCCTGGAACCGCGCTTATTTAACGCACGGCGCGCGGGCGGCGATGGCCGACGAACGGCAGGCGGCGCTGCAAGCCGCGATTGTGGCCGGGTGGATTGTGGAACCGGCGACGCGCTGGGAAGACGTGACCGACAGCGAGGGCAAGAGCGAGCGGCGACACTACCTGGGGGATACCCAGGTGGATGAACTGACCCCGGCCGAAGTGGCCTACTACGGCTTGCAATGCAGCCGAATGTTCGATGAGGCGATGACTGTCCCAAAACCCTTGTCCTCGCGGTAGCGGCGCACGTTGAGGACGGCGCGCCCCGGCCGCCTGAGTTGGACTGGTGGCTGCTGCGTGACTGGGGGATGCCGCATGAGGGCGGATGGCTGGAATGGCCGGCGCGGGAATTCGCCGGGGCGCGGGTGGCTCGCAACGTTCATATTGCCATGTCGGGCTTTCGCGATGCGCGAAACGTCGTGGAGTGGTGTAACAGCAACCCACGGGCGTGGGAGTTAGTCAGCCGGATTATGGCGATGAAACAGGAGAACGCGACACATGCCCGGCAATGACATCGAGTACAAGGTCGGCGCGAAGTTTACCGGCGATTCCGAGCTAAAGCGTGCAGCGGCGGGCGTCGATGCCCTGAGCCGTGGCGTGGCGTCGGGCACGGGCGTAGTGGCCGGGGCCAGGAACGCCTGGGGCAATCTAGCTCTCGGCTTAGGCGTGGCCGGGGCGGCGTTCTGGGCGGCTGAAAAGGCGGCGGGGCAGGTGTATGCGACGCTGAAGCAGGGAGCGCAACTCCAGACCACAATTGAACGATTCGACAAGCTATCGGCGTCGATTGGCACGACAGCCGATGTGATGTTGGGAAAGCTACGCGAGGCGACGCGGGGGATGATTGCCGACGCGGAGTTGATGGCGTCGGCGTCGCAAATCGTGTCATTGGGACTGGCGACGAACGAGGATCAGGTTATCCGGCTGGCGGCCGTGGTAGGCACGTTGGGTTGGGATATGCAGCAAGTTATTCTGACCTTTGCTAACTTGTCCACGATGCGCCTGGATGCGTTGGGTCTCTCCGTGGATAGCGTCAAGTCGAAAGCGAAGGAACTTGAGGCGCAAGGGCTATCGGCGGCGGACGCATTTAAGGAAGCGGTCATCCAGGCGGGCGAGGCTAAGCTGGACGTGGGCGGGGTCAGTGAAGCCGAGCAGTCGTTTAAGCAGGCTGAGGCGGCAGTTACGAATTACAAGAACGCTATCCTACAGTCGGCGGTGGCGACGCTGGATCAGGCCGGGGCGTTTGACGCGCTGAGCGCGGCGGCGCAGGGGGTGACGTTCTCAACCCAGTTCCGGTCAGAGATTACGGCGCTACGGGAAGAAGGCAAGCTAACATGGTTACAGTGGGGTGAATTACTGAATATGTTGGGTTCTCACGACCAGGCGGCGGCGTCGGCGGCGTTGAATCAGTACAAATTGACGGACGCGCTGATACAGTCAGGCGCGGCGACGCGGGGGGCATCGTCGGAGTGGGTGGTGTGGGCGCAACAGGTGGCAATGGCGTCACAGTTGTCGGAAGCGGAGTTTGCCGAGTGGCTAGCGCTGATGGCCGCCGGTACGGGGATGACGCTGGCCGGGTTAAACCGGCAGGAAACGGGGTTTATCCAGTGGTCGAATACGATTGTGGCGGCGGCGTCGCAGGCTGATCGGGCGTTGGCAAATGCGGGCAACGCGTGGGCGTCGCGCAACAATGAAGGCTGGGCCGGGGATCGGCAAGCGCGGCGGGATGCCAATCTGGCCTTTGTGCGCCACGACCCGGATTTTACCAGCGCCGGGGCTTTGACCCGCGCCACAATGGCGTATGACACGGCGACTTCGGCCGCGCGTTCCTACGGCGGCGCGGTCGGTTACGTGTCGGAGCAGGAGCAGGAAGCGGCGGCGGCGCGGCAGCGATTCGTGGCGGCGTTCAATCAGGAACTACTCGGCAAGCCAGAAGATGGGTTGATTGGCGCGGAAGGAACGGTCAACGTCGAAGCGATGAATCGTGCGCTTTATGAACAGGTACAGGTAGCCGGGGCGTCGGCGGCGACGCTGGCCTTGTTGGGCGTAGCGACGGGGCAGTTCAGCGAAGAGCAGGCCGAGGCGGCGCTCAAGGCGGCCATTCTACAGGAGCAAATCAATAGCATCGCCGATGCGGTGGTTGGCGGCAAGATAACGCTGGAACAGGCGTTGGCGCAGTTGAGCACGGCGCAGGCGAGTTTGAATCAGGCGGATTTAATCAATGTGGCCGAGGGCTTGGCGGACGTGCCGGCGGAGGAGCGAACGGTCAACGTGGAAGCGGACGTGGCAGCGGCCGAAAAGGAAATCGGCGCGGTGCAGTCTTCGCTGAGCGTGCTGACCGAGGAGCCGTATTTAACAACGCTTGACGCCGACATCGCGGCGTTGCTATCGGGCACGGACGCGGCCAAGCGGGCAATAGAGAGTGTGCCGTCGGCGTTTACAGTTACCGTGAACTGGGCGCAAATCGGCGGGGATTTGTTCGCGGCGCTGCGGCAGTTGGGGGTTATCTGAGATGGCGACCTACTACGGCTATAACGTGAGTGTCTACCGATTCAGCGACGGCACAACGACGTTTGAGGTGTCGGGCGACGTGCATTATAAGTCAGGGTCGGCCGATGGGCCGCAAGTGGTCAATCGGCTGGTCGCCAATGACGTCGGGGTGATGATTGACCTAGACGGAACGGGCGCGGCAACGCTGGTTCCGCCCCAGGTGACGGCTAACTTTATTTTCGTGGCGTCGCATCCCGACGGACATTCGCAATACAGAAATCTAGCAAAACTTGCCGGCAAGCACGGGACGCTGACGGGCAAGATGCCGGGTTCGTCGGCTAACCAGTTGGTGACGGCTCCGGCGCGACTAATGGAAGTGAAGGCCAATAACGAAGGGGCGCATCGTATCGGCACGGCGAACTGGCTGGCCGTGACGGCGACGTGGCAATTAAAGGACTTCTGGGATGACTAAAGAGGTGGCGGATGGCGCGTAGTTTTGGCGTGGCGCGGCTCAAATTCTGGGAGCAGGATGAGCCTTTCCTGCTGAACAGTCCGATCACCTATCAGGGCGTGACCTACGTTGAATCCATGGTAGACGGGTCGCTAAATTGGACGCGCTTAATGTCGGGAGTGGGGCATGGTTCGGTGGCGTTCTACACGCCGGGGACATACTGGCAAGGCCTGGCCGTGCCGGGGCGCGTGTGTGTGGCTGAGCAGTTGGGCGGCCACTACGCCAACGGAGCGCGGCTGCTGGGCTGTTTTATTATCGAGGAAATTGAGCCGTCGGTGCGTGACGGCAAGGATGTGGTGGAGCTGCGGGGGCCGGGGGTGGAATCGCTGCTCAATAAGCAACTGGCCTGGGGGCAGATTGGGACGGCGGTCTTAACCAATACCAATCTGGCCGTGGCGGCGGCCGGCCCGTCGGCGCGGACGTTGGCCCACGGCTATCCGCCGGGTGTGGACCATGTGGTGCTCAATACGTCTAACAGCGATGACGTGAAGCAAGAGATACGCATCGCACTGGACGGCGGCGGTGAACACGTAACGGTTATCACGGAGCGGGAACTGTATAACAGCGAGTGGATTATCCACTTGCTGGATCGGCTACCGCGTCTGGCCTCGGAAAACAACGCGGTATCCATTCGCACCCGGCGCATCCGGGTGGACAATGCGGCCGTGTTCAATGAGGGAGCGCAGGTGCAGGTGACGACAACGGCCGGCGACTTCGATACGCTGGCGACGGGAGAGACGGATGACAATAACCGCGTCAACCTGAAGGATGGCCTGCCCGCCGCGGCCAACGACAACGCGGCGGTGGCGGTGACGAATATCAGCGCACCGACGACAAATGACGTAGCCCAGATTATAGGTAATGCGCCGGGTTGGGTGGCTTATTTCCAGACCGGCAGCGGGACGGCCGTGGGGTCGGCGCATCAGCCGAGGGGGGAGAGTGTCTTTGAAATGCTGTCCAGTCTGGCCGAGCGGACGGGGGAGTTTTTCCGGCAGCGGGTGATTACCAATCCCCCCGCACCGACCAAGTCGATTGACTGGCGGCGGACGGCGGATTCAAGCGGCGTGACGTTGTATATGTACGATGACGCCGATTATGCTCAACAGGTCGCTGATGAGATGAGTTTGACGAAAGGAGCGATCTTTTCCTTGCGGCATCGACAGTCGTTGACATTGATTACGCGAGTGTTTCCGGCGGCGGGCGACCAGCAGATTGTGCTGTCGCAGTGTTCGGCGGGAGCTATCGCCTATGCGGCGGCGCAAGGGTGTTCGATATACAGCGGCGTGGGTTACTACGAGGAAGATTCGGTTGTTCATAACGCCGGTATTGCCAATTACGGCTATCACGAGCAGCGGATAACCTACGGCGACATTTCGATCAGCGATGCGAAGGATGCCACGGCGCTGGTGGCCGCGTGTGACCAGCTGCTTATTTCAGCGGTACAGACGTTGGTGACGGCGCAGGAGCGTGAGTATTACACGGTCGATGCGTACATTCCGGTTGCCGTCCTACCAGGGCAGACGATTAAGATCGTGAACCAGACGGCGGCCGGGCCACAGGCCGACGGCACGGAGAACTGGATTATTCTGGAAGTGACCGAGCGATTTGTTGGTGGACGGCCGCGCACGATGCTGACGGTTAGCAACATGTCGGGCCTACGCTGGACACCGGCCAATGCGTTTGCTTCGCGGCTACGCAACGTTATTCAGTCCCAGCGGCGAGCGGCCGGCGGCGGAGGAACTACCGTCATTGCCGGCGGCGGCGGCGGCGGCACGGAGACGACTGACCACGGGCTGCTTACTGGGCTGACCGATGACGATCATCCTCAGTACCTACTCGCCAGCGGGGCGCGGGCGCTGGCGGGCAATCTAGCGGTCAATGCGGGGATAACGGTAGACGGGGTGGACATTAGTGCTCACGCGGCCAATGCCAACGCGCACCACGCAGCGGTGACGGTACAGGATGCCTCACTAAGCCTAACCGTACAGGCGCTGCGGGTGGCCGACGCCTTTGCCGGCGCGGGGCTGTCTCTGACCGGTGGCATCGCCACGGTCAACACGGCCACGGCCAGCGGGACGACCCTCAGCGGCGATACAGTGGCCGTCGTGCCGTCATCGACCGGTGGCGTGCAACTGACGGCCGCGGGCGTGGCGCTCAAGACGCCGGCCAACAGCGGGCTACAGGTGGACGCCAGCGGCGCGGCCCTGTCACCATCTACCCTGTCGGCGACGACAACCAACGCCCTCAGCGGCGCGGGCCATACCCATGCCGTCACTGCCACGGATAACGCCAAGACGACGACGGGCACGCTGCTAAAAGGCAGTCCGGCCGGCGACCTGACGGCGCGCTGGCTGACGGCCGATAAACTGATAACGCCACTGGTGGAGACGGCGGCGGGCACATTGACGCTCAATCCGGCGGCGGGCAAGACCATCAATAACGGCAATCTGGAATTCACCGGCGCGCGCTCTATCACGACCGACACCGGCAGCCTGACGCTGGCCCCGGCGCAAACGCTGGTACTTGACCCGGCCGATGACGTGGTGCGCGTCAATCCGACGACGACGCTGCGCTCGTCTCACGCGGCCGTCGGCGTGTTCCCTCAGACCGGCTGGCAGATCGACTATGACGGCCACGGCTATTTTACAAGCCTGCTGGCCGACGAATTGCACGTGCAATCGTTCATTGCCGACATCATGCGCGTGAAAGTCGGCGGCGAGTATATCCCGGAATCGATGGCTCTTATCCGGCGCGACATGACCATCCCGGCCGTCGGCGCGACGGCCACGCTGTACGTAGAGGATATTCCCGGCTGGGGCAATATCGCCGCCTTTGCCGAGAATGATTGGGTGTTGCTGCGGATTGTCAGCCGGGCCGGCGGCGGGCTGATTGTCGCTTCGGCCTGGGGGCAAGTGACGGGCTATAACGACCTGCCGGATGGCGAGCAAAGCTGGACATTCACAACCCGCGTCGCCACGACGGCGGTTGGGCAACGGGCCATGACCGGCGACATCGCGCTGGATTATGGCAAGGTCGGCAGTTCGTGGTGGTATGTGACGGTGCTTGACCCCGGCGGCCCTCACGCCGGGTTCGCCTCGTGGTATGGTTCCTATCCCGGCGACAACCCGGAGTACTGGCTGCGGATGGGTCAGCTCAAAGGCGTGTCGGGCACGTTCGAGCGCGGCTTCCAGACGGGCAAATCCACGTCATCCTTTACGCGCTTCTCCGAACTACGCAATGAGATTCACGGCTCGCGGCTGAGTTTGTACGCGGGCGACGGCGGTAGGATGCAAGTGTCGGCGGTGGAGGTTGTTTTTTATCGCACCGGGTCGCAGTCATCGACGCTGGTTCCCGACGGCGATGGGACGGCGGTCAACGTGGAAACGACGGCCGGCAATTATTGGAGCGCGGTTGACGAGGGAACCGGCGCGCCCAACCACGGCGACTATATCACCAACCGAGCCAACCTCTCGGGCAGCGTGTTTTTGAGCCTGACGAACCCGGCGTCATTCAGCAGCATCTTTCGAGTGGATATAAAGGCGGCGTTAAAAACAACGGGTCTGGCAAACGATACGGTGCATATCTTTGGTCAGGTATTTGCCGGTGACGAGGCCACGCCACTAACGGGCGAGGTGCTACTTGTCACGCGCACGACGAACACGACGGCGACGGTGACGGTGGTGACGCCGCACGTGGGGTATGGGACGGGTGGGGCGGTGGTGGCGGACTGGAACGGGGCGCGGCTGCGGCTGCGCTGGGAGTATGACATCAACGCCAATGAAGAGGCGATTCGACTTGACCCGGCGGTTCCGTCATTGGCCGTCGGTAATCCCTTGCCGACGGGCCTGACAACCGGCGGGCCGGGCTTGTGGGCGGGGTTGGAATCGGGCGCATATCAGGCGCGAATTGGCGACGCGTTAGGCGCGCGCCTAACGTATGACGGCAATGCGCTCAAGCTGGTCAGCGGCTCCACCGGCGCGGCGATTGACCTGAATCCGACGATGCAATCTATCGCCCTCGGCAATCCGTTACCGACGGGCACACAGGCCGGCGGCGCGGGGTTCTGGGTCGGGTTGCTGAGTGGCAGCAATTATGGTCTACGGATTGGCGGAGCGTATCAGGCCGGGCCGCAACTCTTGTATGACGGCACGGTGAACTCGCTGGCGCTGCGGCGCACCGATGGGACAGAGATTATTAAGTTCGCGGGTGATGGAAGTAGTTCATTCGCCGGACCAATGACCATTGGGGCGGCGGGGGGGATATGGCAAGGGACGGGCACATTTGCCAGTCCGACGACGGGGTTAAAAATCTGGAATAGCGGCGGCAAGGGAGTGCTGGCTACCTATGGCGGCGGCGTGAAACAGGTGTCCATCGACACGGATGGTAAATTAGTTATCGGAGAATACGGCATTACGCTGGACAAGGACGGTATGACGGTTTTTCCTAACGGCGACTGGACGCCGGGCGATGCCGGTATACGATTTTTAACCCCGGGCGGGGGCCAGTTCGCCAAACTCTATAACTATTCTGGAACCGGATTTATGAGCGTCGTTCTTCATACCGAGGTTGCCGGACACACGGCGGGCTGGGCAGCCGGTACACACGCAACGGGCGCACAGACTAACGTTACGCTCTACGCCGATGATACCGTTTTCAAACTGTCATCTGATTATTCATATGCGCTCCTGTCAAATGCCGACCTTCTCGTTCGCGAGAGAGGCATTGCCGTCGGCTACCCAACAACCTCCGATCTTAATCGCGGTCAGATAGCCAGTGACTTGAATGGCGAGCATAACTATAACGCGCTAGTACTGAAGGATACGGGAGTTGTGGCGCACGGTATGACTTCGCTCGTGGGGACGGAAAACTACGGCACGCTTGGCAAAGCTTACAACGCCGTGGGCGGTCTGAAGGTCGGCGGCTACAGCGATGACATCGTTGGTATTTCCCTCCAGGCGGCGGGGGTCAACACCAACAACGTCACATCAACGGCGGCTATTGGCGCGGTGACAGTCAACGTCCTGAAGCGGAGCGGCGCGGGTCCTGCCACGACGTCGCTCGCCACGAATGACAATGCGTTTGTCATTCAAAACTCGGCGGTGGCTAAATTCATCGTCAAAGCCAACGGCGATTTTTACTACGACGGAACCGGCGCGGCTTATGACGACCGAGACGATGTGGAGCTGCTCAGAACGCTATCGCGCGAGACGTGGGACGGCACGATTGAATCCACCTGGGACAAGTTCATTACTTACAACCGGCAGCACCTGATTGACGCCGGCATACTGAGCGCCGGCAATTTTATCAACGGCGCGGCATTGAACCGGTTACTGGTCGGCGCTATCGGCCAACTGGCCGGCCGCGTGAAACAAATGGAGGCACAACTTGGATACGGAACGGATTAAGGAATTACTCGCGGCCGTGACCGCCGAACGCGACGAATTCATGGCTCAGGCCAATCAGCGGCTTGCCTGGCTAAACGGCCGGATTGAGACGCTGGCCGAACTACTCACACAAAACCGGCGGCCGGCCGAGTCGGATGAGATAGCAGAGGATTAAACCGTGGCGATTGCGTTCAATGCCATCACGTCGGCAGACTCATCGGTCAGCGCGACAACGCTATCGGTGAATCATACCGCCGCCGGGTCAAACCGGCTGGCCGTGGTCATCGTGCATTTGCTGCGCTCGACAGAAGCGGGAATTGCCATCACGTCGGCCACGTACGGCGGAACGGCCATGACGGAGCGGGCCACGATTGAATGGCGCAACGCCGGGCAAGGGCGAACGCACCGTCTATCGATTTACACCTTTGTCGCCCCGCCGACATCCTCGACGGCCGTCACCTGGACTAGCGACACGGCGGCGATTGCGTCGGCTCTCGTGGTGATGAGTTTCACCGGCGTTGACCAGACCGCCCCGTTTGATGCCAATGCGTCGTCAACGCAGAGCGGCACGAATACGCCGCAGCTGAATGTTACGACCGGCGAGGCGAATACGTGGATCGTCGGCGGTCTACAACTGCGCGGCGGAGACACTAATCCGTTCTCGGCCGATGCGGCGACCGAGCGGTATGACGAAAACACGGGGACGGACGCGACGTCCGATTTGGGTTATGCCGGTGGCACGCTGGTCGCGGCGACAGCCGGGACGTATGATTTCGGCTGGACAGCGGCCGCCAGCGATGGCGGCGTGTCGGCGGCAATTTCCATTCGGGAGGCGTCAACGGCCAATACCGGCGTGGCGGCCGTGACGGCGGCGGCGGACACGGTTTCGGCCGCTTCCACACTGGTGACACATGGCGCGGCCACACCCACGGCGGCCGGGGCGACCCTGAGCGCGGCGGCGACGCTGGGGATTCATGGGGCGCTGACAGATGACGGGGGCGGCCCGGACGAGGCCACACTCAGCGCGACGGGCGAGGGAACCATCCACGGCGCGGGGGCGCCGGCTCTGGACGAGGCCACACTCAGCGCGACGGGCGCGCTGGGAGCGCCAAGCGGCACGGCAGCCATTACGACCGGCGACGCGACAATCAGCAGCGCGGCGACGCTGGCAACCCACGGCGCGGCGGGCCTGACCACGGCGGCGGCCGGCATCGCGGCAGCTTCTACCTTGCCCGCCCACGGCGCGGCGAACGTAACGTCCGGCGACGCCACCACGAGCGCGGCCGGCGTGCTGGCGACCCATGCCGCGCTCGATGTCACACTAAGCGACGCCACATTGACCGCCGTCGGGCAGGGCTTGCCCAGCGGCGCGGCCGGCCTGACCACGGCTGATGCGACCGTAGCGGCGGCGGGCGTCCTGTTACTCGCGGCGGCCGTCACAATCTCGGTCGCCGACGCGACACTCGCGGCGGCGGCCGGGCTGCGCCTCGTTGCCGCTGTAGACCTGACGGCCGCCGATGCGACATTGGCCGCGACGGGCGTCCTGCCGGCTCAAGCCGCGCTGGCCGCGACGCTGGAAGATGCGACCACAAGCGCGGCGGCCGCCCTGCCGGGTCATGGCGCGGCAGCACTCACGACCGGCGACGCGACGCTGTTTGGCGTCGCGGAGTTGGGTCTATCGCCGGGGCAGGGCGCGGCGTCAATCTGGCTGGCCGATGTGACGGTGACGGTGACGGCCGTCCTGTCCCTGTCAGGCGTGGCCGGATTGATGACCGATGACGCCGCAATCAGCGCGGCGGCTTCATTGCCCCTCATCGGCGCGGGCGGGCCGGTCGTTGACGCGGCCACGCTGACAGCGACGGCCTACACCACAACCCACGGCGCGGCGGCTATCGCCACGGCGGCGGCCACTGTCGCCGCCGTCGGCGTCCTGCCTGTTGGCGCGCAGGTTGAGGCCATTCTTGATGATGCCGCGGCCGTGGCCGCGGCAACGCTGGCGACCCACG
>CXWK01099181.1_pt3 | contig 15729 bp, 25 predicted proteins | sample 590851 | NCBI WGS metagenome assembly CXWK01 (sample SAMEA3498364, study PRJEB10139) | wastewater metagenome | biome: wastewater treatment plant; material: activated sludge | place: Denmark | collected 2014-08-01 | reverse complement strand
ATGACGCGCCGATTGGCCCGAAGGCCCTCATCTATTCGACGATTGTTGTCCGCGACCTGAACAACCCGCTTCACGAGATCGCGAAAAAACGCGGGCTCAAGATGGACGACGTGCTCGGCAAGGGCAGGAGTGAGCCGGAGGTGGCCTGTCGGGCTGTCATGGCTCACTACCTTCGCAGCCGTGGCCTGTCCCTTCCCCGGATCGGCCAGATGCTCAATCGGGATCACACCTCGATCATGCACCTGATCCACACCCGGAACGAGGCAGGGGAGCGCATCCGATGAGCGATGCGGTCGCCTTCGTGGTCCCGGTTCCTCCGTCCCTCAACTCATGCTTCGTCAACGCGGCAGGGAAGGGCCGTGTCCGCTCTGCTGAATACAAGGCATGGATAGACGCGGCAGGCTTCCTCCTGGCTTCACAGCGCCCCGGCAGGGTGGATGGCCCCTATCAGGTGATCATCCGCCTTCCGAAGGAAATGCGGGGCGACATCGACAATCGCGGAAAGCCGCTGATTGACCTGATGGTGAAGCACAAGATCACACCGGACGACCGCCACCTTCACAAGCTGACCATTGAACGCACACCCGGCATCGCCAGCGCATGTGTGTCCGTCATGGCGTGGGAGGGGTGATGACCTTTCGCGAGGAAATCATCGGGGACTGCCGGCTGATCCTTTGGGATTGCCTTGAGATTATGCCGAGCCTTCCTCCGGTTGATGCTGTCGTTACGGACCCACCATACGGGATTGGGCGCGACGGTCAGAAGGAAAGCAATGGCAAGCATGGCGGGCGGAAGGGATATGAGTTTAAGGGGTGGGACAGCAGGCGACCCGGACCTGAGGTATTCCGCACGCTGATGCGCGCCGGACGCGAGAGGGTCATCTGGGGCGGAAACTATTTTGCCGACATGCTTCCGGCCACAATGAAATGGCTGGTGTGGGACAAGGGCCAGCGCATCAACCAATCAGACGGCGAGCTTGCTTGGACCTCTGTTGACGGGGCGCTTCGCATTTTCACGCTAAATCGGGTGGCGCTGATGACGGACGGGGCGCAGCACCCGACGCAGAAGCCAGTCGAGGTGATGAAGTGGTCTATTGAGCAGTTGCCCGGAGACTGTCTGACAATACTCGACCCCTTCATGGGCTCCGGCACCACAGGCGTTGCCTGCGTCAAGCTAGGCCGGAAGTTCATCGGCATCGAGATAGACCCCGGCTACTTCGACATTGCCTGCAAGCGCATAGCCGAAGCCTACCGCCAGCCGGACATGTTCATAGAGCGCCCCACTGCGCCAAAGCAGGAGGCGCTTGGGATATGAGCCGCTGGTTCCGCCTCTATGACGAGTTGCTTGACGATCCAAAGGTGCAGCGCCTTGCGCCCGATCTGTTCAAGGCGTGGGTAAACCTTCTGTGCCTCGCCAACCGTAACGGCGGGTGCCTCCCCGGTATCGAGGACATCGCCTTTGCCCTTGGCGTTGACGATGACCGAGCGACAGAGATTGTCACCAAGCTAATTGAGCTTGGTCTTCTCGACCCGCAGGAGGATGGCGACCTGTGCCCGCACAACTGGAATAGCCGCCAGTTCAAGAGCGACGGAGACCCGACGGCAGCCGAGAGGCAGGCCCGTAAGCGCCTGCGTGACGCATCCGTGACAGTCACGGACCAGTCACGCGTGACATCACGCACCCCAGATACAGAGACAGATACAGAAGCAGATAAGGTTAGCGCGCCTGCGCGCGCTCCCAAACCCAAGGCTTCGCTGATCCCTGAGAATTGGGAGGTTTCGGAGGCTGGTCTCGAATACGCCACCGAACAGGGCATGGATCTGAATACGGCTGTCGAACAGCAGCACAAGTTCCGCGACCACCACCGGGCCAAGGGCAACAGGTTCCTCGACCACGAGGCCGCATGGCGAACCTGGGTTCGCAACTGGCAGGAATGGAAGGCCCGCCCACCGCCTAGCCAAGCCTATCGCCCGCAATCCGGTTTCAGGAGCTAGGCCATGCTTGAGAAGATCATCCAAACAAGTTTCATCGACCGCATCGCCCGGACGCATGGCGACCCGCCCAAGGACCGCGATTGGGCGGCTGAACTGGCGGTCAAGCTGGAACACGTCCAGCCCACGACTGACAGCCTTCAGCAAGCCGCCGACGGCCTTGTGGTGACGATCAAGTCCAAGAGTTTCCCGCCCTTCTCGACCTGCCTGATGGCGATCAAGGAAGCGATTGGGAAGCCGAGGGGGCAGGCTGCACAGTCCGGCTCCGGCATCACGGCAGCCACCTATTTCGACGAGTGCAAGAAGTGGGCTAACCGCTTCGGCCCCGGTTGCGTGGTGATCGACAAGACCAGCGATGCCGTGGCATGGGAAACCTGGGCCGCGTATTTCCGGCAGATCGGGCTGCACTCGAACGCCGACCTGATGGGCCAGCCTCGGGAGGACTGGACGGTCCCGACGCAATACCCGGATTCCTTCGACCGCCAAGCCCCTGCACCGCTGACTGACGAGGACGTGGCGCGGATCAGGCGCACCAATGGCCGCAGGACGCCGGATGAACTGGATCGTGCCCGCAAGCACATGGAGGGCTTCAAGCGGGACATCCCCCATCGCCGCGAGCGTGAGCGTGTGCAACGCCAGCACATTGACGAGGGCGCATTTGACCGCTGGGCCGAGGAAGCCGCGTCACAGCCCATTCCCCCGGCATCCCCCGAGCTAACCGCCCGCATGGGCAGGAGGGCAGCATGAGCGAGGACCCGCAAGAGATCGAAATCGAGGCCGACATTAAAGTGGACCATTCCGGCATCGGATGGGCCTTGTGCGGGGTGGTGTTGTTCATCGCCGTTCTGGCGGAGTGGTACTGGATCAAGCGCATCGATTGCGCCCTTGGCGTGCGCCCGGCCTGTGCTGAGATCGAGAAGGCATATCAGTCTCGCCAGCCCGCCAAGCCAACCACAGGAGAGTGAGGGATGGCTGAGCATGAGCCATGCATCGGCGCGTCCGACGACTGGTACACGCCCCCGGAGATCTTCGCGGCGCTCGGCCTGCGGTTTGACCTCGACCCATGCTCACCGGGACCGGGGCATTGGGTGCCGGCTGATCGCATCTACACCAAAGAGGATGATGGCTTGGCGCAGCATTGGTCCGGCCTAGTGTTCATGAACCCGCCCTTCGGAGGTCGCAATGGACACGTGCCGTGGCTAGAGCGGTTCTTCGATCACGGCAATGGCGTTGCCATCGTGCGGGCCTACACATCATCGGGGTGGTGGCACGAGCACATGCCGCGCGCCGAAGCGATCTTGTTTCCCGCTGGCAAGACCAAGTTCATTCGGCCTGACGGCTCTATCGGCGGCTCGCCCGGTAGCGGCGTCGTGTTGATAGGCATGGGCAACACGGCTTGCAGCGCACTCCACCGCTCGCGTCTCGGGATGGTCTGGGATCGCCGTAAGGAGGTAGCCTGAATGACCCGCCGAGGCCGCAAGCGAAAGATCGGTAACCGCGTTCCACTTCACACTAAGGAGCGTGCATGAGCATCGCCATTCCCCATCGGGAAGCCAACGGAAGGCCCAAGAGGCCGACCAGGACGCAAGAGGAGCGGAACACCATGTCCGTCGCAATGAAGCAGCCTCACAGGGCTGGCGCTCGCGTTCCTGAGCATGAGTGGCGTTGTGAGTTGTTCGGTCGCCTGATCCTCGACAAGCATTGGGGCTTTGATGCGGACGGCAGGCGGCTCAAGTATGGGCCTTCCGAGCGCTGGGATGCCGGGAACAAGTTCAAGCGCGAGTATCACGCATGGCAGCGCGCCAAGGCAAGCCGCAGAGCCTGGGAAAACGAAGTCGCGCCCCCATCGAACAGCGGGGGGCTCACAGAGGACGAGCGACGGGCCAAGGAAATCAAGGCGGCCAACGATGCAATCGAGCGCTATGGCAAGACTGTCGAGGTGTTCGCGTCGCAGCCAGCTCGCGTATTCGAGGCGGGCACGTATGTCATTCTGGACCCACAGCCCGAGGACTGGTCGCCCGGACACACGACGATTGAATCGACATACGATGCGCTGTGGGCGCTGGCTGAGTATTACGCTCGGTGATTCACAACATCGTGTAGTTGGGGCGTTGACAAATCACTAGGGATGGTGTTCTGTGTCATTTCGATAGGATGCCGAATAGGCATTGGAGATCAGTCGGGCGTCGGACCACACCAGTTACCCGAGCGACTGAACAGAATGCCCGAGAGGGCGCGAGGTCGCTCCCCCCGACACTGGCCGTCGAATATGTCGGCTACCTCGGGTGCCCTGATTACAGGGAGCGCGACCCGGCAGGGTCAGGCGGTGTGCGCACAAGCCGCCAGCGTGGGAGCATCGCATACCCGCAGCGACGGGTCCCGACCGGGCATCGAACACCGGTCCATCTTTGCCGGGGACCGGTCAGCAAGCCCACGATGGGGCGCTGTGGTGCAAGATAGAGAGGGCCAAGAAGTCGGGCCGATTGCCTGATTGCTTGCCGCATATGAAGGCCGATCTCTGTGCCGGGGGTCGGCCTTTTCATTTGGAGGCGTGATGCTCTACTCTCTCACCCTCCCCATAGGCACAGCACTAGCTCTGGCTCTGATGGACTGGCTATGGCCTTCGTGGTCGGATTTCTGACGGTCGTCTTCGTCTGCGGTCTTGCGGCTGTGGCCTTCGCATATCGCTGCATCAAGGAACGGGCTGAGTGACTGACCTCTACGAGGACGGTCTAGAGGCTCTCGACGAGACAATCACAAGTGACAGCATTCTCGTTCTGGTCCTGACGCTGGACCGGGCCGGGTTCGTTCGCATTGCGTCAACTGCCTCGCCTGAGTGCGAGACAGACGTTTCCGATGTTCTGGCCTCGGCGGTTTCCATCGTCGCGGCTGAAGAATCCACTCAACACTAGAAGGAGGGGCCAATGGCTCTCGTTCCCCTGTATGGCCCTGACCTTGGCCTTTCCGCTGCTGGTCGCATTCTCGGCAAGGACGACTGGCGCGTTCCGCTGTTCAGGGCTGGCCTTGTGGCCGCCGGCACGGCTCTCACGGCCTCCTCGACCGAGACGGCTCTTGGTTCGGTGACGATCCCGGCAAGTACGCTGGAGGTCGGCTCCATCATCCGTATGCGCTTTCAGGGCATTGCTACCGCGACCAACTCCACCGACACCCTCACCATCAAGGCATATCTGGGGGGCTTGTCCGGTACGGCCCTGATCTCCATGGCGGCGACCGACGTTGCCAACGACAACGTGTTCACTGGTGAGTACGAGATTGTCGTCCGCACCATCGGCGCGTCTGGCACGGTGGTTGGTGTCGGCACGTTCAAGAGCATCCCGGCTGCCGAGGGCACGATGACGATCAAGGACGACATCCTGGCGTCCACGACCCTCGACACGACTGCGGCTGTCGCAATGGCGGTGTCTGGTACGTGGTCCTCGACCTCTGCCGGCAACTCGTGCCGCCTCGACATCCTGAACGTGTCGGTGGCCTGATGCTTGCCGAAGCGGTCGCTCAAGATCCGATGACGGGGGCCTTCTACGAACAGCCGTTTTACGTGTTCTTCAGGGGCACGCAGGGCGGCATTTATCCGTGGGAGGTCGCCCGCTCTGATGGCGCTATCGTCTGCGGCTGCACGAGCGAAGAAGCGGCGGATGAGATTGTGGAGGCGCTTGCCCATCAGGCGCGCATCAGCGACGCCATGCGCCAAGCCGGGCTATCAATGTCGCGGCGGTTCGACGAGGCGCTCATCGAACAGGTGGGGGCGGCGTGATGCGGTTCGATGACATGCATTCAAAGGTAGCCGCCACAAAACTAGCGGCCAGGCTCACGGAGTATTGGAGTGTCCGGGGTCATGCCGTGCGCTTCTGGATCGAGGCCATCGCCGCCCCCAGAGAGGCTGGCGAGCCCATCATGTATGCGGTGCGTTCCGATCTCATCAATAGCCTCCCGACGAAGCGGCTTCCGCAGGCACTGGCTGCTTGACAATGAATGACCATGGGCCTAAATTTATAACCGATCAGCTTGCCGGCAAGATCAGTATTCCGAAGCCCGCCACCTTGCCCAAGGTCGGCGGGTTTCGCTTTGGGGCCTCCTGATGGCCGCTCCTGTCGGCAACTCGTTCTGGAAGGCCAGAAGCTCTCACGGACGAAACCCGACGTTTGCCAGCCCTGACGCGCTGTGGACGGCCTGCACCGAGTATTTCGAGTGGGTCGAGGCAAACCCGCTGTACGAGAACCAGATCATCTCGTTTCAAGGCAAGGCAACTCACGTCCCTGTCGCCAAGATGCGGGCGATGACGATTGGCGGTCTTTGTCTGTTCCTCGACATCGACAAGTCAACGTGGGCCGCATACCGGCAGAAGAATGATTTTTCCGCTGTCTGCACGCGGGCAGAAGAAATTATCCGCGATCAGAAGTTCTCCGGCGCTGCTGCCGATCTTCTGAACCCGTCGATCATCGCTCGCGATCTTGGCCTCGCTGACAAGCAGGAGCTGACCGGCAAGGACGGCGAGCCGATCAAGACGCAGGACATAACAGACCCGAAGGACCTGGCCCGCCGCACGGCCTTCCTTCTCGCGCTCGGAGCGAAGGAATAAGACATGGCTGAACGCGCATTGCAGCTTCTTCCCGATGCTGATTTCGCAATTACACGACTTCAGTGGACGGGCCTTTTGAACGGCGACACGGGGGAAGCTGCGCTTCTCGGCGTGTTTGGCGACCGCTCCGTTCAGGTGACAGGAACCTTCGGCGCTGGCGGCTCTGTGACGCTTCAAGGAAGCAACGACGGGACCAACTGGTACACACTCAATGATGCCTACAACGCGGCGTGCACGTTTACGTCGGCCGGCCTGAAGTCCGTTCTTGTTCTCCCGTGGAAGGTTCGCCCGAGTGTGACTGCCGGTGACGGAACGACCTCCTTGGTTGTTACCCTGTTCATGAGGTCCGCGCGATGAATTTGCAGGAAAAGGTTGAGGCCGCCCGCGCTCTCTCGCGGCAGTTCCAGTCCGTCATCGATCTGATTGCGGAGATCGATTCTGTCGCGACCGTCCAGCGGCTGGCGTCTGAAGCGGAATCGCGGCTTTCTTTGGCTCAAGGGGCTGAGAAGGCCCACCAGGATACGCTTGATGCCATGGGGCGCTCTCTGGCCGCCGCAAAAGCTGATGTGTCTGCGGAGAAGGACAAGGCCAAGGAGCTTGCGCGGTCCTCCAAGGCGCAGGCTGAGACCGTGATAGCTGCGGCAAGTGAGCGCGCAGCCTCTATTGTCGCTGACGCACAAGAGCGCGCATCGCTGGCTTTGTCTAGCGCAAGCGAGAAGCTGTCAGGGGTTTCCTCTGAACTTGACGCCAAGCGTGGCGATCTTGCTGCGGTTTCGTCTGCTCTTGCGGACCGGCAGGCAGAGCTTGACGCTCTGAATGAGCAGCTTCGTAAGGTCAAGGCTGCGATTGGGGCGCTGGTATGAGCAAGGGCAACACGTTCGAAAACGATCTCGTCAAGCTGGTCTTCAACGCCACTGCAATCGCCAATCTTGCCGACAATGCCGCGTCGTCTCCGCTGACCAATCTTTATGTGTCGCTTCATACGGGGGACCCTGGCGAGGGTGGCGATCAGACGACCAGCGAGGCGACTTATGGTTCCTACGCTCGCGTAGCTGTGGCCCGGTCTGGCTCGGGGTGGACTGTCTCGGGCAATCAGGCATCAAACGCTGCAATCGTACAGTTTCCGCAGTGCTCGTCCTCGTCGGATACGATCACGCATGTGGCTGTTGGCACTGCGGCTTCGAGCACTGGCAAACTGTTGTATAGCGGCGCGCTGTCGTCCTCTCTTGCGGTATCGACCGGCATTCAGCCGCAGTTTGCCATCGGCGCTCTTGTGGTTTCCGAGGACTGATGTTTCGGACTGTTGGCGCACTTGTCTCGGCCATCGAGGACGGCCAGACGTGGACCAGCTTTATTCACAAGACTGGCGGCCCTGCCTCATTTGGTGCTGGCCGGTGGGGCGATATGTCGATGGGGGCGGGAACTCCCAAATATAACGCCTACGTAGGGACGCAGTTCGCGGCAACGCCACTGAACGGGGCTGGCAACGACGGCATATATCTTGGGCCGACGCCGACATCTGGGCTGAAGCGGCATCTGTCGTCAATGCAGCTTCAATCGACATCCACCACGCTCGCTCCGGCCTTCTTCTTGCTGTGCGACTATCTCATGCACTACCCGTTGATTGACGGGGACGACACTGCGGAGCAGACCTTAGACAACACGCAGTCATTGCCGCGCTATGCGACAGGTGATGGCGTTTGCGCGATGATTGTCTGCACCGCGCCGATGACAGCGAATAGCACCGTGACGGTGAGCTACACCAATTCGGGCGGTGTGGCTGGGAGGTCTTCCGTTTCGTCGATCGTCTCGACAAGTGTTGTCGGGTGTCTGGCGTCTTCGTCCAAGACGTCCGCAGCGGCGGGGTCGGTCTCGCCGTTCATCCCGCTTGCCAGCGGGGATAAGGGCATCCGGTCCATCCAGTCCGTGACGAACCTGACGGGACCGGGCGGGTTCTATGTCGTGGTCCTGGTCAAGCCGATTGCATCAATTGCGCTCAGGGAAAGCGCGACCGCAACTGAAATCATCTCGCTTCAACATCGTGGTGTTGTTCCTCCTGTCGAGGATGGGGCTTACCTGAATTTCATTTACCAGCCGGGGCAGTCCGGCACCGCCGTCACCTTGCGCGGCTTCCTGCAATTCGCCTGGGGTTGACGATATGGGCTTTTCCTCCATGGACGACCTCATCTCCGAAGTAACGGGGGGTAAGTTCGTCCGAATTGATTGGAACAAGATTACTGGCGGTTCTGCCTACGCGGCTGGCCGTTGGTATGATTTTTCCGGGCTAGGCGGCACGCCTATTGCCAATGCTTTCGCGGGCACGTCGCTTGCTTGGCGTTCGTGTGACGAGACGACCGGCAACGGCACGCAGATCTTTGGAATGCAGCACGGCGGCAACGTCTCAACCGATACCAAGCACGTTTTGAACGTCTCGGCTGTCACTGGCGTTGCCACGGGCGTTCCGGCTCAGTTGATGCTAGTTGATTTGCAGGGTTATTGGCCCGGCATTTCCAACAATACAACCTCGGCCCAGACGCTGACGGGAACGCCAAGCCTCCGCTATTCGAGCGGTGCTGGTTGTCGTCTTTACTGGGTCCAAACCTCTGTTGCCGGCGCAACCGCGCAGAACATTGCGGTAAGCTACACAGATCAGGCGGGTAACACCGGCAACTCCCTTCCTGTCACGACGGCTATGACGGCCTCAGCCATAGTCGGGCACATCTCGCATTCGGGGACGGCTGCGAACAATTACGGTCCGTTCCTGCCGCTCGCGTCGGGGGATAGCGGCGTTCAGAACGTTGCGACGGTTACTTTCTCTGCGGCCAATACGGGAACCGGGGCCATGTGCCTCGCTCGCCCCCTTCTGACGCTCCCGCTGACAACTGTTTCTGTGTCTGCCGAGCGCGATCTTGTAAACCAGCTTCCGTCCATGCCGAGGGTTTACGATGGGGCCTGTCTGGTTTGGCTCTATTTCTCTGGCGCTGCGACGGCGGCCAACACTAACTTTTATGGCGCTGTTGAACTCGGATGGGGCTAAAGCAGAACGGCGTCTTGATAGCGCAAATGCCTCTCCGGTTCAGGGGAGGTGCCTTCTGCGACAACAGGACCGTATTCGGCCGCTCTGACCTTCGGAACTCAAACACAGGGCTTTCATCCTATCTGGCGGGAATCCCGTCTGGCTATCGCCACCCTGTTTCGTGGCTTCTCCCTCTAAAGCCTGGGGCTCTCTCGTCTCGCAATGCCATCGACGGCGCGGGAACGATGGATGGAGCCGGCGCGCTTGGTAAGAACGGAGACGCATCCCTTGCGGGAACGTCAGACCTAACCGGCATTGGCGATCTTATCGTTTCTACGGCGGCAACGCTTGCGGGCCTTGGCTCTGTTGAGGGCGAGGTGCTCGCTGTTCTCCAGATGGCGGGAGAACTCGCCGGATCGGGCGACGCGGCGGGTGCTCTTGATGCCCTTGGCTTTGCGATTGCAAGCCTTGAGGGTTCGGGTGCCTTCTCGCCTGTTGCGTCCGCGTCAGGGGAACTTGAGGCGTTGATTGAGGTGTCTGGGTCTGGCGACGTTCTAACGGCGGGGCAGATTTCGTCCGAGATATTGGATAGCCAATTGGTCGAGACGGGTCTTTCGGTTCGTAAGGCTCTTCGGCTTTGTCTCGCTGCCTTGGCCGGAAAAGTGTCCGGGGCAGGCGGTTCAACGATTACAATCCGCTCGGCAGACGACACGAAAGACAGGATCGTCGCAACGGTTGACGGAAACGGTAATCGGTCATCGATTACGCTGGACGCTAGCTAATGTTTTTTGCGCCTTCGTACTTCGCACAAGGGTACTTTGGCGGATATTTCACAAGCCTTGAGGACATGGTGGCTTTGGTGTCGCCTTGGTATCGGTATGTCAGGCGCGCTCGCTAGTGCTTGACGAGCTTCTGGCCCGGCTGAACGGGCTTGATCCGAAGGCAAGGGCAGAGGTCGAGAAGGCGGCGCTAGAAGTTACCAAGGGAATGCGGTGGCTCCCCAATCCGGGGCCGCAGACGGAAGCCTACTTCAGCCCGGCGCAAATCCTCCTGTATGGGGGGCAGGGTGGTGGCGGCAAGTCTGACCTTGGGCTTGGGCTGGCGTTCACGGCGCATCGTCGCTCGCTGATCCTGCGAAGGAAGTACGCCAATCTCGGTTCTTTGACCGAGCGCGCTCTTGAGATCAACGGATCGCGGAACGGCTACAACGGCTCTCCTCCTCCTCTCCTGAGGACGGAGGACGGCCGATACATCCAGTTCGCCGGCAACCAACACTTAGGGGACGAGCAGGACTGGCAGGGCCAGCCCTTCGACCTGAAGGTGTTCGACGAGGCCACGCAATTCCTAGAGGCGCAGGTCCGGTTCCATATCGGGTGGATCAGGACCACGGATGAGGGGCAGAGAACGCGGGCGGTGCTTGCGACCAATCCGCCGGTAGACGCGGACAGTGACTGGATCATCGGCATGTTCCGCCCCTGGCTGGACGTGACGCACCCGAGCCCCGCCAAGCATGGGGAACTTCGCTGGTACGTCACGGCTCCTGACGGGTCCGACATGGAAGTGGGTGGGCCTGAGCCGATCCAGCTTCCGGGGGCAAACGAGCCGGCAATCCCGATGTCGCGGACGTTCATCCCGGCGGCGTTGAAGGACAACCCCTATCTGGTGAACTCCGGGTATCAGGCGAACCTCGACGGGCTGCCTGAGCCGATCCGCTCGGCCGTTCGTGACGGCAATTTCATGGCGGCCCGGTCGGACGCTGACTATCAGGTGATACCTACCCAGTGGATCATCGAGGCACAGGCACGCTGGAGCCCTGACGGCCACAAGGGCAACGTCATGTCGGCCATGGCTCTCGACATCGGGGCCGGGCGGGATGAGACGGTCTGTGCGTCAAGGTTCGGAGGCTGGTACTCGCCTCTGGAGGCTGTGACGGGTGAGCAAGCCAGAGACCCGGCACACGCTGCTGGTCTGGTGCTGAAGCATCGGAAGGGCGGGTGCCCGGTTGTGATCGACGTGGGCGGCGGCTTCGGCGGCGCTTCAATGATGCTGTTCAAGGAGAACGGCATTCCATACCGGGCGTTCAACGGGGCTGCGGCCTCAACGACGAAGACCAAGGACGGCAAGCTCTCGTTCGTGAATAAGCGGGCTGAGGCGTGGTGGAAGTTCAGGGAAGAGCTGGACCCCGGCCAGCAGGGCGGCTCTGCGATTGCCCTTCCCCCCGATCCTCAACTGAGGGCTGACCTCGCGGCCCCAACGTGGAAGCTGACCACGCGGGGCATTCAGATTGAATCGAAAGACGACATCAAGGCGCGCATCGGCCGGTCCCCGGATCGCGGAGACAGCGTGGTCATGTGCATGAGCGAAGGCGACCTTGCCATCAAGCGGGCCGTGACGGCTCGAATGGCGAGACCTATGCAGACGACGGCCAACCTTGGCCGACCGGCTATGAGGAGACGATAATGGCAGGACTGTTTGGAGCAAAGACGCCGGAGGTGAAGCCTTCCGCGCCTCTCCCCGACGAGTATTCCCCCGGCGTGCTTGAGGCCCGCCGTCGCCAGCAGGCGAACATGATGGGCCGGGGCGGTCGGCGCTCGACCATTCTTTCCGAGGATGAGGGTGGCACGTTCTCTGACGGGAAGCTGGGCGGCTGATGAAGCATTGTTCACAGTCTGTTCTGGATAAATCTTGCTGATTCAAGTATCATTGGCAAATCACAATCGGAGGTTTGCCGTGAAGCCACTTATCAACATGATCGGTCAGAAGTTCGGGCGGTTAACCGTCGTTGCGAGAGCAGAGAACGGCGAAGCCGGCGCAGCCCATTGGGATTGTTCTTGCGACTGCGGTGGCGAGAAGTTGGCCGTGCGGGGCCGCTACCTTCGCAAGGGCATTGTGCAGTCATGCGGTTGCGCAAGGCATGATGCTGGTGTTCGTCTCGGGAAATCCAGCGCAACTCACGGCGGATCTTACAGCGCAGAGTATCGGATATGGCGTGGCGCGCGTTCTCGTTGCCATGATCCGAGGTGTAAGGAATTTGCGCGATACGGCGCTCGCGGTATCGAAATGTATGAGCCGTGGCGCAAGGACTTCGCTTCATTCATCGCGCACGTTGGGCCGAGGCCAAGCGATCAGCACTCGCTAGACCGCATCGACAACAACGGCAACTACGAACCCGGCAACGTCCGCTGGGCGACCAGCGACGTGCAGCAGAACAATCGGCGCAACAACCACATCGTGGAAATCGACGGCGAGCGGATGACGCTGGCTGAGGCGATTCGCAGGCGTGGGCTTCGGAGTGGGACGGTCAGGATGCGAATTGCTCACGGCTGGCCCATCGAAAGGGCGTTAAGTTGAAACAATCCGTCAAGCAACTCATCGACAGGGGAGATAAGCTTTTCTCCGACCGAATGCCGATGATGTCGCTATGGCAATCAATCGCAGAGCAATTCTACTGCGAACGCGCGTCTTTTACCATGTCCAAGTCGGACGGGGACGAGTTCGCCGCGCATCTGATGACGGGGCTTCCCTCGATGATCCGCCGCGATCTGGCAAACCAGATTTCGGCCATGCTTCGCCCGAGGGGGAAGGACTGGTTTGAGGTCGAGCCGGCGGACGAGGAGCTGGCGGAAGACCAGATCATCAAGGGCTGGTGTCAGGACAAGAGCGCGGTGATGCGTCGCGCCATGTATGACATTCACTCGGGCTTCATCAGGGCGACCAAGACGGCCGATCACGACTTCTGCACCTTCGGGCAGGCGGTCATCACGGTTGAACTGGACCGGCTGACCAATACGCTTCTCTACCGCCCCTGGCATCTTCGGGACGTGGCGTGGTCCGAGAACTACGCTGGCATGATCGATGAGGTCCACCACAAGATCAAACTCGCCGCCCGCGACGTGGTGAAGCTGTTCAAGAACGCCCATGAGAGCGTGAAGAAAGCGGCCGAGAAAGAGCCTCTGAAGGAGATCGAACTTCGCCGGATCATCTGCCCGTATGAGGACGAGAAGGGTCCCAACCGCTTCGCCTCGATGTCCTACTACGTGGACGTTGAGAACGAGCATGAGCTTGAGGAAAAGCAGCTCGTTGAACATCCCTATGTGATCCCGCGCTGGCAGACGGTGCAGTCTCAGTACGCCCATTCCCCGGCAACGGTGATCGGCCTTCCCGACGCACGCACGCTTCAGGCGATGACCCTGACGCTGTTTGAGGCTGGGGAAAAGGCGGTCAACCCGCCGCTGATCGCCTATCAGGAAGCCTTGCGTTCCGATGTGAACACATGGGCCGGCGCGGTCACTTACGTTGACATCGACTACGACGAACGACAGGGCGAACCTGTCCGTCCGCTGTTCACCGACAAGGGCGGTCTTGCCTTCGGCATGGATATGCTGGAGAAAATGGGCGACCTGCTGAAGGAAGCCTTCTACCTCAACAAGATCATGCTGCCCCCGGTGGGCGATGCCATGACCGCGACCGAGGTTCGCATCAGGACCGAGGAATACGTCAGGGCCGCTCTTCCGCTCTTTGAGCCGCTGGAGACGGATTACAACGGTGCCCTGTGTGAGAAGACGTGGGGCATTCTCATGCGTGAGGGGGCCTTCGGTAATCTCCGTGAAGAGATGCCGCGTCAGCTTCAGGGCAGAGAGATCAACTTCTCGTTCCAGACCCCGCTTCAGGCGGCGCAGGAGCGCGAGAAGGCTGCGGCATTCCAGGAACTCGCCCAGCTTCTCGCGGCCGGTATGCAGGTCGATCAGAAGCTCGTGGCCGAGGTGGACACCCGCAAGGCCTTCCGCGACGCAGCCAACGCCATCGTGCCGCACGCTGACTGGATTGTCCCCGAGGAAGCTTCCGAGCAGGCGCTTGAAGGACAGCAGCAGGCACAGCAGATGCAGGAACTCGCCGCCGCCGCAGGGCAGGGGATGGGGCTCGCGTCTCAGGGCCTCGACCTTGCGAAGGCCGTGGGTGAGACGGCCAGCGCGTTCCAGACGACGGGTGCCGTATGAGGCAGTTGGAATACACCGCGACCTTCCCGGCTTTCGAGAAGTGGGGAGACGTGGCGGACGGCAAGGCGTCGTTCAGCCTCTTCGACATTCCGCAGGAAGTCTATGCGTCCACCGTGGACAGGCTGGAGGGCCTACGCAGGGATGGCAAGCGGGTTCTGGACCTCTCCGTCTCCATCGAGCGGGATGAAGAGCCCGATACGATCCGGGTGACGGCGCGGGGGATCACCGATTGAGGAAGCCCGCAAAGCCCCTCGTCCCCTCCGATCCGACCCTCGTTTTTTTCGACAAGCACGATGTCATGGCGGCAAAGGCCGTGGCGACCGGGACAGCCAACCCGGAACAGCAGAAACGCTTCTTCGATCTGGTCGTTTACAAGCTCTCCGACATTCGCAGGCCGTCGTTCAGGCCGGGCGGGTCCGATGCTGCTCGTGCGACCGATTACGCCGAGGGCCGTAGGTCTGTCGGCATCCACGTTGCCGGGATGATCAACATGAACTCCCGCGACATCGACAAACTGGAAACCCCGAATGGCTGATGAAGCTGACCTGACCGCCGATGTGGCGGACACGAGTGCTGTAGAAACGACAGAGACGGTCACTGAGGGCGCTTCCGTCACTCAGGCGACCACGGACACCAGCAAGGTCGAAACCCTGCTGGACGGGGCCGAGACTGAGAAGGAACCTGCAAAGGCTGACTGGCCCGAGGACTGGCGCGAGCGCCTGGCTGGCACCGATGAAGCCTTCCTGAAACACCTGAAGCGATACTCGTCCCCGGCGAACTACGCCAAGGCGGGTTTCGAGGCGCAGCAGAAGATCCGCACCGAGGGCATCAAGAAGCCCTTGAGCCCCGACGCCAAGCCCGAGGAAGTGGCGCAGTGGCGGAAGGAGAACGGCATCCCTGAGACCGTGGAGGATATGGTCAAGGCGGTGCAGCCCCCGAAGGGCATGGTCTTTGGCGAGGCTGACAAGCCGGTTCTAGAGTCCTTCGCCAAGACGGCGCACGAGAAGAACTGGACCCCGGCCCAGCTTAACGACGCGATCGGCTGGTATGCCCAAGAGCAGGAGCGCATCCTGTCCGAGCGGCATGAGCAGGACAAGGCGTTCCGGTCCCAGGCTCAGGATGAACTTC
>CXWK01089409.1_pt1 | contig 15736 bp, 13 predicted proteins | sample 590851 | NCBI WGS metagenome assembly CXWK01 (sample SAMEA3498364, study PRJEB10139) | wastewater metagenome | biome: wastewater treatment plant; material: activated sludge | place: Denmark | collected 2014-08-01 | reverse complement strand
CTGCTGCGGACGGGATAATGCTAAGTTGAGCGACTGTGCCACCGAGAATATAAACCGTGGGGTTAAGGTCAGGAGCGCCGCCTGCTGTAATGTCGGCGGAAGGTACGATGGCGATAGGGGTGATCGTGACTGTATCAACAGTGCCCGTAAAGGCGTTGCCCGTAAAGGCAATGGCTTGTGTGGATCCGCAGATGATGGTCTCGGTGAAGGTCGCCGAGGTCGTGCGCTCCGTTCCCGCCGTGCCGCCGAGGGAGACAGTCACGCCGCCCGCTGCTCTGGTTGCTGTGTAGGTGACGCTGTACGAGCGGCCTTGAACAAGTGTAACGGCTGATGTTTGGGAAAGGGCGGTTGAGATGGCGCCTGCCGCATCAGCAACCCCGGCAGCAATCGTCCAGCCAGCACCTTTGGTCCAGCCTGTGTCCGAAGCGAATGTTCCGTTGGTTACAATATTAGCTTCTGCGGCAGTGATCGGCGTGACGTAGAAATCCACCGTGCTGGAGAACGCTACATATTGCGCCAAACCGTTGGTCTGCGTGTCTGTCGGGACCGTGTGCGCCTCGGCAGTTGCTGCGCCGAACACGCGGACATGCCCACCTTCTACAGTCGGGCGGCGGGCGAACGAGCCGTTCGCTGTGTAAACTTCAAATTTCTTAAGATTAGGCATTTATGTCTCCTTAAACTTCTATTTCTATGACTTTGATAAATGTGTTGCAAACTCCGCCGAACACCCTTGCGGTATTAAAGCCGTTCAAATAAATAGTTCCTGCTTGCCCGCCGTAGCGCAATTTAAAGGTTGTTGCGCCAGTGGCCCCAGATGTCATTTCATATTTTAAGGAAACATTAAAGGATACGTTGGCGTCTCCTATGTATTGTGCAGATGCCGCCAAAGCGTCAGCACCGGAGTCTTGAAAGAGAGCAATAGCGGCATTTAAATTTGCGGACGCGCTTAAAGTTGTTCCAGCTTCGATAACAAGTTTTGACGTTGCGCTTATTCGTTCATAGGCGACTGTCAGGGCTTCGTCCCCCTCTCCGCTTTGCGGGATCGTGTTATCAATCGGAAGAACGGTTGTTGTGCTATCCAGCGCCGAAGTTTCAGCATAAGCGTGGCCGAGAATGCCTTTAAAGCCAAGGGCGGCACGAGCAGCCACTGCCGTACTGGACCCTGTGCCGCCGTCTGCTACAGCAAGGTCGGTGATGCCTGTGACAGTTCCTCCTGTTATAGCAACTGCCGATGAGGCTTGGGTTGCAATGGTGCCAAGACCGAGTGTTGTTCTTTGCGCTGCGGCATTAGCGTCGTCTAATATAGCGCGGCCTGCTGCTGTAAAATCAGCTAAAGCAGCGGTCCCGGAACCAGTGAAATACGGAAGTTTGTCGGCTGCGGAAGTCAGGGAGGCGATGGCTGCCAGCTCTACATCAGCGACACCAGGGAAAATCGCCGTAACCGTGATCTCGCTGGTGTCGATGCGGATCGGGTCGTCGGTCGAGGTGAATTTCCAGTATGTATTGGCGTAGGTTGTTCCTTCGTTAACAAATACTTGAGTGCCATCCGTGAGATCCCGCGATCCGTCGCAGTCTTTTGACCTTATCCATGTCGTGGCGCTCGCCTCATAGATACCATTTTCGACAGGATCAGTTTGATTGCCGACAAGAACGCGGTCATAGGCAGCAAGAACAACATTGGTGTCCAGTGTTTGAAGGCCCGACAATGTAATATTTCCAGTGGTTTTGGCACGGCAAGGCACCTTCACTGCGGTCGAAGTCGAAAGGGAATCGATGCGGTCTATGCGCGTACTCGGTGACATTGGAAAATCCTAAGACGTTTCTCTGACATATTAACGTATCAACGCCTTATGGATAAGCATAAAATCGGACCTGTGCTGGGGTGACTTGACAAACAGGGACAGATGTGAGATGGTGGGTTATGCCAAGTGAGTTTTTTCGTAAAAACAAAAGCCTGATCGCGCTGGTTTACGTCGCCGTAGTCTTTTATGTTATGGGGGCGATGGGAAGCTAGAACTTCCCGGCATCGCCCTCGGCATCGTCTAGCTTCGTGCGACCGCCGCCGTACCACCAATAGTAAAACTTCCCGATAAGAGGAACTTTGCCAGCGATCTCTGAGTCTTTTAGTTCTTTATCTCCAAACCCAATTTTACTGATGTCTTTGTACAGATCATCTACAGGGGCACCGACAGGCGGAACAAACAACGTCTTCCAGAAAGCATTAGCGATTCCCTCATCGCGCGCCTTGTAAATCTGGTACTTTGTGAAGCCGAATAATTTCATAATATTGTCAGTGACCAGATCATCCGTCTCGATCTCACGACCAAGCAACAAGTCTTTCAGTGCATCAGATCCCATACCCATTAGCATCATCGCAAAAGCAAGTTTTGTGAGATTGCGAAGACCAGAAACGGCGCGGATGGGATCGCCACTTCCGATCTCATCAAATATCTCTCTGCGGTAAATATCAATTTGCTTAACAGTGTATGTCTTGAGCATGTAGAAAATTCTGCCGTTGCCGCCGCGCAAATACCCAACAGGCATCTCTGCTAACGAGATGGGCTGGAAGTCAGATAACTCAGAGAATAATAAATACTTCACGTTCTCACTGACATTACCATCAATCAAATCTTGCTTTGTCTGCGCTGCTTCATCACCAAAAACAGCGTAAATCATATCGTTAAATTTCTGATTGTCACCCTTGGCAGCTTTTCGTAGGTTGCTGTATGCGGCGTCCATTAATGTTTCTTTACCAATGTTGTCCATCCAAGAAAGGCCGACTGCGCGGAACACGCCCTTTACAGCTTCTGAAGTGCGGGAATTTCCCTCAAACTCCTGAAGGACATTTTCAATTCCTATATCTTCTTTATTAACGATAGCATTTCCAGTCAGCGATCTTAAGAGCGAGCGCGTGGTCTGGTAGTACCCGTTACGGTACATAGAAAACGCAAGGTCTTGAATTTGCGTGACGGCGCTGATAGGGCTCCCCATAAGGTAAATATAGGATGCGTTTTTTGCCCACGTTACTGCTCCACGAGTTCCGGTGGGTTCAACAACTGCTTTCAATATCGTAGCGACTTCCTTCTCCTGGTCTCTTGTAATAGAGCCTTCCTCGACCAAACTGAGAACGTACTTCCCAATATTTATGTCGGTGTCTTTTTCAGAGAACCCGAACAACCTGCGCGCCTCAATAGCGTGACGCACGCCTGAAATGTATTCAATCAATGTTGGCATACTATCTTGATAAAACTCATTCGCTTCTGGAGTGACGTAATCAACCGAGCGTTTCTTTGTCATACCGAGCTTTGATAGGTTTAGTTTATTACTCGAAAATCCGCGCAGATAGTTATTAACAAACTCAGCCTGTTCGTCTGGAGTGAAGCTTTTGGCGGGGTCGGCTTTGTCCATCGCTAACTGAATATCAGACCATTCTTCTTGGCCGCGTATCCATGCCATATACTCTGACACACGATCACGCTGAACCTTGCGCGGGAAGTAATCAGGGATATAAGACATATCAAGGCCGACATCTTTTGCCTCGGTGTAAAGATCATCAAGAACAGACCTGACGGATTTCCAATCTTTTTCAATGCCGTATTTAGCAACCAACTCGTCTATCTTTTTCAGGTCGCGGTTCTTAAGGGCTAGATCAAAGATGCGGTAGTCGCGCTCGTCAAAACTATTGGAGACCTTTGTGATAAACGGTTTGATCGTGGCCTGGTCTTGGGTTGTGTAAAGGCCGGTATTGAACACAAACTTACGGATAGCGTGTTTAAGTTCTTGGTTGATCCGACCTGCGCGACTAGAGACTGGCACGAACGCATCGGCTGCTAGATGGCGGGCGTCTTTAAGAACATCGCCTGCGTCTTCTATTAATGTCGAGCCTTGGGTTTGGTTGGCAACAGCCTCATAATCAGCCTCGGTGTCGCGCTCTGGGTCGCCGTCTTCGGCTATTCCGCCGCCATCGGGAGGGGGTTTTCCGCCTTTTCCGCCCATTCCATTGGCGTCGGTGGGTAATAAAGTTGCATCCCGTTCTTCTCCTCGTCCTCTATCGACTGGAGGTGCCATGTTCTTGGCCGTTTCAGTAGCTCCTTGAATCCCATATATATCCATCCCTTCCTTGATTATTTTAACTGTATCATCAATTGCCTTTTGTGTCATCTCTTCTGACGCTATATCAAAATGATCTGTAGAATATTCATAATTAGTTAAACCCGCTTTTTCCAGAGCCTTGTTAAATATATAATTATGAACCTGTCTGCGCTGTAAATTGTTTTCTTCCCCCATGAACTTTTTAGTTTCATCGCGGGCTGCTTCCCACACCGCATGCGTAAGGTCATCAAGTGTTTTTCTTCTATCGTATAATGGAATTTTGCTCAAGGACGACCTAGCCTCTGGCGTAAATGACACCCTTGCAGTGTGACCACTTGGCCCAACCGCTACGTTAGATTTAACACCGTCTCTGGCCATGGCCACAATGTCTAGCGGGCCCGTGCCAATAGGAATCGGGTGAGAGTGCACAAGCTCCATATCAGAACCAGGAATATTCATCTGGTGGAGAACGTCGCCAGGAATGACAACGCGATCATTTGTCCCAACCGCCATTCCGATTGCTGTTCCATTTTTATCAAAGGCGAGCATATGTTCGTTTCCTGTTTTTTCCTGACCTTGACGAACATAATCCCGCGCCGAGTCCTCGGCACCCTGCATAGTTGATGGATATGTAATCGAGAAATTCCTGAAGTCTTCCGGTAAATGCAGCGAATGATCGACCTTGATCTGGTCTTTTGGAACAAGACCCATCTCACGCAATCTTCCCTGCTCATCCTCGCTCAACCCAGTAACATCAATCTCCTTGCCGTCATTAAAATCCTGCATCATCTTGGCGACCTTGCCAGCGGACTCTTCATCGGCGCGCAATGGTGATGCTTGCTCGCCGATCAGGCTCTCAAGGTGTGCCTCGATCTCTGGCATATTAGTCTCGATCTTCTCAGCCAGTTTATCGGTGACTACTTTAGGCACACCCTCTTGCTTGCCAACGTGGTCTCCGATCTCCATAACAGCAGCGGTTCCGCCGCCGCCGAGTGCGCCGAGAAGCATTGAGTAGAATACTTTCTTGCCAGCGCCCTCGATGTCAAAGTCTCTTAGGGATGAGATTTGTGTGATTGCTTCTTCCGCGCCTGTCTGGGTGCCTTCCTGTATGGCCTCCTCGAACATACGAAAACCGATGCGAGATAACGGCTTGCTCATCTCTGCGGCTTTAAGGAAATAATTCACTCCGACAAATTCTAACGCGCCCTCAAAGTTCGCCGCGTACTCGGATACTTTATCTGCCTCAAGATTGTCCCACCCCTTTTCTTGCGCCTCTAGATATACAGAGTTTTTTTGCATGTCTCGAAATAGAGCGGCGGCGGCAAGTGGGTTTTTAGTGGCGACCGACAAGCCTATAGAAGCACCGATAGTTGTGCCAATTGCACCAACATCAAAGACAAATCCTGCCGCTCCATCTGGGCGGGTTAAATTCGCCCTCTTGAGAAACCTGTCTGTGTCGTCTTGAATCTGTATTGATTTCTGACGCAAGCCCTCTGCTTTGGCCAAGCCTTTTTCCTTCGGCGTCACCAATCGCTGGAGCCAGCCAGTCTGGAGTTGCTTATCGCGCTCGCTGCCAAATAGAAACGTGGCTAATGCTGGCGTGTTATCTCTACGGATTTTATCAAGCTTTTCCGCGTTAGACATCTCGGATAACGGCTTGTCTTCAAAAACTTCTTTTTTTCCTTCGGCAATTTGTCTGATATAACCAGCGCTGAGGTTCTTGTTGGCGGAGATTGCTGCATTAGCCAATCCCTTGAAAAAAGCCGACGGGTATTCTAATGCGCTTAACGCTGAGTTGCCAACATCCACAAAACCAAAATGGTCTGTAGTTTTTTTGCCGCGATTCTGCACATTGTCCAGATATTCAAACTCATTACCACGCAATCCGGCTGGGGCTGAAATTGCAGTGTCTGTTTCCTCACGATAAATAACCTCTGGAGGCGCATCAACCGGACGGGCGGTATTGATGTCAAAGCCTGTTGATACTGGCTTTGCTGTCGAGAGATCGAACGCCATTAGTTCATCTCCTCAATGTGGCCGTCCTTATAGACGCGGGCTTTATTACCAGCGGCGTCTTCCATAATAGTGTACGGAGCGGCAACATTTGATCCGGCCTTGAGCGTACCCTCTGCGGCAACCTGCTTCTTCTGTCCGTCTGCCGTTACAACGCCGTTCGGAGTTCCTGAGAGCGTGTTCAACACGGGGGTCTCATCAGCGACAAATGATTGCTTGGCAAGCGCGATGGCTTGGTTAACCTTTTCTTCATCTTGCTGTAAATTTCCAGTCGATTGATAGTCTCCAATAAAATCAGAGAACCGCATCGTCAGTTCTTTCTTCGCGGCCAAGTCATTCTTGCGGTTGTTGTTTTTTAAATAGCTGTCGAAGGACTTAAACGCTCGGCCATAAGGATCTTGTATCCCCGGCTTGTACGACCCGCGCCCGTCACTAACGCCCTCTGAAATTGACTTTAGAACCGGCACAGAAAACTTACCAAGAAAGTCTGCTGCTTCAGCGTCTGAAATTAGGCGATCTTGCGCTGCCTTTAATACCTCTTCCTGAAATTTTCTATACTCTTTTATCGAGACAACGCCAGCTTTAAAATCATCCTTCTTGCCAACCTTGCCACCAGACTTAACGCGGATTTCTTCTATCTTGTTTTGCAGTCTTACAAATTCCATTGCGCGTTTGTCGGCTGGTTGTTCCGGTAAATCTTTTGTAAGCTTATCCCTTGCCATGCGAGTAAGCGCTGTCTCGCCGCCAGCCGCCTCCATCTTGCCGACATCGGCTAAGGTCATCTCCCCGGCGATAAATTTATTATAATTCTCTGTGTCGTTAACGGCTTCTGTGGATAGGCGTTTTAACTCTTCTTTATCGTAAGCCTTCACAAGAGATGAGCCAGCCTGCTCCTTAAGAGTGGCGACTTTGGATGGGTCGAGATATTGGCCGAGCGTGCCGTCTTCGAGTTTCTTGAGGGCTTGCGCTGGGTTGGTGTCGATCTCGGAATAAACTTCTTCGATAGAAGCGTCATCAAGCTTTTTGGCTAAAACGTCAGGCGGAAGGATGTCAGCGATACCGCCAGTGCGGCGACCAGCGCCGATAATATTTTGTATTTCGTCGAGGCGGTTATTCCATCCTGCCAGCGACGGCGCATAAGCAGCGTTCTCACCAAGCCGCGCATACTCTTGACGGCGAAGATTAATAAGATCCTGAGATGAGGCGCCGTTGGTTGCTTCCTTGACAAGCTTTTCAACGAACTTCGTACGGTGGTTAATGGCGCCGTCGAATAGGACTTGCTGCACATCCGGCTTAAATTGCCCTATGTCATATTTATCGTAATATTCTTTCTTGTAGAATTTCTCTGCGTAGGCTTTTCCAGCCTCAGGGCCTTGTGTGTCGGTGATTTTCTTCGCAGCAGCGAACGCTTCGGGATGGTATTTCTCATTGATGCCAAAAATAACGGGTGCGTTGCTTGCTCCGTCCGATGCAGAATACCCGCCTTCAATATTAACCGTGTTACGGATAATCTCTGATGGTGAAATGGCTGGCACTTGAGATGGGGATGCCTTTGGTGCCAGCAGCTTTACTCTCTGCGCTGGCGGTGTCGCGTCTATGGCGTCAGATAGGGCGCGTTGTTGGGCTTCCTTCGCAGCCTTTGGTCCAGAGTCACGGGGAATGGCGAGTGTGTCCACGCCGGCCTTATACATATTAGCTTGCGTCTCAAGGAGGGCGGCGGCTTTTCCTTGATCGCCGTTAGCCAAAGCGTTAGCTAAGCCCCGTGTGGTCGCCTCGTCGTTCTCAATAATTTTACCGCGAAATTCTTCCGACTGCTTATCGAACATATTAAGTCTTACGTTCTGCGTGCCTTTGACACCAATATCATCAACGGCGAGGCCAAATAATTCCTTCTGGTCTCCCTGCACAAGATTGAGCGCGTTTGCTTTAATTTTTGCCATGCCATCATTCCACTTGTTTAAGTGGTTCGCATAGTCAGGATCCATTTTAATGTTTGTCTCAAGCTCAGTCGTTCCCTGTAAGACGTATGATTGCGCGCGGGCGAGTTCGAGCTTGCTCTTTGCGTCAGCGCGGGTCTTGGCCATAACCTCCAACTGCCCCCCAACATCCTGCATCTGCCGCCCACTATCAGCATAAGCCTCTGCCTCTTGCCCGGCATTATAGCCCTGCACCGAGCGCGATGATCTCGGAACAGGTCTGCGGCCAAGGCTATCTCGTGTGGGGATTTCTGGCATTATCTCGTCCTAAAGCTGTCGCCATTAGCCCATGTTTCGCTACTCGGCGCGTATTTCTGATACAAACTGCTGCCGCCCATTATCAGGTCGCCGTAGCCCTTCATCTTCGCTGACTTAGCCTGATATTTTGCGGTGCGGTAAGCCGACTCGCCATCATAAAGGTCAAGGTTCGCCTGGCTCTCTAATTGCTGAGCGCGGTCATTGCCCTCAAACAGAGAGGTCAGAGCGCTGTATTCGCTCTCGGCGCCAAGATCCCCGATAATGCCGGAGACATCGCCGACCGTTCCGCCACCCGCTGCTGCGAGGGCTGTAGCGCGTGACTGTGCCAACCGACCCTTGCGGCGGTCTTCAATAGCCGCGCGCTGGGATGACGCACGTTCCTGTCCTGCGATCTGACGGCCTTGCTTGGCACGATACTCGGCTTGCGCTAGTTGGGCCTTGCCAGCCGCTTTTATGCCCGCAGCCTCGCGCTGTGAGCCGATGAATTTCATACCTGCCGAGGCAATCATTAATGCTGTTGCCATCTATAAACCTCCTGCCCCTGTGCGCTGTTATAGTCGTCGCGCTTAAATCCTAATTTCTTAAGGAATCGCTCTGATGTCATAATGTCTGATTTTCGGACGGCATAAGCCACAATACCCATCTCTTTGACCATTTTCATAACCTCTAATGCACAGCGCCATACTGTCGCGCGCGGAACCGTTATGTCTTTTATATCAGAGAACACATAATGCACGCCATGCTCAAATCTGACCCCGCCGAGACCAGAGAGTTTGCCATCATAATAAAATGACAGGCTTTTCACGCTGAATGGCATCCGGTCCATCTCGTACCAGTCCATGTATTCCTGAGCGGTTGACGGTCTTATGTCAAGGTGTGGATTATGGGAAGTCATGGTCGATCACGAGACCTTTTTTCGTTCATATCGGCTGATATTACCATCGCTAAAATATTGCACGGCAGGGGGCTGGCTGCCTCTATACACACCCTGCTGTCAACTTTCCAATCCGAGTCGAACTCAAAAACATCCCGCTCGTATTCCTCCCATATCGAGTCCTCGTCCACATCGGCGCCATCCTCGACAAGCGGCATATCGTCCATATTGTCAAAATCCTGGCCATAACGCAGGCCCTGTGCATGAGTGTCCACCAATATTACCCCGAGCCCGTTAACCTTCTTCATCTGGCCGAGCGAGGTGCCTGTGCGGTCAATCATATTGAGCTTCACCGACTGGTAACGCGCTGTATATGGTAAACCAATACAGGCTTTCTCGACGGCCTCAGACAATGTGATAGCGCCGCTCGTCACGGTGTAAGTCCCGAGGTCTTTGCCATCGCCCCATACCGTGACCGTCTCGCCCTCAAGATGGCTGAGACCGGTCATTGATGCCGTTGACGCGCCGCTATAAACAATATGGCTGTCAACGAGGCGGTACAGGGCTGGCGTCAGTGACGCGTATGTCACGGGCGCGCCGAGAGTGATTGCCCCGTCAGCAACCGTATAATTGCCGATCTTCACGCCTGCTGCCGTGCGCGCGGTGAGGACAACGCCATCCTCGTAATAGCGTTTATCATTTACGTAAACCGGAATGGTCGTGGCGCTTGCACCGTCATAAATATAAGTCCCGCCGACATTCTCAGACTCCATCGACCAGCGCTCCAGATACCTGACCGTGCTGCTGTTAATCGTGCGCTTGACTTGGTAATAAACCGCGTCTTCTGTGGTTCCCGGCAGTACAACGACGTCCTCAATCTCGCCGTCTGTCGTCACCGTTACCCAGCATTTCACGTTCTCTAGGTCATCAAGAATAAGGACGCCGACCGTCCCGTTATTAAGAACGCAGTGGATCCGCGTGTCGGGCTGGCGCTGCAAACCGAGACGTTTAATGCCTGATGCGCCCATCTCGGGGAATAGTTTCGTTAAATCGTCGCTGTTGAAATCATCGTCCTCCAGAACGTAGCCAGTCTGGAAAAGGCGCGTAGTAGATTTATGAACAAAAACACCGGCTTTATCTACTTTCAAAGCCCCAACCGCAGCCGAGCCTTGGTTTGACGGGTCTTTAAGGTTGAAGTTCGACTGTGACAGAGGCTCATCAAGGGACGACGAGCGCGCAGCCCATTCTGCCCCTTGCGCGCCGAGAAGGAGGCGTTTCAATGGCAGCAGCCAGTTAATAACATCGACCGGGCCTTGTCCGATGGTCCGCACGATGGGGCCGCTGTCGCCTTCTTCGGTGTCGTCGAAGCTCTCGTAAGCATCTGAGATAGACCCCCAGACTTTCGACTTCCCGGCCCACCATAAGCGCCCTTCATAAAGACACACCGCGCTGGGGTACCCTCGGCGGTCTGACCACTCGCCCTCGTACCAGTTGTCGGTCGCGTCGGTATTGCCCATCGGGGCTAAAACGATAGCCGAGACCGACGTGCTTGACGAGAAAGCGGTGATGCGCGCCACGCCTGAGATAGAGCCGCCGCCGTAAGAGAGTGCGATAACTGCCGTGCCGCTCGTGTAGTTGCCGGTCTTGATCCCGAGCCGGTAATAAATTATCTGGTTATCAAGTCCGTCATCGTAGGTCGTATTTGTTACGTTCACAGTATGGGTCGTCACATCGGTCCACGCGCCGACATCACCGATGCTGCGCTGAAGAGTGACGGTCGCCGTCCATGTGCCAGAGATTGTGTATGTAATTCGGCGGGAGGTGGTGCCGACCCCGACCACACGAACGGGGTCAGAGAATTGGTCGGCGCCGGAGAGACTGGCACTTACGTTCTGCCCGGACGAGTCGAGCCTGAAAAGACCGCCAACGTGTGTTGCCTTAAAAAACGGCGCGGATGAGGTGACTGTTATATCCCCCGTCAGCGCTGATGGTGTGAGGCGCACCGGAGATATGTTAATAGCCCTGAACGGCCCGTCATTAGGCTGATAAGTAACCACTGACCAAGAGCGGGTTGCCCGGCGCTCGATTTTATATTGCTGGTAGCCAACGCACGCCAGATAAACAACGTCAGCGGATTGCTCGTAGCGCACCATGAACAGATCGTCCTCGATCCACGGCGTCGGGAGTTCCAGTTCCCCGGCAGCCTCAACAGCGATGGAGTCAATCAACGTCGCGTATTTTGTGTACGATTTAACCTGGATGAAGAAATTGCCTGTTGGCGTAAAAGCGAGGCTGTGCGTGCCTTCTGTCAGCGTCGTCTCGGTGATGTAGCTGTCGTCGCCAGCCGATGTTCCAACGCGCAGGATTACCTCGCCTCTGGTGATGACAATACGCAGGGCGTGCTCGGCGTTCTGATCCGCGCCGGCGACTGTCACTTCCTGAGACCTGATGGCGGCATTAAACCCTGTACCGACAAGGCTCATATAACCGCCTGTTGCCCATGCACTTGTGGTGCCCGACTCATCGCTGTCAGTCCAGCCTGAGACATCAGAGCCAAAGGTGCCGTTCGTGACGGCACTGGATACAGAACCTCTGGAGATAATGGCTTCATTGACCCGGACGCGCATACCTTCATCAGTAAGCTCTAATATGGCGGTGTCTGTGTTCGAGTAAACAAACGGGACGTGGTAGGCAATGGTGTTGTCGTTCGTGGTGCCAATATAGGCATAACCAGGTCGCAGCATCATGCTGCCGAGCGTCCGTGCCATAAAGTTATTCTGAATGGACGCAGACAGCGCAACACGGTCAAGGTCTTGGCGCGCGAGGCCAAGCCGGGAAATTATGCCCCTGTTAAACGATAAAAGATTGATATTTTGTTTCATAATGGTACAATCAAAAATTAGCGAAAGGATTTATTATGAGTACTTCTGGAATTTATAAAAATATATCAGAACAAAGATTTGGTCTTTTAGTGGCTAAAAACTGGCATGGGCAACAAATTTCAAAAAACGGGCAGGCAATCTCGCTCTGGGAATGTGTGTGTGACTGTGGTAAAAAAATTATTAAGTCTAAATCCTATCTTTCTAAGCATAAAGAAAGATGTTCTTGTGGGTGTAAACGGAAAAAGCACGGTCATTACAAGTCTGCGACGTATAGGTGCTGGGGAAATATGATTTCCCGATGTCTTTATCCGTCCAGCCCAGCCTTTGCTCATTACAAAAAAAGGGGAATCTCTATGTGCGAGAGATGGAGGTCGTTTGAAAACTTTTTGGCAGATATGGGGGAAAGGCCGACCACCCTGCACACGATAGACAGAATCGACAACGACGGAAACTACGAACCTGGGAATTGTCGATGGGCCACCAAGATTGAGCAGGCTAATAACAGAATGACTAATATCACTTTTGAATGGGGTGGTAAAAAATACACCCTTGCAAACCTGGCGAGGGCGGCGGGTGTTGATAAGGAAATTCTTCGGTCCAGATTGTGTCGGTCTAATCTTCCATGGACGGTTGATGGAGCGATTAAAACTCCAGCCCTCACAAGAAAAAACCAAGGATTTTACTGTTAAATTGCTGCCCATTAGTAAGTCCTAATGTTCGTCGGCGGCTGACGACCACCACCTCTTCGCGCGCGCACCCAGCTTCCAGTCGGCGTAAATTGCGGCGGGTCGTTCATGGCATCTTTGGCCTTAGCCGACTTAAAGGCGCGTCCCTCTTCTTTTATTAAAGCTTTAACATCACTGTCGGACTGGGTTATTGATTTGCAGGCGAGGCGGGCAAGGCGAGCCTCGGCAAAGCCAGTGAAACTCTCTGGCCATAAAGATAAATCACTGCCATAGCTTGCGTCATCTGAGATCATCCTGACAAAAATCGTTGGGTGGTCGCAAAACCAGTATTCCCGCTCGTCGTTATATTGGTTAAGCGGGTCGGTGAAATGGTCGCCCAAAGATAGGGCCGATGTCCGCACCCAGTCTGACGGCTTGTCGTGCGCGTACCGATAGCCAAAATCAGGATCTACGGATGGGGAATACTCAGACTGGAACGTGCGTGTTGCGAAATTCCATAACGCAGCCTCCAAGCAGCTTGTTACAAACCCGCTATCCCAGATGCCATCAAGGATTCGGCGAGGCTTTCGGTTCTCTGATAATGAAGCTAGGCGCCTTTCACCAAGATGGTTTACAAGGGCGTTATTATAGACCGTCAGCTTGGTGGCCATTTAGCCTCACTTCATGCGTTTTTGTTGTTCATTAATGAAATCAAGGGCGGAGGTTTTAGTCGGAATACGGTCGCGGAGGATCGCCTTGGTTTCTTTGTCGATGACCCGGTACTGCGTGATGGGCCCTGTCCATTCAACAAAGTATTTCTCAGGGAAGTTAATATCTTCAGACTTCTCGAACTCGTAATATTCCAGCGTCCCCATTTTAGCTGATGTTTTGTCATATTGTAGGACATACAAGCGCGCGAGTTGTGATTTGTCTTCCCAGTGAACATCAACGTAATTCACAGGCCCTTGGAACGTGGAGCCTGCAACATGCGTCCAGTATGACGGTTGGAGCAGGTCTTCGAGTTTCGTGTCCGGGGTAACAATAACGTCCCAGTCTGTGCGCTTGACGTTCGAGCGCGTTGGCATACGGGTTGGCGACAAAGGGTTAAATTTAGCGTCATTAACGAGTTCTGCTGACATGATTTCTCCTTGGTGGGATTGGTATTTGGTGCTTCGATTATATTATTTAAAATGAATACGTGAAAGGATATAATCGGGGCGGTATTTCAGCCATCATTACAGGAGGCCCGCCATCGCCAGTTACGTAAAATTACAACCTTTTGTCGAGCAACTCGCCGAAAAGGTCCATAATCTCGGCTCCGATCAGCTTGTGATCTTCCTGACCACGAACGCCCAGATCCCTGATGTGACGGACGCAACGCTCTCGGACGTGACGCCCATAAGCTATACGAACCTCTCAAGCCGCAACATCACGACAACCTCATCTGCACAGACATCCGGCACCTATAAGCTAACTCTGACCGATCTCGTTCTGACCGCTTCCGGCGCGGTCGCCACCTTCCGCCATGTCGGGATTTATAACGATACAGCCGCCAGCGATCAGCTTGTCGGGCATTACGATTACGGCGGCGATGTCACCCTCGCCAACACCGAGACATTCACGATTGACTGGGACGGCAGCGGAGGAGCACTGACGCTTGCTTAATCATGCCGGCATAGGTCATAACTCCGACCACGACTGCACGCATGTTGTCGTCTCTGAAGCAAGGCCGCTCAGGGAGTGTCTAAAGGAAATACAAGCCAAGGCGCTGTACGACCAGCAGATTAACCCGCCTAATTTATGCTGCCGGGAGGTTAATAATTTAACGCTTGAGATGAGAAAATCACATCCCGCACGTAAAAACGTGGACATTCTCATCTTCCATTGTACTTGCTGCGGGGATTATCATAGGCGGCTTTACCTAGATACGGGAAAGTATGGTGCGGTGGCCGAGGAGCGTAAAGTTGTTATGATTGAAGGAGAGAGAAATGTCTGACACTAAAAGCGATATTCAAAAACTACTGACGCTCCTGAAGGGCGAGCGGGATGATATTTTAGCCGCTTCCGTTCCGCTTCGGGAAGAGTACGACAAGCTCTCAAAGCAGGCCCAGGCGATAGACGCAAAAGCTCAAGATGTTTCCAAAAAAATCAAGGCCCTTGAGCACCCGCGCCTTGGTGAAATTAATGAACAGATTGCCGGGCTTGCCAAGGCTTTGGGCGGGAAGTCCTTAAGCGGGGGTTAATATGCCTGCATCCGAGTTCTACGGCACAGAGATATTTTTAGATAACAAGGCTACAAAGGAATATCTCGATATTTGCCGGGCGGCATTAAAACGCGGCGATCCGGGGGAGTATTACGAAGAACACCAGATAATCCCGTCAGGTTTTTGGGGGGCGTTGCCGTGGGCTGAAAAGGGAAAGCTTAAGCAAGCCATGCCGATTGAAAATCGTGTTTCCTGCAAGCTTTTGCCGGAAGAGCATTTCAGGTGTCATTTTCTTTTAACAAAGATGTTTGATCCCAAAACCCCGGCACAACTTCATGCGCGGTATGATTTTGAGAGAAGAAAAGCAAAGACAGGAACGGAATACGGTGCGAAACAGCGCAATTCAAACAAGAACAAAGACTGGCGTAATCGCAACGAAATTTTAAAGTACGAGGAAATGTAATGGCTCTCATAGAAGGCTTTGAGTCGCTTTCCGGCAGCCCCCTGATACCAACTGACCAATCATGGTCTTTGAGTGCAGATGGCGGTCTTACATTGGCTGGCTCGGCTTCAAATGTCACTCAGGGCGCTCAATCTTACAGACTAAGTGGCGTGGCAAGCGACCAGTTTTTTATATTTGTTTCCGGGTACACCGTAGATGCTTCGGCCACAGAAATATCCTTGGATTATACCATTGTATCCAATGTCACATGGGAGCTAAGAATAGGTTTCTCTGCGGGGGAACTCTCTGCATCAGCCGCTACTTCTGACG